>JGI10216J12902_100714729_pt1 | contig 13009 bp, 7 predicted proteins | sample KanNatreferecore_FD_12902 | JGI IMG/M metagenome (IMG submission 12902)
CCCGCCGGCAAGCGAGGATTGGGACGGGCTTAGCGGCTCGTACCCGGCGTTGTGCGAAGCAACCGGCGCGTGGAGAGAGCGCTATCACGCGGACTGGAGCAAGGCCCCTCCGTGATAGGAGCGGATAGGCCCCCAGGCCGTTCGGCTCCCGGAACCCCTCACCCCTGGCGCGGCAGGTGTAACGTTCGGCCGGGGAGGAGTCGTCTGACCGGCGGCGGGCGACGCGATCCGGTCTCTGAGTCGGCAGCCGCACCACGTGCGGGGGGCCGGTACGTGGGTCGTTGGAACTCCTTGTGACAAGCCTGCCGCCGGGCGGACGGCGCCACGTGCGAGGCGCGACGCCACTGGATTCCCGATTGGTGCGGGACTCCTCGCGCGGGAGCGACCGCCGTCGGGAATGACGGTATACGGCGACGGTTGCATGGGTGTGGGTGTCGCGAAGGCATGAGATGCGGAGTGGAGCCGGTCTTTCCGGATGGGTCTCCGGGGCAGGCCTGGCGCGGGGGCGGCCGCCGTCCGGCATAACGATCTATGGAGTTGACATGAGAGCGCCATTGGCCGCCGCCTTCTGGGTCCTGTTCGCCGCGTGCGGGCAATTACTTGCCCAGGGGACCGCCGAGACGCGGCCGCCCCGCCATCCCAGGCACGCCGGCGACCAGCCGCACCGGATCGTCGTCACCGCGGAGGACGACGGCCACGGGGGCCGGCGGTTCCTGGTGATCGTCTCGCCCAGGAAGCCCGGCACGCGTGCGGACGTGGAGGAGGGGTACCTGACGGTCCGAGACGGGGAGAAGCTCGTCTGCGCGTGCCAGGTGCAGGCCGGGAAGCTCGCCGGGGGAAAGGGGTTCACGTTCACCGTCGCCGCCGCGTACCTCGAGCGGTCACGCTTTGGCTTCACCGTCGCCACGGCCTCCCCCGCGGAGCGCAAGAAGCTGCCCAGCGCCGCCGGGTGGGTCGGCTACGAGTTCGTCCTCAAGGACTATGCCCAGCCGCCCAAGGCCGCCCCGGCCAGGCAGCCAGGGCGGCCGGTCTCGTCCCGGGTCGCCGTCAAAGACACCACGATCACGTTCGACCCAAAGACCTGCACCGGGGGACGCGGGCTGTTCTTCTGGGGGCTCGGGTCGTGCGCGGTCAAGGTCCTGGGCCACCAGGACGGCCACTGCGTGTTCGAGTACACTCAGGAGATCGAAATGGGCACCACCGTCTACCTGGTCTGGGTACCCGTCGATTCCGGCCGAGTGGTCATCAAGATCGACAGCGTCACCGAGGGCGGGAGCACCTTCCCGTGGCCGGTCACGTCGTTCTCCCTCGAGAAGGCGAAGGTCGTGCGGCGGGGCGGCGGTCCCGGAGGCTAATGATTCAATGAGTCACGGCGGTAAGCCCGAGCAGTGCCGTGGTTAACCTCGTGCCTGCCTCCGGCGGGATGTTCAATCCGCTCGCCTGCCGATGAGGCTGAAGGGGGTCAGCAGGCCGCGGCCCTTGATGTGGACCGGCGCATGCGGCTCGAAGTGGTAGTGGTCTCGCAGGCGCAGGTAGGCGGCCTCCGTGACGAGGATGGCGCCCACCTCGCTCTGTGCTTCCAGCCGGCTCGCGATATTCACGGTGTCGCCCCACAGATCGTAGAGGAACTTCTTCGTGCCGATCACCCCGGCGGTGACGGGGCCGACGTTGATGCCGATGCGCAGCTGAAGCGGCAGCCCCTCGTCCTCCCGGATCTTTACCATCACCTCGCGCATTCCGAGCGCCAGCTCCGCGATGGCCGCCGCGTGGCCTTCCTGCTCGACCGGCAGCCCTCCGGCGACCATATAGGCATCACCGATGGTCTTGATCTTTTCGAGGCCGTGACGCTCGGCGAGATCGTCGAATGCCGAAAAGACCCGGTTCAGGAGACGCACCACCTCGGCGGGAGAGAGGCGTGCCGCCAGGGCGGTGAAATCCACCAGGTCGGCGAACAGCACGCTTACTTCGGCGAAGCTATCCGCGATGGCCGAGGGCGCAGACTTCAGGCGGACGGCGATGGGCGCCGGGAGGATGTTCAACAGCAGGCTCTCCGATCGGTTCCTTTCCGCATCGAGCAGATGCAGGGCCAGAAAGTCCCGGCGCGCGCTCCGCTCCATCGAATGGCCGGCGTACATCGCGAGCAGGTTGAGCACCAGCAACTGGCTGAAGTCCGCAGCGAGAGTCCCGGCAGGCGGCCGCGCCAGAACGGCCGGAGTCACGAGGGCGACGGCCAGCATGACGACGGAGACGAGCGTGGCTGCAACGAAGCGCAAGCGGCTGGCGACATAGACCCCGACCAGGATCACCGCGACCACCGCGTAGTACTTGAGCAGCAGCACCCGGGGATCCGCCCCGGAGGGCTGGAGGAGGCCGGCGTACGCGGCGGTCTGGTCCGCGAAGATCACCAGAGCGGCGAACGCGATGGAGGCCTGGGTCCATTTCCGCAGCCCGGGCCGGAGCGCCACGACCAGCAGACAAGCGAGCGCGATGACGCCGACGACCATCGAGGCGAGCCCGCGGGTGAGGGGGGCGCCGAGCGGGACGCCGGCCAGGAGCGGGAGAAACGGGGCGACGATAACCGCAATGAGAACCGGAACGAACACCCGCAGGTAGCGGACCGATTTTGCATCATACTCACCGCGGAACGGCCGTTCCAAGTCCGGGTCGAACCGCAGCCCGCGGATCTGGAGCGAGTGCTGCTGCTCCTCGAGGTCTGGCGCCGTGGGGGCGGTGGACATGGGGGGGTTGAACGCCGATGACCGCCGGCGCGGCGGCAGGCCGTCACAAAAGACGGGGTCCGCCTCCCACAGAACGAGAGGACGCCGGCCCGGCAACTCGCCGGCGAAGCTCCGCGCAACTCGCCGGCGGAGTTCCATATATCGTCGTGGCCGCCTTCACGGCCGGTGCCTGCGGCTCCTGATGAGCATCGGATCGCGGGAGAGCGAACCGACCCCTGGACGATATCGGTTCTGCGGCGCTCCCACCTTCGTAGGATGGCGCCGCATCGATGGTGTGGTGAGCACCCCCGTCGGCTCCCGCTGATAATCGTCAGGACCGCGCAGCGCCGACCCTCGGCGCCTTCCCCGATAGCCCTGCGAAGTGGCGGAGAAAGCACCCCACACGCAGGCTCCGCGAGCGAGCAAGCAGTCTCGCCGCGCGGATGGGGATATCAAACTTAAGATTTAGGAAGGGATCACGTGAGCACACTCCATTCTTCGGCGTCGAGCAGCGCGGCTGCCCGGGTCCTCCCGGGTTACCGTCACCGTGGTGGCCGTTTTGCCAGGGCACTCGCTTTCGTAATGATCGCCGCGGCCGGGCTTGGGATCTCCGCAGCCGGTCCTCTCGGCCCCGGATCGGCATTTCTCCCGGAGGCGGAGGCGCAGGCGCCCGCTGTCTCGACCACGGTTCGCCCCGGGCGGTGGTCCGACCCGGGCACCTGGGATACTCCCCCGACGCGCGACCGCCGGGTTCGCATCCTGCATGACCTGGTGATCGACGGCGGCGAAGCCGGGCGTATCGACGCGCTGGCCGGAACGACGACTCTGGCCGGCACGCTGCACGCTTATGGGTCGTTCGTGGTGAACGGCGCGGACCTCCACGGCACCGAGGGCCAACTGCTCTTCCACGTTCCGGACGACCGGCTCTTCACCGGCAACACGGGGAAGGGCACGGAGATCCCGGGCCTCGGCGATTTTCTGCCTGACGACACCGGTCTGTGGGTCCTGCCGGGAAGCTGCATCCACCTGAACGGCGCTCCGGTCACGAGCTGGCTCAACGCCATTCCGAAATCTCCCACCGGCACCGCACTGGGCGCGCGGGCGCTCGGGTACGCCTCTATCGGAAACGGGGAGGCCAACCTGGCGTATGCTCCCACGGGATGGCGCACGGGAGACCGGATCGCCTTGACCAGCCCTCGCGGCGGGTATCGCGTGGCAGAGCTCCACAGCGTTAGCGGAAACCGCATCACCTACGCGGAGATCAAGTCCAATCCAACCGATCCGGACTTCACCGCAGACAGCATTCAGGTGGACGAGCGCTGGGTGCATCCCAAGGTGGCGAACCTCAGCCGCCGCGTGGTAATCGCCTCCGCGGACGTGACGGAGGCGCAGCCGTTCCATCGCGCCCACACGATCTACATGCACGGCGCGTGCGTGGACATCCACAACACCGAGTTCCGCAATCTCGGGGCGCGCGCGAAGCTAGGGCGCTATCCCGTGCATTTGCATCACACCAGACAGGGGCATCACGACGACGACGGGGGGCACGACGATCACGCGTGTGGTCCCAGCAACGTCTGCGTCATGGGGAGCTCGATCTGGCAGGACGTGACCGACGCCGGAAGCCGGTTCATCGCCATCCACAACACCCAGGGGGCCTGCGTTACCAACAACGTCGGTCTCCGCAGCCAGGGGCACGGCTTCTTCATGGAAGACGGCCGGGAAGTTGGAAACCACGTTGTCGGTAACCTTTCGATCGACGTGCGAGGGCCCGAGGAGCTGCCGGTGTTCCAGGGCGGTGTGAACGGCATCAACAGCGCCCACCACTTCTGGCTGCGGGCGGACAACGTCGTGGAGGGCAATGCGGCCGTGGGAGTGCCAAGCTCCGACTTTGCGGGCAAGGACCCGCGAATCGTACATCCGGCCCCGGTCGGGCTGGTAATCCTGCCGCACACAACGGGCCCTATCGTATCGAACGAGTGCACGGATAACGAATTCCACGGCATGGAGGGGTACTCCGCCTGGGGCGCGGTACTGGGCACGCGGTTCGTGCGTCTCGTCTCCGCCTATGCAGGAATCGCGGCGTATACCCCGGTTTCCGCATGGAACTTCTTCAGTCCCTTGTCCACCCTCGAGGATCCGACGCTGCTCTTCAGCGGCGAGAAGAGCGTGGCCTACGGCTCCCATCTGTACCTCAACTATGCGACCGGGATAACCGTCACCGGCGGAGTGCTTGCAGGCAGAACCGGCCTCCAGGCGCACTACGCAGTTGCCGGTTTTCGGATGGACGGAACCCGGGTCTACGGCGGGGCCCTGCTCCACCCGACTTATTGGGACTTCGCGGGCACCTTCACCAACGTGCAGGTCGACCTAACCCGTCTCTTCGAAGGGATTTACCAGTTCCCGAACCGCTGCGCTCCGGGCCTCGCGCGGTTCTCGAACGTGACCGGTCGCGTGAACGGAGTGGCGGCAACGCTGGACGGTGACTATACGCACCCCTTCAACACTCTCTTTCCTGGTCTCGAGGGGGTGAGTGTGGGAAACGGTGTAAAGCTTACCGCCCGCGCGCCGGTCACGGGTTTCATCCGTATTCCGTACCTCGTCCAGGGCATGTTGTGGGTCGTGCTTCCCGTCGGGAAAGGCGACGTGCGGACCGCGACCCTCTACCCCATCCGGGAGGACGAGGCCTCCTGGCGACAGTTGTCCCCCGGTTACCTGCACGGGTTTCCCCCGGGAGATTACGACGTGCGGGTCGATTTCCCGGACGGCGGCTCGGACACCCGCCGTCTTCGAGTAACCGCGGGCGCAATCACGACGTTCGACCTGAACTGGGCGCCGAAGGTGCAGTCCCTCGTCGTGAGCCCCGGCTCCGTGGCCGGCGGGACTCCGGCCACCGGTACCGTGACGTTGAGCCTCGCCGCCCCCGCAGGCGGGGTGGCCGTGACGCTGACGAGCAGCGATGCAGCGGCCCGCCTGCCGGCGAGTGTCACCGTCTCGGCGGGGGCGACCAGTGCGTTTTTCACGGTGAGCACGAGCGCGGTGGCGAATGCGGTGCACGCAGCGCTGACCGCAAGTGCGGGAGGCGAAAGTGCGACCGCGACTCTGACGGTCGAGGCGCCGCCGCCGCCTCCTCCTCCCCCCGGGGAGGGGCTGCGTATCAACGCCGGTGGAGGCGAGTACGTGAGCGCCACGCTGGGCGCCTTCCAGGCGGACAGCCACTTCAACGGCGGCACGTCCTATCTCTGCCCGACGCCCATCAGCGGTACGAGCGACCCGTCGCTCTATCAGACGATGCGCTATGCGCAGGTGCTCACCTACAACCTGCCGGCGGCCGCGGGCACCTACACGCTGAAGCTGCACTTCGCGGAGCCGTATTGGTGGCAAGCCGGCGCGCGGACCTTCAACGTCAAGGTGAACGGCACTTCCGTGCTTCAGAACTTCGACATCTGGGCGGCGGCAGGGGGAGGGTTCAAGGCAGTGGTGAAGAGCTTCCCCGTCACCTCGCCGGGGCCGGTAGCCGTAACCCTTGAAGGCGTCGTCGGTCAACCGGTCATCAGCGCCCTCGAGCTGGTGGGCAGCGGAGCAGGGGGCGGAGGGGGTACGCCCCCGCCGCCGCCTCCCGCCGCGGAGGCACTGCGGATCAACGCCGGCGGAGGCCAGTATGTGAGCGCCACGCTGGGCACCTTCCAGGCGGACAGCCACTTCAGCGGCGGTACGTCCTATCTCTGCCCGACGCCCATCCGCGGGACGAGCGACCCGTCGCTCTACCAGACGATGCGCTATGCGCCCGTGCTCACCTACAGCCTCCCGGCAGCACCGGGCGCCTACGCGCTGAAGCTGCACTTCGCGGAGCCGTACTGGTGGTACGCCGGCGCGCGCACCTTCAACGTCAAGGTGAACGGCACCACCGTGCTGCCGAACTTCGACATCTGGGCGGCGGCGGGGGACGGGTTCAAAGCGGTGGTGAGGAGCTTCCCCGTCACCTCGGCAGGCACGGTGACCGTGACCCTCGAAGGCGTCGTCGGTCAGCCCGTCATCAGCGCCCTCGAGCTCGTGCCCGCAGGGTAAAGCGAAGCGGGCCGGGCAGGAGCGCCCGGCCCGCTTCGTCGCCGGAACCGATGTCGCCGGTTAGCGCATGGGTCTTCAACCGGCGTCCCGGTGGGTGTGAGGACGATCCTTCGCCTTCACCTTTGCCCGCTCACAAGCCGCCACGCCCGCCGAAGGGCGGCGGGTCGGGCGGGAACCAGGCCCCGCGCCGGGCTGTTTCAGCCCGGACCTGCCGGAGTTCCTGGCCGAGGGGTTCGTCTCGGGAGTGAACCACGATTGGGACATGCCGATCGGGAAGCCGCTTGAAGCGCGAGAGACGCCGGAGGGGCTGTGGTGCGGGCCTCGATCAGCGACACAACGGCCGCACGGGGCGTGCGGACCTGCTGGGCGAGGGCGTGGTGAAGCGGCTGTCCATCGGCTGGCGTGACATCCGCTCGCCGTCGGGCGACAATAGACCAGGTAACCCCCAATGTCGCTCACCATAGACCTCCCGCCGGAACTGGAACGCCAACTTCGAGACCAGGCCGCCCGCGAAGGACAGCCCCCTGAAGACCTCGCGAGAACCGTCCTCCAAGCCGGTCTCGCCGGCCCAGGCGGCATCGGCGGCCAAGCCTCGACGGGGTGGTTCGAGCCCGTCGCCCGCCGGATCAGCGAGCTTGCTCGCCTCCCGGCAGGTTGGGACACCTACGGCGCTCGCGCCCCGGAGCCGGAAGCCGCCGCCGCGGCCCTCCGGATCCTGAGCGGGGTCATGGAGCCTGGCACACCTATCCCGCAGATCGTCCCGACCTCGCGCGGCGGCCTCTCGCTCGAATGGCATACTCGCGGCATCTCCCTCGAAGTGGATGTCTTCGCCTCCGGCGAATACGCCGCCGCCTTTGAGCGCATCAGTTCCGGCGAGGAGCAGGAGATAGACCCGACCCCGGACGTGGCCCCACTGCGGGAGCTGACCGCTCAGCTCTCCGCCCAAACCGTCGCCTCCCCGTCGTCTGATGCCGGCTGACGACTGGACGGACGACCCGACGATTCCGGACGACGCGCCTCTCTGGCGGCGCATTGCTCCCGACCAGGTCATCTTCGACGAGAACCTCAGCCGTCTCCGGCCACCTCCCACGCCTTCGACGACAGCAGCGACGGCGACCCGATGTCCGTCCTTCTCGGAGGCGACTTCCTTGCGGACGGGCGCCGGCCCGAAGACGCGCTCGCGGGCCTCGAACGCTTCGCCCTGGCCGCGATCCCCGCGGGTCTGGCACGAGAGCGCGGAATGAAGGTAGTGCGGACGCCGACGGTGCGGGAGCCGCACCACGCCTCCGTCGTGGGACGCAAGACGAAGTCCGTGCAGAAGGTCTTCAGTCGTGCGACCGTGTGGGTCGTTCCGCCGGCGGACGATCTCGGATAGGTCCCTCACGCTTGGTCCCGGCCGGCTCAAGCCGGTTTTGTGCGGGTAGCCCGGGGGTGGCAGCCAGAACAGCTCCGTAAGCTTCCGGTACCGGCTCTCCGTGGTGCAGCGCCAGGTACGCCAGCCCGCTCCCCGTCCCGCAGGTGAAGACGCGGCTGGTCGCGGTGCGGCTGTATGAATCTCGGACAGGTGGCTAAGGCGGGTTCGCCCCGCCGCGGGGAGTCGCCCGGTTCCTCCGGGCCGCGCGGCCCGGCCGCTGCGCCGCCGGAACCTCTTTCGGGACGATCGGCTCCGCCTGCTCGGCGTTCCACAGGTCCCATTTCTTCTGCAGCTCGGACTGCTTCTCCGGCTCGGCCAGGCTCAAGTCTTTCTGCTCGCCGGGGTCGTCGCGCAGGTTAAAGAGCAAGGGCTGCGGGCCGCCCGTGTTGGCCTTCACCAGCTTCCAGCTCCCGTGGCGGATCGCCCACTGCTGGCCGAAACGCCAGTAGAGGGTCTCGTGGGGCGCCTTCGGGTTCTGGCCGGTGACGTAGGGCAGCAGGTTCACCCCGTCCAGCTTCCAGGAGCGCTCGACCTTGGCGCCGGCCGCGGCCAGGGCCGTGGGGTGCACGTCGAGCTGGATGATCGGCCACTCGAAGCTGCGGCCGGGAGGGATCTTGCCCGTCCACTGCATGCAGAACGGCACCCGCACGCCGCCTTCCCAGGTGCTCGCCTTGAACCCGCGCAGGCCGCCGTTCCGGGAGGTCGTCTGGGCGGTGGGTCCGCCGTTGTCGGAGGTAAAGACGATGAGCGTGCGGCGCTCCTGGCCGAGATCACGGACCTTGCCCACGATCCGGCCCACGGCGTCGTCCATGGCGGACATCATGGCGGAGAAGAGCTTCCGGCGCTCGTCCGTGACGTTCGGGAAGCGGTCGAGGTACTTTTGGGGCGCCTGAAGCGGGGCATGCTGCGCGTTGAAAGGGACGTAGAGGAACCACGGCTGGTCCTTGTGCCTCTCCAGCCAGTCCACGGCCCGCTCGGCGTAGGCGTCGGTGGTGTAGAACGCGGGGTCCGTCACCGGCACGGGATCGGGGGAGATGCGCGAGTCGACCAGCCGCGGATGGAAGAACGGCGTGTTCGCCAGGGTGCCGTAGAACTCGTCGAACCCGCGGCGCATGGGGCGATACTGGGGCTGGCCCCCGAGATGCCACTTGCCCACCGCGCAGGTCGCGTAGCCCAGCGCTTTCAGCCTCTCGGCGAGCGTGGTTTCGGCGGCCGGAAGCCCGTGTTGATTGGCGACGCTGTTGAACTCGTGGCCGAAGCGGGTCTGGTAGCGCCCGGTCAGGAGCCCCGCGCGCGTGGGGCTGCAGTACGGCCCGGACACGTAGCCCTGGCTGAACCGGACGCCGTTCCGGGCGATGGAATCGATGTTCGGCGTGGGAATGTCGTGGGCGCCCTGGAACCCGTACTCGCCCCAGCCGACGTCGTCCGAGAGCAAGACGAGGATGTTGGGCCTCTGGGGCTCGGCCGCGGGCGCCGACTGGCAGGCGCAAAGGAGTGCGAGGATGGCGAGAAGGATGCCGGCAGAGCGCATGGTCTCTTCCTTGCGGAGCCAAGTTAGGGAGGCTTCGTTAAGAGCGGCTTCCGTGAATGCTCCACCGACTCCTTCAGGGCTCTTCCATTCCTCGACCGGCCTGTCAAGCCGTGCCGCCGGTCGGCCGCCCGGGGTGTGGACCTGCGGCTCGCCGGAACCCCAATGTCCATTTGGAGCTTTCCCCGCAGCTCAACAGAATTGTTGTGACGACGCCGTTTGATCATTCCGCCAATCTGGGCGTGGTAGCATAAGCAAGGGGAAGCTCCGAGCTGGCGCCGGTCCTGCCGCGGGCCGTTCCGCGGGTCCGGCAGCGAAATCGCGGGACCAACCCCGCGAAACGCGGGCTGCCTCCACGCACGCGGCCGGTTTAGTGCGGCCTGGTTTAGTGCGGTATCGCGGGGGCTTCGTGCCTGGAGCGGCCCCGAAATGAGAACCCCGCGCTAAACCGCGATATACTGTCCGGCACCGTTCATTTAACTCGTTGGCCCCGAAGATCCGAACCGTTTCGTTCGCGTGCTCCCATGTCGAGCCCAAGAATCAGCTCCGTCCGCGCGCAGTGGCTCCAGGCGCCGATCCCGCCCGAGAAGCGGCATACGAGCGACTTCGGGCTGATGGACAGCTTCAACACGGCGCTGGTGGCCGTGGACACGGACGACGGACTCACCGGATACGGCGAGGCGAAAGTCCACGTGGGCAGCGCCGGTGACTACGCCGCCGTCTGCGCGGTGGTGGCGCACGAGCTGCGTCCGCTGCTGCTGGGGGAGGACCCGCGGCAGATCGGCGGGCTCTGGCAGAAGATGTACAACGGCGCCCGGGCGCACCTGGCGCGGGAGCACGGGCGCAGCTTTCCGGTGCTCGGCCGGCGGGGGATCACCATCAGCGCGATCTCCGGCGTGGATATCGCGCTGTGGGACCTCCTTGGGAAGCGGCTCGGAGTGCCCGTGTACCAGCTCCTCGGCGGGCGCTGCCGGGATCGGATCCTCGCCTACGCGAGCGGCGGCTGGGCCGGGCCGGGCGCCATCGGGGCGGAGGTGAGGCGGTTCGTGGAGATGGGCTACCGCGCCGTGAAGATCCGCTCCGGGCTAAACGACGCCTCCATCGACGTTAGCGCCGAGCGAGTGAGAGAAGCCCGGGAAGCCGCCGGTGCCGAAGTGGGGCTGATGATCGACGGGCACGGCACCCTGAGTGTCGCGGAGGCCAAACGGCTGTGCCGGAAGATCGAGACGTACGACGTCGCCTGGTTCGAGGAGCCGACGCCGATCGATTTTCCGGACGGCATGCGGGAGCTCCGGGAGAACACGGACATCCCCATCGCGGCCGGGGAGAGCGAGCAGACCCGCTATCCGTTCCGTGACCTCCTGGAGCGGCGGGCCGTGGACATCGTCCAGCCGGACCTCTCCATCTCCGGCGGGCTCTCGGAGGCGCGGCACATCGCCTCCCTGGCCAGCGCCTACCAGGTGCAGGTAGCGCCGCACCTGTGGGGCGGCGCGGTCCTCTTTGCGGCCGGCCTCCACCTCGCCGCGGCGACTCCGAACGTCACGATCCTGGAGCACTGCCACGGCCACAACCCGCTCCTGAGGGAGCTGGTCCCGGAGCAGTTCGAGCTCGTGGACGGCTGTATCGAGGTCAACGACCGGCCGGGGCTGGGCGTGACCCCCGACCCGGCTGCCGCGGACCGCTTCACGCTGCGGGGTTAGCTCTGGGCCGCAGCCAGCTCGTGGCCCTCCGGGGCTTCGCTCTGGCGCCGCTTCTCCGCGCGAGCGGCGGTCTTGCGGGCGGCGGCCGATTCGCGCACCTGGACGAACGTGCTGGCCGCCGCGGGGTCGAACTGGCTGCCGATGTTGCGCCGGATCTCCTGGAGCGCCTGGCGCTCCGTGAGCCCCTTGCGGTACGGGCGCGTGGTGGTCATCGCGGAGAAGGCGTCCGCCACGGCCATGATCCGGCCGATGAGCGGGATCGCCTCGCCGGCGAGGCCGTCCGGGTAGCCGCGGCCGTCGTAGCGCTCGTGGTGGTGGCGCACGCCCAGGACGACTTCCTCCATCCCCGGCAGCGCGCCGACGATGAGTGAGCCGAACGACGGGTGCTGTTTCATCACCACGAACTCGTCGTCGCTCAGATGGCCCGGTTTCTTGAGGATGGCGTCTGGAACGCCGATCTTGCCGACGTCGTGGATCATCCCGGCGGCGCGGATCGTCTCCAACTGCGCGGGCGGGAGGCCCATCGCCCGGGCGATCTCCAGCGAGTACTGCGTGACTTCCTCGCTGTGGCGGCGGGTATAGCCGTCCTTGTTGTCGATGGCAGCGATCATCGCCCAGAACAGGTCGAAGCCGCTCATCGGGGGGATGCTCATGTCGCTGGCGGACTGGCTCCGCGAGGTGATCTGGTTCCCGCCCTGGGACTTGGACTGGTACAGGTAGGCGTCCGCGACGGAGATCAGCTCTTTTCCCTCGCTGCTGTCCTCGGGCGAAACGGCGATCCCGTAGCTGAAGCCGATGGGGAGCGAATCCGAGCGCTCGCAGCGGAACCGCTCCTTGGCCAGCGCGGCCTGGATCCGCTCCGCGCAGCGGATCGCCTGCTTCAGGCTCGTCTCCGGCAGGATCACCATGAACTCGTCGCCGCCGTAGCGGGCCACCGAGTCGGTGTCGCGGCACGAGCGCTTCAGGACCGCCGCGACGCGCTTCAGGACTTCGTCACCGGCCGGGTGGCCGTATGTGTCGTTGAAGCGCTTGAAGTTGTCCAGATCCATCATGATCAGCGACAGCGGCTTGCCGGACGCACAGTGGCGCTCCGCCTCTACCTGGAGCCGCTGGTGGGCGCTGCGGTGGTTGAACAGGCCGGTCACGGGGTCCTTGTCCGCCAGCTGCCGCGCCTCGCTTACCATGCGCACGCTGCGGAGCGCGCCGCCGATGTCGCTTGCCACGGCCCGAAGGATGCCGGCGTCCGTCTCTTCGAACGGCCGCGCGCGGCGGGTGAGCATCAGGAAGCCCAGCTCCTCGCCCTCACGCCCCATCACCGCGGTGATGGCTTCCATTTCGCCGGCGGCGAACTCTCCCGCCAGCTCCACGCGATGACGGACCACGCGCTCCGAGCCGGCGGGCAGGGCGGCCCGGATCGCGGCCAGGAGCTCGGTGCCGCTCTCGGCGGGAAAGCCGACGCTCTCCACGAGGATGAGGCCGGCGTCCGCCTTCGGGGCCGGGACCCACACGGCGCCCCCTTCCGCCCCCAGCGCGCCGACGAGCTTCTTGAGCGCTGGGCCCAGTGAGCCGCCTACGGCGGGGG
>JGI10216J12902_101234323_pt1 | contig 13008 bp, 7 predicted proteins | sample KanNatreferecore_FD_12902 | JGI IMG/M metagenome (IMG submission 12902)
GGCCGCGTCCTCGCTCACTACCAGACAGGGACTCAAACGCGGCGCGTGAAGTCGCTTTTCCAAGCCGAGCCGGAACCCTTCGTCGAGATCCACCCAGCCCTCGCGGCGACGTTCCAGATCGCGGAGGGGGACTGGGTCGCGCTGCGCACTCGCCGCGGCCGCATCGTCCTCAAGGCGCGACTCGTCCCCACGATGCGCCTCGACACCGTATTCACGCCCTTCCACTGGGGAGGGGCCGCGAGAGCCAACACACTCACGAGCAACGCCGTCGACCCAATCTCCAAGATCCCCGAATTCAAACTGTCGGCAGCAGCGATCGAAAAAGGTCCCTAGCCCACCCCAACCCGAGGTCGAAATGTCCCCCACTGCCCGCTTCATCAACGGTGTCTTCCCTTTCGAAGGCAAGGGCCTCGACGAACCCGTGCTCATTCCCAAGGCGACTTACACGGTGCCGGCGGACAAGCGCGCACAGCTCGTCTACTTCCGCGCCGGCAACACGGAGGGTGAGCTCGTCTACGTGGCGCTGACGAAGAACGGAAAGATCCTGCGATACTTTCCCGTGGGCGCGAAGGCTTGCTTGCACGTCCCCCTGGCGGTCGTCGAGGACATCTTCCCCGAGACCAAGATCGACGTGCTCGTCGGCGCCGCGAAGGGTGTCGCGGGCGCCGTCGTGCTCGACATCGGCTTCGTCGAAGTCGACTAACGGCCACTTCTCCCGAGCGAAAGGAGCGTTCCGATGTCCAAACAACGCCTGGTCGTGATCGGCAACGGCATGGCCGGCGCGCGCGCGGTCGAAGAGATCCTCGCGCGCGGCGGGGGCGAACTCTTCGAAATAGTCATGTTCGGCGAAGAGCCCTACGGCAACTACAACCGGATCCTGCTCTCCAACGTGGTGAACGGATCCCAGGACGCGACGGAGATCTTCCTGAACTCCCTCTCCTGGTACGAGGAGAACCGCATCAGGCTCCACGCCGGCGTGAAGATCGAGAAGATCGATCGCGTGAGCAAGCTGGTTCACGGATCCGACGGCACGATGACGCCGTACGACAAGCTCCTCATCGCCACCGGCAGCCGCGCCTTCATCCCGCCCATCAAGAACCTGCACGACGAGAAGGGCGCGCTCAAGAAGGGCATCTTCGGCTTCCGGACGCTCGACGATTGCGGCGCGATCATCACGGAGGCGAGGACAGCCAGGAAGGCCGCGGTCCTCGGCGGCGGGCTTCTCGGGCTCGAGGCGGCGCGCGGCCTCCTGACTCATGGCTGTGAGGTCCACGTGATTCACCTCGCGCGAACACTCATGAACATGCAGCTCGACCCTCCGGCCGCAGGCATGGTGAAGAAGGCCATGGAGGCCCTCGGCGTCCACGTGCACCTCGAGAAGGCGACCACCGAGGTCCTCGGTAACGGGCGCATCACCGGCGTCAAGTTCAAGGACGACACCGTCCTCGACTGCGACATGCTCGTCGTCTCCGCGGGCATCAAGCCAAACTCCGAGCTCGCGATGCAGTGCGGCCTCACCGTGGAGCGCGCCATCGTGGTGGACAACCACATGCGTTCGGTAGACGACTTCGACGTGTACGTCGTCGGCGAATGCGCACAGCACCGCGGGACGGTCTACGGCCTGGTGGCGCCGCTCTGGGAGCAAGCGAAGGTGCTCGCCGATCACATCACCGGCAAGAACCCGAGCGCCGGCTACTACGGCTCCAAGCTCGCGACCAAGCTCAAGGTGATGGGCGTCGAGGTCGCGTCGATGGGCCTCATCGAGCCCGAGGGCGTAGAAGACGAGGTGGTTCAGTTCTCCGAACCGAGCCGGGGCCAGTACAAGAAGCTCATCGTCCGCAAGGGCCGGCTCGTCGGAGCAATCATGCTCGGCGATCTCTCGAAGGTCGCGTACCTGATGCAGGCGTTCGACAAGAACACGCCGCTGCCGGACGAGCGGCTGTCACTCCTCTTCGACATCGGCGCGCCCGCCAAGAAGATCACCTTCGACGAGATGGCGGACGAAGCGCAGGTGTGCAACTGCAACGGCGTCAGCAAAGGTAAGATTGGGGGCTGCGTCTCCGCCGGCAAGAAGACGCCCAAGTCCGTGATGGAGGCGACGCGGGCCGGCATGGGGTGCGGCTCCTGCAAATCCATGGTGAAGGACCTCGTGGAATGGTTCTGCGGCGGCGAAGCCGAGGAAGACCCGACGGTCCACTACTACGTTCCGAGCATCCCCATGACGCGCAGGGAGCTCACGGCGGCGGTGCTGGCTCAGGGCCTGCGCTCGGTGTCGGCGGTGCAGAACGCGCTCGCGGGCGGCATCGAAGACGCGGCGAGCAAGCCGGCGCTCGCCTCGCTCCTCTCCATAGTGTGGAAGGGAGAGTACGAAGACGAGCGGGACGCCCGTTTCATCAACGACCGCGTGCACGGCAACATCCAGAAGGACGGAACCTTCTCCGTCATCCCCGAGATGGCCGGCGGCATCTGTACCCCGGCGGAGCTCCGCCGGATCGCGGACGCCGCGGACCGCTACCACGTCCCGCTCGTCAAGCTGACGGGCGGGCAGCGCATCGACCTCGTCGGCGTGAAGAAAGAAGACATGCCCGCGATGTGGCAGGACCTCGCGATGCCGGCGGGCTCGGCCTGGGGCAAGCATTACCGCACGTGCAAGAGCTGCATCGGCAGCGACTACTGTCGCTTTGGACTGGGGGACAGCATGGCGCTCGCGGTGAAGGTCGAGAAGCGCTTCCGCGGCCTGGACAGCCCTGGGAAGCTGAAGCTCGCCACCGCGGGCTGCCCGCGCAACTGCTCCGAGGCGCTCGTGAAGGACGTCGGCGCCGTGGCGGTGGGCGAAGGCAAGTGGGAGATCTACGTCGGCGGCGCCGCGGGCTCGCACATCCGCAAGGGAGACCTCTTTGCCGTCGTGGAGAGCCACGACGACGTGCTGAAGCTCTCCGGGCGGTTCATCCAGTATTACCGCGAGAATGCGAAGTACAAGGAGCGCACGTACTCCTTCGTGGAGCGCATCGGCATCGCGAAGCTCAAGGCGATCCTCCTCGACGATAGCGAGGGCATCTGCGCCGCGCTCGACGCCGCAATGGACGAGTCCACGGCTGCCGCGAAAGACGTGTGGCTCGAGCGCAACACGCCGAAGACCATCAATCAGTTCCGCACGGATCTAACCGTCACCGACGAGGCTGCCGAATGACCAGAAAGTACAAGCTCGGTCTCGTGTCACAGATCCCCTCGGGCGAAGGCCGCACGTTTCACGTGGATGGCATCGACGTTGCCGTATTTCGAACGCGTAACGACGAAATCTTCGCGACACAAACCAAGTGCCCTCACAAGGGCGGGCCACTCGCCGATGGACTCCTAGGAAACACGCACCTGATTTGCCCGCTCCACGAGCTTCGCTTCGACTTGACGACGGGTCAGGCGATCGGTAGCGACGCATGTATCACCATTTACGCCGTCACTCGCGAAACCACGGGTGAGCTGACAGTCGAGCTCCCCGGCGAATGAACTCGGTGCCGGTGGCACCCTCCTCGAACCCGAAACACACTGGAACCGGAGCGCATGTCGTACCTCGAGCTCAAGGGCGTCGGTAAAGAGTTCACCACGCGGGACGGCGGCACGTTCGTCGCGCTGCAGAACGTGAACCTCGAGATCCAGGCGGGCGAGTTCGTCTCCATCATCGGGCACTCCGGCTGCGGCAAGTCCACCCTCCTGAACCTCGTCGCCGGCCTGGCAGAGCATACTGCTGGCACCATCACGCTCGAAGGCAAGGCCGTGCGCGGCCCTGGGCCGGAGCGAATGGTCGCTTTCCAGAATCACTCTCTGCTCCCCTGGCTCACCATCCGCCAGAACGTCGCGCTCGCAGTGGATCAGGTGCACCGGAACAAGACGCCCGCCGAGCGCAAGCAGATCGTCGACACGCACATCGACATGGTGAACCTCACGCGCGCTCAGGATCGCCTGCCGGGCCAGGTGAGCGGCGGCATGAAGCAGCGCTGCGGGATCGCGCGCGCCCTCTCCACGCGCCCCAAGGTGCTCCTTCTGGACGAGCCGTTCGGCGCGCTCGACGCGCTGACGCGCGCGACCCTCCAGGACGAGCTCGTCAAGATCTGGGAGAAAGACCGCATCACCGTCGTGATGATCACGCACGACGTCGAGGAAGCGCTGCTTCTGTCCGACCGCATCGTGATGATGAGCAACGGCCCCGCCGCCAAGGTGGCCGAGATCATGAAGGTGGACCTCCCGCGCCCCCGCGCGCGCCTCGAGATGGTGGACCACCCGAGCTACTACCGGCAGCGCGGCGAGCTCCTCTACTTCCTCAACAAGTGCCGGAAAGAAAAGGCGGGCAAGGTTGTCGTCACCGCGCCGAAGGAGCGAAGGGCCCCGGTGCCCGGCGGCATCGAGCGCCCGGAGCTCACGGTCGGCTTCGTGCCCCTGCTGGACAGCGCCCCCTTCGCCGTCGCCAAGGAAGAGGGCTTCTTCGAGCAATGCGGCCTGGACGTGACCCTCTCCCGCGAGCCCAACTGGAAGACCATCGCGGACGGCGTCCGGGATGGTCGGCTCGACGCCGCGCAGATGGTCGCGGGAATGCCGCTCGCCCAGTCGCTCGGGCTCGGCGGCAACGGGTTTGCCACCAGCACCGCGATGACGCTCAGCCGCGGCGGCAACGCCATCACCTTCGGCAACTTCCTCAAGGAAGCCGGCGTGACGGATCAGGCGTCCTTGCGGGATTTCTTGCGCGCACATCGCGCGGGAGAGAAAGGGCCGCTCGTGTTCGGTGTGGTGCAGCCCGCGTCCATGCAGAACCTCATCCTGCGCGCGTGGCTCGCGGCGGCCGACATCGACCCGGAGACGGAGCTCACCATCAAGGTGATCCCTCCCCCGCAGATGGTGGCAAACCTCCAGCTCGGCAACATCGTCGGCTACTGTGCCGGGGAGCCGTGGAACGTGCGCTCGGTGCGCGCCGGCATCGGCTTCATCCCGGCAGCGGACGCCGACCTGTGGCCCTCGCACCCCGAGAAGGTGCTCGGCGTCTCCAGCGCCTGGGCCGCGGCGAACCCGAAGACCCATGTCGCGCTCGTGAAGGCCCTGCTCATGGCGTGCGAGCGCTGTGACGACCCGGCGTTCCGCAAGGAGCGCCTCCCCGACATCCTGGCGCGAGACGCCTACGTGGGGGGCGATGCAGGGGATTTCGCCGCGTGCCTCACCGGGCCGTACGACCACGGAGATGGTCGCTCCATGGTGAAGACGGACTTCGTCACGTTCTTCGCAGGTGGTTCGGCGAACCTCTGCCGCGCGAACGAGTGCTCTTGGATCCTGTCTCAGTTGATCCGGTGGGGGATCGTCCCGCCGCCGGCGAACGAGAACGAGCTCATCTCCAGTGTCTATCTGGAAGGCGTGCTCCGGGACGCCGCGGCCGAAGCGAACGTCGCCATCGGTGCACAAGAAACGCTCCCCCTCGCGCTCCCGCCGGCGCTCTCGCTGGCCAAGGCGGGCACGCGCTACGCCGCTTCCACCACGCTCAGGGGCGAGCCCACCGCCGCCGAATGAGGAACCGAAATAGATGCCCTACTCTCACGTCCTCGAGCTCAGCGCCCTCAGCAAGGTGTTCCCCACGCCGGACGGTCCGCTCACGGTGGTGGAGAACGTCTCCTTCAAGCTCAAGGAGGGGGAGTTCGTCTCGATCATGGGGCACTCGGGCTGCGGCAAGTCCACGGTGCTGAACATGGTGGCCGGGCTGAGCGAGCCCACCGCGGGCGCGGTCATCCTCGACGGCCGCGAGGGCGGCGACCCTGGCCCCGAGCGCATGGTGGTGTTCCAGAACTACTCGCTCTTGCCCTGGATGACGGTGAAAGAAAACGTCCTCTTCGCGGTGAACTCGGCGCGGAGCACGCGCACGAAGAAGCCCCGATTCGAATCCGAGACGAAGGAGCAGCACATTGCCCGGGCCGAGAAGTACCTCGAGCTCGTGGGCCTCGGCCACGCCATGGACAAGCTGCCCGCCGAGCTGTCCGGCGGCATGAAGCAGCGCGTGTCCATCGCCCGCGCCCTCGCGCTCGAGCCGCGGATCCTGATCCTGGACGAGCCCTTCGGCGCGCTCGACGCGATCACGCGCGAGGAGATGCAAGACGAGCTACTCGCCATCTGGGCCAGCTCCGGGACCACCGGGCTCATGGTCACGCACGAGATCGACGAGGCCATCCTCCTCTCCGATCGCATCGTCATGATGACGAACGGCCCCAACGCCACCGTCGGCGAGATCTTCGACGTCCCCTTCCCCCGCCCCCGCTCGAGAGAAAAGCTCTTCGAGAGCCCCGGCTACTACACCCTCCGGAACCAGATCGTGAAGTTTCTCTACGAGAAGTTCGCCCACAGCGACGTGGACGAGCCGGCTGCTTGAGCTGCTCTGGTCACGGCGAGCCGAAGCCGAGTTCGATTCTCGGCGGCGCCAATGCGCATGACCGCCGTCACCGCCGGGTTCGGCGACATCGTCCGCCGTCGCTCCGGCGGCGCGCATGCTCGCGATCTCGGAAAGCCCTATCGGCCGCGGGCCCCGCACGAGGGAGGCCGACGCCACGGTGACCCCGCTCAGTTGGGGGGCGGCGCGGAGGGCAGGAGCGAGGCGCGTCTCGCTCGCGGGAGCTTGGCGAGGTGGCCAGGAAACTCGAAGCGCCAGGTCGTGCCGTGCCCCGGAGCGCTCTCGACGGTGATCTGCGCGCCCATCTCGGCGCAAGCATCCCGCAGCGCGGACATACCGACGCCGCGCCCCGAATTCTCGTCAGCGGTGTCCTTGGTGGAAATACCGTCGCTGAAGAGCGCCTGCACCAGGTCGTCGTGGGTAGTGTGAGGGATGCCGGCAGCGCGCGCCTTTTCGCGGACCTTGGCCCAGTCGACGCCACGCCCATCGTCGCCGAACTCGATGTACAGCGCGTGCCCGCTGAAATAGGCGCGCAGGCGCAGTGTGGGGATGCCCTTGCCGGACGCTGCGCGCTCTTCCGGGAGCTCCAGTCCGTGGTCGATGGCATTGCGCACCGCGTGGACGAACGATGTCCATAGCGGCGACCAGGTGTCGGCGCAGATGCGGAGGTTGTGGTGTTCCGTCACGACGCGGATGGGGTCCTTGCCGAGTCTCCTGGCCAGCTCTTCCGCCTGTTCGGCGATGCGTCGGAACCTGGCGTCGAGCGGCTCGAGCTTCCAGAGTTCCAGATCGTGCGCGATGGGGTGACCCTCACGAACGAGCGCGGCGAGCGCCGATTCGAAGTCGAGTCTGCGAACCTGGAGGGTGTCCGCTCCCACGTCCAGGAAGCGGCCGAGACGCTGTTCGATGGTGTGCCACGCAGTGCACAGATCGGCCCGTTCTTCGACGGAGAGCCCGCGCTCCTCCGCGTTCATCGCGCTCTCGATGTCGTGACAGAGCGAGCCGATGCCGCTGAGGCCGAAGAAGGCGCAGTTGCCCTTGAGGGTGTGAACGAGCCGCCGATCGACCTCCAGGCCGCTCCGTCCGTCTTCGAGTTCGTGCACGAGATTCGCCGCTTCCCGGGCGAATTCGACGACACTGTTGCGGTCCTGACTGAGGCGCTCGAAGAGAGCCATCATCTGCTTCTGTTCTTGCTCGGCTTCCTGTTGCCGTAGCTGTTCCGTGATGTCGCTCATCACGAGCAGCATGCGTGCCATCTCACCGTGCTCGTCGAGGATCGCTTGCCACTTGGTTTCGAAGATCTGCTCGCCGCGCCGGAGGTGCTTTGGGAGCTGCTCCACACAGAGCTCCAGCGGCAAGATGCCGTCGGTGAGCTGCTCCCAGCCGTAGTCGAACATCGCGTCGTGCGCGAAGATGCCCGACAGCGCGGTGGGGACGCCCTCGGGGAACCACCGGCGGAGCACCGAGGACCCCTCGGACGTCAAGCGTCCGTCCCGACCGGCGACGACCAGCCCTTGCGACACGTTGTCGAACACGAGTCTCATCTCCGCGTTCCGCGCGTTCAGGGCCGCGGTTCTCTCGTTCACCCGGTGCTCCATGTTCTCGTAGAGAGAAGCGTTGTCGAGCGAGATGGCAGCCTGTGCGACCAGCGCCTGGGCCAGCCCGATCATCGCCGGTGTGAAGGCGCCCGCAACCAGGCGATTCTCGAGCACCACGAAGCCGGCGGGAGCGCCCTTCTGCAGGATCGGGACGACCGCGATCGAGCGAACGCGTGTCGCCACGACGTGAGGATCGGTCGCGTGGCTCGCATCTGCGAGCGCGTCCGTCACGATCACCGGCCTACCGGTGCGGCGGGCGACGCGAAGCGCGGAGTGCGGCACGGGTGAAGTTTCGTCGAGCGGGGTCTGATGGTCCCGATACTCCGTGCCGTCGAGTTCTCCGTGGAGGCGGTCGTCGCCGCCGGAGCGCAGGATCAAGACGGCCCGTTCGGCGCCCGAGTTCTGTCGCACGCCGCCGAGCACGGCGCGCACGACGCCAGCGGCATGCAGCTGGGTGCTGATTTCCTGTGAAATATTCAGCACGGTGGCGAGATCGATGGACTGGTTGACGGTGCTGGTCGCGGTGCGTCCGGCAACTCCACTGGTCACTTGTGAGGCAACCTGGACCGTCGTTCCGGTGTGGGTGCCCGGGGCTGCTCTTCGACCTCCGCGACCGTCGGCGCGGGCCTCGAGCGTCGAGAGCTCCGGATGCGCCTGCTCCAGTTCGGCCACCTTGGTGCGGTGACCCCAGCGCCGGTAGGCGAGCAACGACTCTCGCAGGAACATGGTCGCTTCGTCCTCCTGCCCTTGCCGTGCGGCGAGTGCCGCGCGCCGTTCCATCGAGAACGCCAGGATGTGCAGATAGCCGCCCTTCCGGGCGGCGCTCGCCGCGCGCCCGTACAAGCCTGCCGCGAGATCGAGCTCGGCCCGAGCGTTCGCGAGCTCCGCCTCGACGAGGGCGATTGCCGCGTCGTAGTTGTCGGACCCTGTCCGCTCCCTGAGCTTCTTGAAACTACCGAGCATGTTCTCGGCGACGGTACGGCGTTCGGGGTCTCCGGCCTGTGCGTCCCGCGCCGCGTACACGGCTTCGAGGAGCCAGAGCGACACGAGGTGAGGCTGCCCGGCGGCGAACTTGGTAAAAGTGGTACGCAGCTCGTCGAGCCACACGCGCACCAGGGCCCCGTGACCGATCACCGTCAGTGCAAGGCCGAGGTTCACCATCGCGTTTGCACGGGCCGAACCCGCACTCGTGCTGACGCCCGAAATGGCGTCCAGGTCGGCTTGCTCGATCCGATTGCCGCGCGACAGTTTGCTCGCGATGTTCTTCACGTTGGCGGCGTTCTGTGCAATTCCGGCGTCGGCGCGCAGGACGGGGCCGAGCGCATCCACGCGCGCGGCCAGCTGATCCATGGATACTGCCGCCATCGCGGCCAGGGTAAGGCTCGCGGACGCGGAGAGCGCTGCGTAGAACGGGTCCCCGGACTCGATGCACATCTGGACGGAGCGTTGCAGCGGCTCCAGCGCGTCCCGAGGCGGCCAGAACCAGGGATACGTCATGAAGTGAGTCGCGAGCAGCGTGCGTCCGTCGATCTCGGGCGCCGGACGCGCTCGCTGGACGGATACGGATGCCTCGTAGGCGTGGCGCGCTCCGTTGAAGTTTTCGAGGCGGCTGTGGAGGAGGAGCGCGTGGGTCCCCAGCAGCGAGGCATAGTACCGCGTGCATCCGAACTCGAGGTTGAGCCGGAGCGAAGTCTCCAGCGACAGCACGTACAGCACGGTGCGTCCTGCCATCGCGAGCGGTCCGGCGAGGGTGGAGATGATCGTCACCGCCGCGATGGCGGCAGCGTCGCTCGCCTGGGGCTTCTTCAGGTGATCGTCGCCGGCTAGCGACGAGAGCACGGCCTCGTTCTTCAGCAGGAGGCCGAACGCCTCCTGGACGCTCGGGTCCGGGTTCAGTGGAAAGCCCACGCGAGCGAGGCCCTCGAGGCCGACCTCGATGGCCCGATCTCGCTTCTGGGCGCCGCTGAACCCGTCCGCCCGCGCGGGATAGACCAGTCCCACTTCGGCGGGGTCGAGGGGGCGCTGGCAGAGTTCGCCGAGCATCGTCTCGGCGCGTTCGTGCTCTCTCTGCATGATGAGCGACCGAGCGAACCCCACCGACGCACGGAAGGTCAGCGCGCGCTGCTCCGTCCATCCCGCGTCGCCGAGCAGTCGGCTCGCTTCGCCGAAGAAGCGCGACGCCGTCTCGTACGCCATCACGGCCGTTGCCTGTTCTGCGGCCAGGACGTTCACTTCGGCGGCGCGAAGGCGCTCGCCGTCCGTGAGGCCCTCCGGGTGGGCGCCGAGCGCAGTCGCGATGCGGAAGGCGCTCCTGGCGAAATCGCCCGGATCCACGCTGCGCAGCAGATGCCGTCCCAGGCGGCCCTGCATCACCCGGCATTGCGACGCGTCGACCGCGCGGAGCGACGCCTCCTTCACGGCCTCGTGTGCCGGGGCGAAGCCGCCCGAGGCAGTCGAGACGAGCAGGCCGGCGCGCTCGAGAGCGCCGAGACCGGATCCCAGCGCGGAGGGTTCAGCCAGGATCGTCGCCGCGAGCGCGACGATATCGCAGGCGTCGTCCGCGCATGCGACGGCCGCCAGCAGGTCACGCTGTTCGGGCGGTAGCTCACCGACCCTCTGAGCCGCGGAGGCGGCTGCAGAGGGCGGGGCCTTGGCCGCCTTCAATGCATCGAGCGACCAGGTGTAGGCGCCCCCGACGCGCGCTATCACCGCCGTTTCGATGAAATGCTCGAGCAACCTGGTGATGATCCCCGCCCTGCCGCCCGACTTCTCGTGCAGTACCCCGGCCAGCTCGACAGCCCGCGTCGCCGGAACGCCGAGCAATGCCGCGGTCCACTGTGTCACCGCGTCCAGTGACAGCGATGTGAGCTCCAGCGTCGTGCTGTTCGGTCGTTCGGCGATGGCGCCAAAGGCGGAAAGAGCATTCGCCGAGAGCACGATCAGGACGCCCGCGCCGGCCGGCATGTCGAGCAGCGTCTCGATCAGGAGCTTGCTCGCGGTATCGGCAAATTCGGCACCGGCCAGGGAAAGGACGAAGGGGTGTTCCTGTCCGAGCGCCCTCGCCAGGCCCCGGAAAGCGTGCTGAAGGCGTCCCCGCGCCTCGGCGGGTCCGAGGGGCAGCAATTCCGGCTGTGACCCCAGGACGTCGGCGAGCGCCGGCGCAATGTCGGTCAGGACCCGGCCGATGCTACCGAGCTGTCCCAGTAGGCGCGCGCGTACCGCTGCGAGCTTTTGGTCGTCGAGGAGGAGAAGCCCGCGAGCGAGCGACTCGAGCGCATCGGTGATACCCGCGAGCGGCTTCTCCCCTTCGCCCTTCCAGCCACCCGTCGCGCGGAAGGAGGCGCCCGCGGTCTCGCGCAACATCGCGCGGACGAACTCCTTGCGCCCGGAGCCTTCGCGCGCCGCGACCAGCACCGCGACCGCCGCGCCCTCCGTGGCCCGGTCGAATGCGGCGGTGAACTGGGCGCGCTCCGGTTCGCGGCCGAAGAGACGGTCCACGGGACGCAAACGCACCAGATCCGTCATGCCCAGGTCGAACTCGGGAATGGTTCGGTCTGCGTTCAGCGTCTCCAGGCAGCGAGCGAGATCCGCGGCGACGCCGCGCGCGGACTGGTAGCGCTCGTCGGGGCTCTTGGCGAGCAACTTCATGACGAGAGCGCTCAGCACGGGAGGCACCGAGCCATTTCGTTGCCGGGGGGATTCCGGGACCCTGGACAGGTGAGCCGACACGAGTTCGAGCAGGTCGTTGCCGCCGAAGGGCACGCTCCCTGTCAGCATCTGGTAAAAAGTGACACCCAAGGCATAGAGATCGGAGCGCGTGTCAACGCCCTCGCGCGTCCGCCCCGTCTGCTCCGGCGCGAGGTATGCGGGAGTGCCGACCAGATCGCCCGGCGGTAGAGCGCGAGCACTCACGGGGAGCTCTGCCGCGATTCCGAAGTCGGCGACCGCGATGTCGCCGTTGCTCGAGTCGTAGAGGATGTTGGCCGGCTTGATGTCCCGGTGCAGGATTCGCCGCCCGTGGATGCGATCGAGGACACGCGCGGTCTGCACCGCCACGCGGAGCGAGCGCAGCGTGTCGAATGGCCCGTCTCGCAATGCCTCGGCCAGGTTCATGTCGCCGAAGCGACGCTGGACCAGGACCGGCGCCTCCGGCCCCTCGTAGTAGCCGAGCGCCTCGACGACGCCCGGTCCCTGTAACTTCTGGAGAAACGAGAACTCGACGCGCAGGTCCCGCCCACCGGCGGTGACCATCTTGCCGACGACCCGAGCCCCGTCCCCTTCGCGCACCCCGGCGTAAACCAGAACGGCCTCACCCTCATGCAGCACGGAATCGAACCGGAAATTTGCGATTCGCACGAGACCCGGAACGGCAGACCAGGAGATCCCGTTAACGGGTGGTCCTTAGGAATTCGAGAATTCGACACGCGATTGGACGAATTCCGGTTGGGCGGCTCGCCCCGACGCTCGGGGATCACCGCGCTACACTCGACTCACGGGCTCGAGGGCGTCATCATGATGCTTCAGGCGCGTTCGATGCGTTCCCGATGCAGGGCGACCACATCGACGCGCTGTTCCGCGAGTATCCGGAGACCCTGCCGGCGCCCGCACTCGCGGCCATGGGCATCACCCCCAGGAACGACACGTTCGACACCGTCGTCATGGGCTGGAACACCTTCGCCGTCGGGGCAAACGCCGGGCTCCACGACCCCTATCCACATCTCCGCCAGTTCGTTTGCAGCCGCTCCCAGGCGCAAGCCGCGGGTTCCGGCGACGTCGTCGGTCACGGCCGAGGAACCGCGTGCGCTCGTGAAGCGCCTCACGACAGGATCCGGTGGTGATGTCTGGCTCTGCGGCGGAGGATGTCTCGCGAGCGAACTCGCGCCGGAAGTCGACCGGCTGATGCTGAAGGTGAACCCCGTCATGCTCGGCGCCGGCATCCGGCTGTTCGAGTCTCGCGCCTACGATCCACGGGCCTTCCGGCTGACGTCGACGCGC
>JGI10216J12902_103091969_pt1 | contig 13001 bp, 12 predicted proteins | sample KanNatreferecore_FD_12902 | JGI IMG/M metagenome (IMG submission 12902)
CGCGCCACCATCGCCAACATGGCGCCCGAATACGGCGCCACGATGGGCTTTTTCCCGGTCGACGCCGAATGCGTGAATTACTTGCGCGCCACGGGCCGCAGCGAAGAGCATTGCAGGTTATATGAGAATTACTATCGCGCCCAGGGCCTGTTTGGCATTCCGAAGAGAGGAGAAATCGCTTATTCGCAGGACCTGGAGCTCGACCTTGCTTCCGTGGCGCCGAGCGTCGCCGGCCCGAAACGGCCGCAGGACCGCGTCGAGTTGCCGGACCTGAGGAAGGAATTCCTGTCCGCGTTCACACGGCCGATCACGGAGAACGGTTTCGGCAAACGGGCTGCGGACCTGCAAACGATGGCCCGCGTGAACACGGCGAAGGAAGCACACCCGTTCATCGACCATACTTACGGTCATCGCCGGCTGGGTGTGGACCCGAGTGAATCCGAGATGCGCGACCAGCATCCGACGCCGGACACATCCGAGCCCGTGCCTTCCACGGCCTTTCGGAAAGCGGAATCCGAGATTCATCACGGCAGCGTGTTGATCGCCGCCATCACCAGTTGCACGAACACCAGCAATCCGAGCGTGATGCTGGCCGCGGGACTGCTCGCGAAGAAGGCGGTGGAGCGAGGTTTGAGCGTCAACCCGGTGGTGAAGGCCTCGCTCGCACCCGGCTCGCGGGTGGTCAGTGATTATCTGGACCGGACCGGTTTGCAACCTTATCTCGATCGACTCGGATTCAACCTGGTGGGTTACGGTTGCACGACCTGCATCGGAAACTCCGGCCCACTCGCAGCGGCGGTTGAGGATGCGATCAACAAGTACGATCTCGTCGCCGCGTCCGTGCTCTCGGGCAACCGCAACTTCGAGGCGCGCGTCCACCAAAGCATCAAGGCGAACTTCCTCATGTCGCCACCGCTCGTCGTCGCGTTCGCGCTGGCCGGCCGTGTCGATATCGACCTGACCACCGAGCCGCTCGGCAAAGACGCGGGTGGTCAGCCTGTTTACTTGAAGGACATCTGGCCGACGCTGAAAGAGGTCCGCGATCAAATGCAGGCCGCGCTCAAGCCCGAAGTGTTCGCGCGGCTCTACCGCGACTTCGCGGAGCAAAACCCGAAGTGGAACGAAATCCCGTCGAGCGTCGGCAACGTTTACGAGTGGGACGCGAAGAGCACTTACATCCAGGAACCGCCCTTCTTCGAGGATTTCTCGATGAAGCCGGGCGGGATTTGCGGGATCAGGAACGCGCGCGCGCTGGCGATCTTTGGTGACAGCGTCACCACGGATCATATTTCGCCCGCGGGCTCGATCAAGAAGACGTCGCCGGCCGGCAAGTACCTGTCCGGCCATGGGGTCAACGTTCTGGACTTCAACAGCTATGGCTCGCGGCGGGGCAACGACCGGGTGATGACACGCGGCACCTTCGCCAACGTTCGCATCAAGAACCTGATGGTGCCCGGCGTCGAGGGCGGCGTTACCAGGCATCAGCCGGAGGGGCAGGAGATGTGGATCTACGACGCGGCCATCCGGTATCAGCAGGAAGGCGTTCCGCTTGTGGTGGTGGCAGGACAGGAATACGGCACCGGCAGTTCGCGCGATTGGGCTGCCAAAGGCACCGCGCTGCTTGGCGTGAAGGCGGTCATCGCGCAGAGCTTCGAACGCATCCACCGCTCAAACCTTGTCGGCATGGGCGTGCTGCCGCTGCAATTCCGGGAAGGTATTACCCCTCAGACACTGAAACTGGATGGCACCGAGATCTATTCTATCCTGGACCCCGGTTCGAATCTCAAGCCGCAGCAGGACCTCAACCTCCGCATCGCCCGCGCGAATGGAAGCGTCGATGACGTTCCCGTCCGCAGCCGCATTGATACGCCCATCGAGATCGACTATTACCAGCACGGCGGAATCCTGCCGTTTGTGCTGCGGCAGTTGCTGGCCAATGCGTGAGTCGCGGAGTGGCCGATTTTCCCAACCGGCATGGAACTCAAGCCGGGCCCGACACGCCGAATCAGCTTCGGCGATCCCAACATGTCCCAGCAGCAGCAGAAACTCGCGCTCTCGTTGGCGAGCGACGTGATTCGCCAGGCGGACCGGCGCCATCCCGCAGATGCGACCCTGCGCCAGGCGTTGACGGCGCGGCGCCGTTTTCCGCAGAGTCTGAAGGCGGTGGTCAGCCGCGCCGTGTTCTCCTATTACCGCTGGTTGGGCTGGCTGAACCCGGGTCGGCCGCTCACGGTGCAGCTCGAACGCGCGCTCGAGCTCGCCGACGCCTTCGCCGTCCGGCCGCTGGCCTTCTCCGACGAAAAACTGATCGAGCGCGCTGTCCCGGCGTGGGTGCGTGACGCAATGAATGTCAACGGCGCTTGGGTGCGGGCGATCCAGAGCGAACCGAAACTGTGGCTTCGCGCGAAGCGAGGCCAGGGAAACGTTCTGGCGACCAGGTTAGGGCTCGCCGGAACCCTCGTCCCGCCGGTGTTGCCGGACGCAATGCTCTATGAGGGTGAAGAGGATTTGTTCCGGCGGGCAGAATTTCACGCGGGCGAGTTCGAGGTCCAGGACATCGCATCACAGGCGGTCGGTTGGTTGTGCGATCCGAAGCCAGGCGAAACCTGGTGGGACGCCTGCGCCGGTGAAGGGGGGAAGATGTTGCACCTTTCCGATCTTATGGAAAACAAGGGGTTGATCTGGGCGAGCGATCGCGCGGAGTGGCGCCTGGAAAGATTGAAACGCCGGGCGGCACGCGCCCGGGCGTTCAACTATCGACTCGCGACCTGGAACGGCGGCGGGAAGCTGCCGACGAAGACGCCATTCGACGGCGTGTTGGTCGATGCGCCGTGCAGCGGAATCGGGACCTGGCAACGCAATCCGCACGGGCGCTGGACGACGGCGCCGGAAGGAGTGCGGGAGCTGGGGGAGATACAGACCAACCTGTTGAGGCGCGTGGCGCCCGCAGTGAAGCCGGGCGGCCGGTTGATTTACGCTGTTTGCACGCTGACGTACGAAGAGACCGTTGCCGTGGCCAAAGCGTTTACGTGCGTGTTCGCCGACTTCGAACCGGTGCCGCTCGCAAATCCGTTCAAATCGAGCGATCCGCCGTCACCGCTGCTCACCCTCTGGCCGCAGGACACCGCTGGCAACGGCATGTTCGTCGCGGCGTGGCGTCGAACGTAGCGGGCCCTCTACTTCGTGTCCGTGCGATACAAATCGTCCGACGCGGTAGAGCGGCTGTCCTCCCACACTTTGTTCGGTCCGGCGGAGCGGATCAGCACGGCGTTGTGCGAGAAGTAGAATTGGATCGCGCTCCCCCAGGTATCGACGATCTCGCCCTTGTCATTCTTCTTCGCGCTGGCGGTCGCATAAATGACCACATTGCTGGTTCCCTGGCCGGAGAGGGCTTTGGAAATCTCGGCGGACGTGCCGGTCGGATAATGTTTGAAGAACTCCTTGTATTGCTGGAGTCCCTGAATGAGCCGTTCGGCATCCTTGTGGAATTCGGCAATGTCAGGATTGAGCTGGCCGCGCGTGCGGCTCTGGTAAAACAAGAACGCGACCACGACGAGTATCAGAACGAGGACCAGGGCAACTGCGTTTTTCATAGGGTATGGGTTCCAACTTTCTCGATCGGTTTCTTGTGGGCACGCAGGCTGATCGAGGGAGCCCCCGTGCTGGAACGAACGACTATCTCCGCGGTCAACCGCACCGGTTCGGGGCGTTCGCCGCGCAGAAGCTTGAGCATCGAATTCACCGCTGCCACACCCATGCGATATTTGGGCTGGCGGATCGTGGTCAGCGGCACGCGGAAGTGCTCGCTCATGAGCACGTTTCCGAAACCGACGATCGACAAATCCGCGGGAATGCGAATGCCTTGATTCAAAAAGATGTTGGCGGCGCCGATGGCGACCAGGTCGTTCACCGCGAGGACCGCCGTGGTGTCGGCTGCTTCGTTGAGCATCTGCAACGCGGCTTTTTCGCCTTCTTCGATCGTGCTGCCCGCATTGAACACCAGCCGGTCGTCCACCTCGATGTTCGCCTCGCGCAGAGCGTGGCGATAGCCCTCGAAACGTTCCTGCGCCCAGGGCGACACCGGCGGGCCGGCCAGAAAGGCAACGCGCTTGTGCCCGAATTCAAGCAGGTGCTGCGTCGCCACGACGCTGGCCTGAATATCATCCGTCTCGATATTCACGAACTGGCTGCAGAACGGCGCCAGATGCCCGAGCACAACGGTGGGAATAGCACAGCGTTGCAATTCCTGGTAGATCGGCGCGCTCGGCCCCATCCGGTAGACCGGCGAAACGAACAGGCCGTCCACGCGACGGGAGATGAGGCGACGGATGGCAGTGTCCTCGCGTTCCGGAATATTCAGCGTGTGGCTGAGGATCACTTCGTAACCGAGTTCGTGGGCGCGTTCCTCGATCGCCATCACGACGCGGGCAAAGATGGGGTTGGTCATTGCCGAGATGACCAGGCCAAACAGTTTGGTCGTGCGGGTGCGCAGGCCCTGAGCCTGCGAGTCCGGAACATAGCCCATTTGCTGGGCGAGCGCGCGGACGCGCGCCTTGGTGGCAGCGGAAATGTCGGGCGCGTCCCGCATCACCTTCGAGACCGTCATCACGGAAACGCCGGCCTTCTCAGCAATGTCTTTCAAGCGGACCATGTGGTTTCGATTGATTACGGGTTTGGCGGATGACTGGACTCAAGATTCCTGGCGCTCGCCGGTCGTCACGGCCGAACCGCTCCAGTGTAGTTTCTGCCGCAATGTCGCGAAGAACGAACTCTCGACCAGACGGACCAACCGTACGCTGCTCGGGCTCCGGCGCACGTTGATCTCGTCGCCGCCGGTCAATTGCAATTGCACCTGCCCGTCGGCGGAGAGCACGGTTTCAATTCTCTGGCTCAACACCTTGACCCGGACGGTCGAGCTGAAGCTGACAATGACCGACCGGTTTGAAAGGGTGTGAGGGCAGATCGGCGTCAGGGCGAAGACCTCCGCGTCAGGGCAGACCACCGGACCGCCCGCCGCCAGCGAATACGCCGTCGACCCGGTGGGCGAACCAACGATCAACCCGTCGCAGCGATAGCAGGTCAGGACTTCGTTATCCACGCCGACTTCCAGCTCGATCAGGCGCGGGACGGTGCCGCGGCTGATCACAAAATCATTCAGCGCGATCTGGCTGAAAGTCTTTCCGTGGCTCTGCCCGGTGGCCTCAATCAGCCAGCGGGATTCCACGGCGAACTTTCCGCTCCAGACGTTTTCCAGAACTGCCGCAAGTTGTTGCGACGAGGCCGCGGTGAGGAATCCCAGGCCGCCGATGTTGACGCCGAGGATGGGCGTATTGGAGCCGGCCACATCGCGCGCCACGCGGAGCATGGTTCCATCCCCGCCGAACACGAGGAGCAGATCAACCTGGCCGGTCAGCCGGTTTGCGTCCTGCCCCTCAAACGACTTGAGACCCGCCAGATCCGCCGTCGCCTTGTCGCTCCGGACCGCGCGTCCAGCGGAGGCGATCAACGACGCCGCTTTCTGAACGGCCTCGCGGCAGTCCAGTTTTTCGGGGTTGGCGATCAATCCAACGCGCCTGATTCTGTCAGCCAGTTCTTTCAATCAATGCCAGAAATTCTTTGTTGCCGGCGGAGCCCTGGAGCGGCGATTCGGTCACACCACGCCAGCGCAATTCCGGCGTCGCGCCGACAAATTCCTTCAGTTCGCGGATGACCCGCTCATGAATGAGGGGGTCAGTGATGACCCCGGCGCCGCGATCCGCCTCTGCTTTGCCCGCCTCAAACTGTGGTTTCACCAGGACAACCATCCTGCCCCTCTCCCGCAGCAGTCCCGCCGCAGCGGGGAGAATCTTCTTCAGCGAGATAAACGAGCAATCAATCGTGACCAGATCGACAGGCGTAAAATCTTTGGTAAAGCGGGCCGGCGTCAGATCGCGGGCATTGGTCTTGTCCATTACAACGACACGGGGATCCTGCCGGAGTTTCCAGGCCAGTTGGCCGTGGCCAACATCAACCGCGTAAACTCTGGCAGCGCCCCGCTGCAGGAGGCAATCGGTGAAACCGCCCGTGGAAGCGCCGAGGTCGATGACGGCACTTCCCTGCACGGACAACTGAAAATGATCGAGGGCGTGTTCCAACTTGCCGCCGCCGCGGCCGACGTACTTTTCCGGCATTTCCAGAACGAGTTCATCCGAAGAACTGACCGGGTCGCTGGGCTTGCGGGCAGGCTGCCGGTTCACCTTCACCTGGCCGGCCATGACGGCGCGCCTGGCCTTCTCGCGACTTTCGCAAAAGCCGCGTTCGACAAGCGCCTGGTCAAGTCGGGGCATGGCCAACCGGGAGTCTCGCGGGCGGATTGCGGACTCGCTGAGGACTTCCAAAGTGTCGCCGTTGTTCATCCCCGCCGCGCGACTGGTTGTCGCAAAGGAGCGTCAGAGTTTTCCCTGGGCGATGCGCAGGCCCGTGTCGCGAAACACGTTCAGGAAAAGATCGTTGTCCGCCGCGACCCGCTGGACGATTGGGCCGAGAATATTAGCGCCGAGCAGAGCCAGTTCCTCGCGATTGACCACGGCATGGACGCTGTATTGGAAGGCCTGCATGGCGTTGAGCGTGGCGAATCCGCTGCCGAGGAGAATGAACGCCGACTGGCGGCGCTGCGCCATCGGTATCGATTGGATGTATTGCAGGGTCACGTTCTCCTGCGGCATGTTGGAGGCGAACAGTTCCTCCAGAATCACCACGTCGTACTGAAGGCGCCCGAAGCGATTGATGAAATCATCGTGATTGCTCGCGGCATGGACTTTGTAGCCGATTTCGGTGAGGACGTTCTTGGCGGCATCGAGCCACTCCGGGGTGCTGAGTGCCAGCAGCGCCGGCTTGTCGTTCGGTCCGATGAATTCGAATTCGTTGGACATGGCTTATTTCAGTTTGAGGGTCGAGGGGATCGGAGGCGCGCCGGCTTTCCGGCTCGCGTCGGCGCTCTTCATCCGCAGGCTGGAAACGTCCGTCGTCGACTCGCCGCGCTTCTTCTTGATGTTGTCGATGCCGCGCGTGACGGTGCCACGTTTGGTGCAATAGAGCAGAGCGGTTTCCTCGCTGATCAATCCTTGCTCGAAGGCCTCCAGCGCCGCGTTGTCGAACGTGCGCCAGCCGAAGGTGTAGCTCGCCTCGATGATCTCATAGAAAGTCTTGCCCTCGCTCTCGCCCAGTTGGACGCTTTCCTTGGTGCGAAGGTTCGAGCCCATCATTTCCAGAAGGGCCGTGCGCCCGCCGCCCAGCTTCGGCGCCAGGCGCTGGCTGACGACCCAGCGCAGTGTGTCCGCCAACCGGACGCGCACCTGTTCCTGCTCATCCGTCTCGAACATTCCGACGATACGGTTGATCGTCTGGCCGGCGTCGATCGTGTGCAACGTCGCCATAACCAGGTGGCCGGTTTCGGCCGCGGTGAGACCGATCTCGACGGTCTCGCGATCGCGCATTTCACCGACCAGGATGATCTTGGGCGCCTGGCGGAGGGCGGCGCGCAGGCCGCCGGCAAAAGTGTTGAAATCGCTGCCCAACTCCCGCTGATTGAAGGTGGCCTTCTTCTGGGAATGGACGAACTCGACCGGGTCTTCCAGCGTGATGACATGGACCGATTTGGACTCGTTGATTTCGTTCAGCAACGCGGCCAGCGTCGTGGTTTTGCCGGAACCGGTGGCGCCGGTGACGAGCACGAGTCCGGTTTTCTCCTTGGCCACCTGGTGGAAGATCTCCGGCATGTGGAGATCGTCCAGGGTCGGGATTTGCGTGTTCAGTTTGCGGAGGACAATGGAGAAGTAACCGCGCTGTGAGAAGATGTTCACGCGGAAGCGCGCTTTCCCGCTCAACGAGTAGGAACTGTCGCACGAACCGGTGCGGAGCAGTTCCTCGGTGAGCCGGCGGTTGCCGCCGATCAGGTTCAACGCGATCATTTCCGTCTGAAACGGGGTCAGTTTCTCGACGGACGGATCGATCTCGATGGGGACCAGTTGTCCGAAGGACTCGACCTGAAGCGGTTTATCCACCGTGAAATTCAGGTCCGACACCTCCTGATGGTAGTCGAGCATCCGCGCGAGTATGTAATCCAATTCGTGTCGCCGCATAGGCTGTCAATCCTTTCGATCAGGTATCGTCGTCGTCCGGCGGTGTGGAAAGGAATTGCCGGAATTTCTTTTTGTCCAGGCACTTGTCGTACGCTTCCTCGGGCGAGATGCGCTTCATCCGCAGGTGTTCCATGATCGCATCGTCCAGCGGCTGGTTGCCCAACTTCTTGCCCACCTGGATCATGCCAGGAATCTGGTGCGTCTTGCCTTCACGGACGAGGTTGGCGATGGCCGTCGTGAACACCAGAATCTCCATCGCGGCGACGCGGCCCTTCTTGTCAATGCGCTTGAAAAGATTCTGGGCGACGACCCCCTTGAGTGATTCGGAAAGCGTCGCGCGAATCTTGTTCTGCTGCTCGGCGGGAAAGACGTCGATCATGCGGTCCACGGTCTTGGCTGCGCTCTGGGTGTGGAGGGTGCCGAAAACCAGATGGCCCGTGCTGGCCGCCGTGAGCGCCAGTTCGATCGTCTCCAGGTCGCGCATTTCGCCGACGAGGATGACATCGGGGTCTTCCCGCAAAGCGCCGCGCAGAGCCGCCGCGAATGATTTCGTGTGAACGCCCACTTCGCGATGGTTGACCAGGCAGTTCTTGCTCTCGTGGACGAATTCGATCGGGTCCTCGACGGTGATGACGTGGTCGCGCCGGTTCTTGTTCGTGTAATCAATGATGGCGGCCAGGGTGGTGGACTTGCCGGAACCGGTGGGACCGGTCACGACCACCAGGCCCTTGTGCAGCATGGCAAATTTCTTGAGCACCGCCGGGAGCGGCGCGTCAAACTTCTCAAAATCCTCGAAGGAAAGGACTTTCGACGGAATTTGACGGAATACCGCCGCGCAGCCGTATTTCTGATTGAAGAAATTGGCGCGGAAACGCGATACGTTCGGGATTTCGTAGCCGAAGTCCACGTCCCCGGTTTCTTCGTACAGCTTGATTTTGTAGTCGGGAGCGATCTCGTACAGCATCGCCTTGAGCGTATCGTTATCGAGCGGCGGGTAATCAACGCGGTGGAGTTCACCGTTGATGCGCAACATGGGTGAATTGCCCGACGAGAGGTGAAGGTCCGACGCTTTCTGCTCGAACATTAAATTGAAGAAGGCATCAATCTTGGCCATAAACGCGTGATGAACTGTTCAGCTAATCGGTTTTAACTAATCCGGCAGACCACTGCAAGCAATGTTACTGCCACGTTGAAGGAGCCGATAATAAATGCCCGTCGCGAGATTGAAGCACGCGGAGCGATCCCCTTTGTGCGCTTCATGGAGCTGGCTTTGTATTGTCCAGAATCTGGATATTATGACCGATTAAAGAACAGGATCGGACGCAACGGAGACTATTACACGAGCGCGAGCGTCGGCCCCCTGTTCGGTCAACTGCTGGCATTTCAGTTCTCGCGATGGTTGGCGGAGATGGGGCCAGCCGAGAGTTGCCTGCTCGAGGCCGGTGCTCACGACGGTCGGCTGGCGGCCGACATTCTGGGATGGATGAAATCGAGCCGGTCGGCGGTGTTTGAGACGGTGGAATACTGGATACTGGAGCCTTCGGAGCAAAGGCGGCGATGGCAGCAAAGCACCCTGGAGCCGTTTACGGGAAGGGTGCGTTGGTTCGATTCGTGGGATTCCATCCCCCCAAAGGGCGTTCAAGGAGTAATTTTTTCCAACGAATTGCTCGACGCGATGCCGGTTCGCCGGCTCGGCTGGGACGCGACCCGAAAGGCGTGGTTTGAGTGGGGGGTGGGCCTGGAGGGAGACCGGTTTGTCTGGACACGGTTGTCGATACCCCGCGATTCGGATTCCGCGCTTCGCAACGCACATTTGACGCTTTCCTCCGAACTGCAGGCAGTGCTTCCGGACGGTTTCACAACGGAAGTCTGCCCCGCGGCGGTCGAGTGGTGGCGACAGGCGTCGATGAAGTTGAAGCAGGGACGATTGCTGACCTTCGACTACGGTCTCACGCGCGAACAGTTCCTGGTCCCCCAACGCGCGCAGGGAACTCTCCGGGCTTACCATCGACATCGGATAAGCAACGACCTGTTGGCGAACGTTGGCGAGCAGGATTTGACTGCGCACGTGGACTTCACCGCGTTGCAGGAGGCGGGTGAGGCGGCCGGCTTGAAGACGGAAGGGCTGCGCTGCCAGTCGGACTTCCTGACCCGGGTGGCCCTGGAGACAAGGAACGACGGATCGGATTTCGGCGCGTGGACTCCCGATCGGCTTCGGGAATTTCAAACGCTGACCCATCCGGAACATTTGGGCGGGTCATTCAAAGTGCTGGTTCAAACGCGCTGACCTGGATGCCGGCGATGCGGGCGAACGATCCAGAACGTCAAAACCACGAACAGAAAAAAGAGATGTGCATCATGAGCGGGTGGTCGCGCCCCGTCGAAAAAGTCAGACGGCGGGGCCGGGTTTGCCCAGGGCGTTGACAGCGAACGCGTATTCGGAGACGACACGGCCGCCGATCAAGTGTTCCTGAATGATCCTTTCCAGGACCGCCGACGTGCACGAATGATACCAGACACCCTCGGGGTAAACCAGGGCGATGGGGCCGTGCGCGCAGATACGCAGGCAATTGACCTTGCTGCGATAGACCAGGGGTTCAGGACCGACCAAACCAAGTTCCTTCAGCCGTTTCTTCAGAAACTCCCAGGCTTCAAGTCCGGCTTCCTTTGCGCAACATTTCGGTTCGGTCTGGTCGGCGCACAGGAAGATGTGCCGGCGGTACTTTCCCAACCCGAGTGACTCGGCTGTTTTCTTCAGAGCGCCTTCCATTTCAGGATCAGACGTCGTTGCCGCAAGGCGGACAAAACACAGCGATTACCAGCCTGGCTTCTCCGGCAGACAGGCGTCGAATTCCATTCCCAGCTTCGCTTCGTACGCTCCGGCAAACGTGCCGTTGAAGAAATGATCGAGCCCCTCCTCGCAAAGCCGTTTCCAGGACGCCTCTTCGTTGCCGGGATTGATGGGGAAGAACAACGCCCCGTTCTTCTTTGCCGCGTTGAAGTCGCCCGGGGCGTCGCCAATCATCAGAATGCGGTCCGGCGCAAACTTGCCGACAGCAGCGAATTTGATGTGCTCGGTCTTGGTGCCCATTTCCTGGCCCGCGATCATTTTGACGAAGCCGTCGAGGCCGTGCTCGGCCCACTCGCGTTGCAACGCGTCGGCGGGCGTCTGGGAAATGCACATGGCGTCGGCCTTTCGGCTGACCTTTTCCAGGCACTCGCGGACGAGGGGAAACGGCGGCACGCCTTTGACGATGTCCTCGATCTGCGCGTTGACGGCGTCGGACCAGCGTTTGACCTGCTCCAACCCCTTGTTGCCATTCCTCACTTCGGCATGGAGCGTGGCGTTCCCGAGCTTGGTCTCGCGCGCGATCCATTCGTCGAGCGCCTTCGTATCCGCCACACGGACCTCCCGCGCCTTGACCTGGGAACGTTCGCGCAAGAGGTTCAGCGCGCGCACCAACGCCGGAAATCGGTTTGCACCACGCGTCTTGGAGTAAAGGTTCACGAATTCCCAAACTTCGCGGGCGTACTTGCTGACGGCCTGCAGCTCGAAGTGCTTGACGAACATCGGCGTAAAACACTCCTTGTGCTTGATCTCCATGCTGTCGAAAATGCACCCGTCGGAGTCGATGCCGACGAAGAACTCCGTCGTGGGTTTGAAATCTCTGAGGATTTGCGCGGGGTCGTTCATAGGCTTTGCGAAGCAAAAGTAGGTGGTGGTTTCACGTTGGAGTCAAACAAGATTTCTTTTTCCCGGCAATCCTCCCGATGCGCCCTTAATTGATTGGACACGGCACCCCGCCCTGACGACCATGGGCACGATCTGCCATGTCACGGCCCCTGAACTATCTCACCGTCACGATGGCGGTTGCCTTGGCCGGCTGCGCGTGGGTCCGTCAGGAGGCTGCGCTCAGGCTCGATCCGGCGATTACTCCGTCCTCGATCGGGCGCGACGCAACGGTGGCGGTCAAGGTCCTCGACCATCGGCGGTCGAAGATGATCGGCTACCGGGGACTCGACTCGAAGAACGCGGCGATTACGACCGATCAGGATGTCGCGGCGCTCTTTCAGGCGAAAATCGTGGAAGGACTTTCACGAAAGGGATTCAACGCGGTCCCCCACGGCGAACAACCGGGACGGCCGCTCACCGTCGAAATCCGCCAGATCGAGTACAAGACCGACATGGACTTCTGGAAGGGAATCATTCAGGCGGACGCCGTGATCAATGCCTGGTCCGTCCGGGATGACGCCAGCTATGAAAGGATCTATCGGGGACAGCGCAAGGACACCTCGCTGGAAGCGCCCGGCGCGAAGGCCAATGAACGCCTGATCAACGGCGCCATCTCCGACGCCCTGCAAAATCTCCTTGAGGACGAACGATTGATCCGTTTCCTCGCCAACTGAACAATTGAGAGTGCCGGGGAGGAGTGGGGAGGAATTGGTTGCGGCTTCGCCGCGGTGTGTTCATCGATTGGCCTGCGCGCTACTGACCGCCCAGGACGAACCCTTCCTGTGCCTGCCTCGCATCGAAAAAGACCAGTTCTTTTCGTCCGTTGACTTCCGCGACGACGCAACTTCCGGGCGGAAACATCGCCAGCATTTCCTCTTCGCTCAGGAATTGAGCCTCAGCTTCTGGCGTGGCGTTCTGTCCAAAACGCGCGGACATCGGCGCGGGCCCTGGAGGAGCCGGACGCAGCCACCACAACGTCCCCGCCAGCACAAGCGTGGCGCAGGCCGCCTGTCCGGTCCAAGACCGCAAACGCCGCCTTCGCCTTTGCGCGCCCATCGCGGCCAGCGCATCGCGTTTCAAGGAACAGTTTAGTTCCTGCCAATCCTCGTCCGCCAGCACCGCATCCAGCAGCGCATCGTTGGATTCAC
>JGI10216J12902_103939932_pt1 | contig 13000 bp, 4 predicted proteins | sample KanNatreferecore_FD_12902 | JGI IMG/M metagenome (IMG submission 12902)
TTTTTTAGTCAGTCCCCGGAGGGGGACTTTGTGTCCTTCACTGAGGGGGTTTAACCGCAGGGCCGCTTACTGGCGGCACGATTCATCCGCGCTGCCGGCCACATCCCCCAGGCGCATGGACCATCTGCGCTGCTGGCCGGGCGGCACGATCTGGTGCAGGCTTTCCAGTTGATATGGGTCCGCGAACAGGTCGAGGCCGGTGAACTATTAGAGCTAACAGCTAGTCCTGCCCGGTGATGGTGATGCCGCGCAGGGCGAAAGGGTCGGAGATCGCCGTCTCTCTGCCAGATATCGAGCCCGTCCGCCGGCATTGCGTAGGTCGCCGTGACGCTGGCCCGCGCGGGACTCCGAGCTACCGCGCCAGGAAACAGTAAGGCTCCGATTCCGGAATCGAGAAACGGCGAAGATCGTGCATGTAGACCTCCTTCAATGGAATGTTCAGCCGATGTAGGTCGCCCGGGGTGCATCTGCAACCATCATAGCGAGCTGTCGTAAACCGCCCATGAATTCGGCGTAATTGCTTCATGAAATAACGCCCCGCCGGATTCGATCTCGGCGAGGCGGTGATCTGAGCAACAAATATGGGCGAAAGGAAGGAGTGAGTTTCAGGGAGCAGCAGCCGGTTTGAAGGGGTTTTGGGCTGCGGGTTTGGGTTGGGAGACGTTGCCGAACTTGTCCACCGCCAGCACCTGGTATTGATATGTTCGACCGGACCGTGTGCTGAAGTCGGTGAACTTCAAGAGTCCCGGAAGCATGCCGGTTATCTGGATGAACTTGCCTCCCTCAGCAGCGCGCTGGACGATGTACGCCATGGAGTCAGGACCGGCGACCCAGGTGATTTGTACCCCTCCCGCGGTTGAAGCGAGAGCGACGGAAGCCGGAGGGGCCGCCCTGGTCTTGTGAGCCGAGGCATCCAGGACGACGGACGGGCGTGACTGCAGTCCGTCCCGGTTTTGGGCGACGACTCGGTAGGCGTACTCGATCTCCGGCTCGGCGGATTTGTCCGTAAAGGTCAGCTTGGCCGCCTTGGATGGGTCGGGCACCGAGAGAACGCCTACCTCCTGGTATCCAGTCATATCGTAGAGGCCGAGTACGTCGTAGATCCGTTGCGTATCAACGAGCTTCATCGTGACCTTGTCGCCGATTCCGCGCTGCTCGGAAACCTCCCTCAGCATCATCGAGGCGAATTTGCTGGGCTTAGTAAACGTGACCGCGCTTGCCGTAGCTGCCGCCTGGGAAATGGTCGTCGCGAAGGGTTGAGCTGCGGGAGTCGAAGAGGGCGGGGGAGTGGCGACCGCGGTCGTCGTGGCCGCCGGCTTAAACGGCACCGCGATCGGATCGGTCGGTTTTTGCGCCACCGGCCCGACCGGGTCAGGCTTGACGAACTTCTGGGCTAGGACGAATCCCTTTTTGCTGAGGATGTCCATCATCTGATTGCGCGGAGGGAGCGGCTTGCGATAGACGCGATAGGCAGTCACGTCCTCCTGGAGCAGATTCCCCTGGAAGTCCACGTCGATGTGTGCACGCTCGGTCTGGTTGGGATGCACCAGATTCAGGGTCGGCATGCCCGGTGGCAGAGTCGCCGGAATGCGCACGGTAATTTCCGCAGACGAGCCTTCGATGCCCCAGCGGCTCACGGGAATGACCCGATACTTCACGAAGTGGGCCTGCGCCTTACCTATCTCCTCCCCGAAGCGCGTGCCGCTCTTGACCTCTCCCGCCAGCAGCCAGCGCTCCCTTGGCACTGCCGTGATCAAGTCGTAGTATTGGCTCCCCGCGCCGAACTTGTTGACCACCACCATCGGGTACTTGCGCGGGGGCTCCTGCGCCAGGGCCGTCGTCGCCATTCCGGGCTTGAGAGAGGTCATTCCGATGGTCCCGTCAAGGATTCCGCGCTGCTGCTGCTCGCTGAGATTCTGAATTCCGATGGAGCGCTCGGCACCAGTCGGTGTCGGGACGTAGCCCGTAGCCACCGCGCGATAAACCTTGTATGTATAGGGCTGCCCACCGGCGGTCGCCCTGTCCCAGGAGATTCCTTGCACGCCGCCGATGTCACGCATGGATGCGGAGATTCCGAACTTTCCGATCTGACCCAGCTTGCTTACGCTAACCGCTCCGTCCTTCTTTGTCGGTGCGGCAACAACTGTGGCGGCTTGAGTCAGTTTGCTGATGCTGACCAGTCCATCATTTATTCCCCTGGAGCCCGCGCGGACGAACGGCTCGGGCTTGAGACCCGTGGGCACGGGCGGAGGCGTCAGCAGCGGCGCGGCCATAGGACTGCTGATTGCTGGGGAGGACTCCCGCAGATTCTTGGCATACATCGCCGTGACAAGGTAGCGATAATAGCGATCCCGGGGTACGTTGGCATCGGCGAAGGCGCCGTAAAGCGCGTTGGCTCCTAGCGCGGCGCCGGAGGCAATGGGCGTCGGGGTAAGCAGTATCGGAGCATCATTCGGCTTCTCGGAGTCGGCCCGGTAGACGTTCAGCTTTATCGGCAGATTGCTGGGGTTGCAGATCACCCTGATCGTAGCCGCGTCGCCGTTCATTGCCGCACTGACGGTTGTGGGAGGGGGAGGGGTGCGCCAGTCTTCAAAGGCAATAGCGACGCTCGCGGGGACGCTCTCTCTCCCAAACATATCCACCGCGACCACCCGGTAGGTGAGGTTTCCTTCCACCGCCTTCGTGTCGACGAACGAATCCGCGGGATCCACCAGTTTTTTGGTCGGCGACGTAAGGTCCAGCATCGCGGCCTTCAAGATCGGCGCTTCGTTCAGCTTGGCGCCGATAGGGTTCTGCGCGTCGACTCGGGTCACGAAGTACCCGGCAATGCCGAGTCGTGCTTCCTCTTCCGAAGTGACGCGCTCCCAGCGGAGGGCGACGATGGTCTCATTGACCTGCCGCGCCATGAGCCCCTGAGGCGCCCCTGGAGGCCCATCGGCGCCCACGGTGATCGTCGTGGTCGCGACCTCCACCTCGGCCCTTCCGGGCGCGGTGTACCCAAGGATGTACTGGTACGTCTTCCCGGCCAGTACGTTCTTATCGTCATAGGCAAGCCCCATCGCCTTGCCGAGGGCCGGATTCGCCATCGATCCCAGGATAAGACGACTCTGGGCGTCGCGGACGGCCTCTGCCTGCGGATTCAGGTCTCGCGCTCCGTGTTCGTGGCCTCGCGCCGCCGGCGCCGGCTCTCCGGGGGGCGCGCCTTGAATCTTCGTCAGATAGTCGCGAACTGCCGGAATGTTCTCCAACTCGGCCTGCAGCCCGCGCGAACTGAATCCTGGACCTTTGCTGCTGCGGGCGCGCTGCGTGGCGGCCTTCATCGCCTGGAATACGGGAGTGGAGCTTGGGGGTCGAGGCCCGGGCGGCTCGATCGAGAAAAGGTCTTTGTCTGCAACGCCGGGGGTGGCCTGGCGCGCCCTCAACATCAGCGTATTGAACTGGAACCGAGGGGAGAGCTTGACCGCGCTCGCGGCAGCGGTATTGAGGGCGATCACCGCCGGATTGACCTTGACCTTCTGGCCTGGAGCGCGATTTCCCGCTCCGCGCTCGGCTGCATCGACCCGGTAAACGTTGTAGCTGCCTTCCGGAATCCGGCCTTCCTTCACCGTCCAGCGGAGGCGCACTTCCGGCCGGCCGTCGACGGTGGCGGTCGCCGCTTTCAGCAGGAGCTGTGGATTGGTTGGAGCCTGTGCCATCGCCACGAGAGCGACACCAATTATGGATACGGCGGCAAGCGCCGCGGAAATGTGCTTTTTCATCGTCCTTATCCTTCTCATGCTCAAGGAACTTTGACCTCGCCTGTGGTGACGCATACGTCCCCTGCGAAACACCCGACACAAAGCTTCAATTCGCCCTTGAGCCAGAAAACGTCGGGATTGACTCCCAGGGCGCCACCCAGATTCGCCCGGCCGCTTGCATGACCCACCCAGAGATCGACGCTTCCTTCGGCGTACGCGCTTACGGAGAATACGGCGCTCTTGGTCCTGTCATTGAAAACAAATGAGGCGTCCCCGCCGATCTCGCCGTTAATAGGCCCGAGCTGCTTGCTCGCGCGCATTCCGGCTTTGACCCAGCGTTCCCTGGAGGGGTGCCAGATCATCACGCCGGCGCCACCCTCGCCGGTAACCGCAAGCGGAGTCCCGCCGAGACTGGTAACGGTGATAGGTCTCTTGCCATCGCCTCTATATGGCCAGCCGATGAACAGATGGCCCTCGTCCGGAGACAGCAAGAGGTCCATTCCTCCGCCCGCGTACATCAGGTTGGCGCTTTTGGTGGGGAAGTAGAGATTGACATTGGCGGTCGCTTGAAGGGTGGACGTCTTGCTGTCCCAGTTGATGTTGAGAGAGCCGTAACGGTCCATCTGATTGAACGGCTTATGGGCAAAGCTATACAGCTCCATGATCGCCATCTGGCCGTTGAGATTCACGTAGAAATGGGGAGGAGCGCCCACCGTCAGGACGAGATCACCCCAGAAGCTGAACATATCCACGGTTCCGAGCGTCATTCCGGCCTGCGCAAGCCATTGGCCCTTTCCGCCGCCATTATCGAAGTAGTAAGCTCGCAGGTCCTTAGGCGATTGGCCGGTCGTGGCCTGCAGGCGGCAGTTGTGTCCGATTCCTCCGCGGAACGCATAGATTGAGAAGACCGGCCCGAAAGGCGGAGGAGGAGGAAGCACAATCGGTGAGGGCAGGTTGATGTCGCCTGCGACGAACCACGCTCCCTTGTCGGCGATGAGGAATTGAACGGCGATTCCCGGGGCCGAGGGGCCGAGGAAGTCCAAAGAGAGAAGCGCGTCGCCGTACATGCAATTTGTAAAGCCGTTAAACCCCTTCTCGTCCCACCGCAGCATGCCTTCGACCGTCGCAAATCCCATCACGCCGGCCTTCACCCGCAGGCCGTTTAGATTGAACTGAGGTCCTTTGAGGCCGGCGGTGATCGTGGCTCCGTAGAAGTCGACCTCCGCTTTGACCGGCAGACTCGGGTCCAGCCGAGCGCCGCCATCGAGCTGGAGCATGTTCTTCGCAAGGTCGAACGTACACTTTTCGATGTTGATCTTGCAGACCTCGAGATCGATACTCACCGGCCGCGCGAGCGTGATGGCTCCGGTCACCTTTCCCTCCGGGTCGATGCCCATGTCACTGAAGGCGAGGGTAGCGCCGTCAAGCCTGGGGAGAACAGCTTTGTCGAACGTCAGCGCTCCGCTCAACAGGAGCGTCGACCTTCCGTTGGCCACGGTAAGCGAACCACCCGTAATACTGAGCGACATGCCCAAAGCTGAGAATGGGATGCCGCCAGTGGGCCTCACATCGATGGATGCGGCGCCGTTCGTCGAGATTCCGCAAGCGACATTCAGTGTTACTCCGCCCGAGAGCAGGCGGACGGTCATCTGGCCGCCGATATTCGCGCGCAGGAGCCTCCCCCGGTCGAACGCCAGGCTTCCGGACAGGTTTTGGATGGGGAATCCCGCTATGTACTTTTGGTCCGGCCCGAGTCTGTCCGGTGTTATGCTTATTTCCCCGGAGACGCCGTCGCCACCGATGGAGAATCCCGTAACGGCGACCCGCACCGGAGGGGAATTCGGGTCGCGCCCCATTCGGAACGCCTTGGGCAGGTCCATCGTGGCCGAAACGTTGGTCAAGCCGCGGTTCAGGTCCATTCCGAAGCTCGTGACGTTTAGCCGGAAGTCGTTCCACTCGACAACGAGCGTCTTCTGGGTGCCGGGCCCGGCGGTGACCGAGGGTGCGAGAGCGTCGAATTGCAGATCGTTGATAACTACCGGGCGTCCGTTCCCATCATCCAGGAAGCTGGGAAGCGTCAGATTTCCCGCGAACTTGAGGCTGGTGAATTGCCCGGACGTGACACTGCACGAGTGGACCCGAGTGATGTCGAGCATGAAGTCCAGCGGGCGCATCAGCTTCATCCGCGGAATCGCGCGCTGCGTGGGAGGCCCAGGCGTCTGCAGGCCGGCGATGCGATAGGGCGCAACTTGGCTCGCAAGTGTGGCATCTCCGAACGTCGGCGCGCCGTTCTCGTCCAGGCCTACCTGCGTCGCCTTCAGGACTAGGGGAGCCTGTTCGCGCGTCAGGAGATTCGGAATCGGAGTCGTAATGCTCACATTCTTAAGCATGCAAGTGAAGGTGACCGGCTTGGGGGCCCCGGTCACTTTATTGACTCCGACATCCAGAGTGCCCGCTCTGAAGGTGAAGCCAAAGAGCTTGATCCCCGTCGCCGCGGTCCCGCCGGAAAGGGTAGCGTTCGTGACATTGAGCTGGAAATCACCGTTGGCGTTAAGTCCCGCGACTGTTGGCGCGGTGGCAATCGCCGGTTCGCCGGTCTCGCTCTTGAATGGCAGCTTGGCCGTCATGACGCCGGTCATTCGCGCTGAGACACCCTTCGCTACAACCGTGAACTGGCTGTCCTTCTTGAACACGAGGTCGACGCCGGTAGACAGCGCGTCGGTGAAGGGAACGTCCTCCCGCAGCCGGATTCCGCCTCCCGTGATCTGGCCGGATTCGTCCGCCACGATGTCGGGACCATACGGCGCTCCAAAGGGTAGGCTCGCCTGCGCCGGGAGTTCCATTCCTGCGATGGATACCCTCAAGTCCCCGGTTCCCTTCACTGGAACGCCCGCGGCCGCCGGTATCGTGGTATAGACCACGTTCTCCAGATAGATGGTTGTGCCCGCCGGACCTCCCGAGAGCAGCATAAGCTTTTTGGGCAGTTGCGCGCCCAGCGACGCGCTCGCATTGAACAGAATCAGAAAGATCAGCGCTGTTATGGATCGTGAACGACGCTGCGAGGAGTATTGTGGATGGAATTGCATTCCGGGACCTTTCGTTCGGGCCACGAGGGCCGCGCATGTCGCACGGGGCGGACGCCCGATTGCTGACATGATATCGAAGGCGCGTGAATGTGCCATGAATGCAGCGTGATTGATTCATGAAAAACCGACAGGCGAGGTTGGCCAAGTTCGAGCCCGCTTTTGGACCGAGACTTACCGACTCGGATCTGGTTCGAATGCGAGCTTCAGGGGGTGGGATGGGCGGTTTACTGAGATTGGGGCGTAGTCCCAATCGAGGCCCATTTTGGCGAGGCGAGAGCGGATCCGGCGGAGGTCCCAGAGATAAACGGCGCCGCACTCAGTTCCCGCAGCGAGATAGCCGCTGTCCGGGCTGAACTTCGGGAATTTGGTCAGGAGACTTTCTGAAGGGCCTTCCAGCCGGGCGAGAAGTATGCCGTTCTCGGAATCGTAGAGATGGACGATACTCTGAGAGCATCCAAGAGCAGCCTGCCTCGCATCGTTCGAAAACGCGATGGGACCGGGAAGACCCATCCCGGGGGCGCGAGGGATGTCGCGTCCCAGGGCCCAGCTTCCGACTCTCCAGTACTGGAATCGCTGCGCATTCCCCGTAACGAGCCACTTGCCATCCGGACTGAACGCCACATTTGTCAGTGTTCCGGTTGGGATCTCCTTGACGCACCGCCGGGTCTGAATATCCCAGACCTTGACGTTCCTGGCATATTGCCCGCTCGAAGCCGCCCATCGTTTATCGGGGCTTAAGGTTGCGTTGGAGACATCCGGGTGTGGCTGGAGAATTATCTCGCTCTTCAGTCCGGGAAGGTCGAAAACCGAGAGGAGGTTCTCGTCGGCGGTGACGAGCCGCCTTCCATCCGGGCTGCACCTCAGCGCCAGCAACTTTTCGGTGCGGCGCGCTGCAAACGGCCAACCAATTCGGACCGAGTTACGATTGGTATCGCGGCTAACGGCGCTGACGGAAATCTGGCCTTTGAGACCGTCCCATCGTATGAGATTAGATGCGTCCGGTGTGAAAGTGGCCTGGCTGTAGGAGCCCGTGGGCAGGCAGGCCTCTTCACGACCATTCTCGACATCCCAGAACCGAAGTCCATCCTCCCCCCCGGTCACCATGAGGGATGATCCTCGCAAGAAGTCTATCCCATGGTTACCAACACCGGTCGCGTGGGGAAAGACGCGGCATTCGAGTCCACGGTCAACCGCGTATTCCTGGATTCGTTCATTGCCGGCTAGATAGAAACTCCGTCCGTCCGGGCTGAACCGATAGGCAGAGCCCCCGATCGGAATGCCGAGCACCTGCCGTCCGCTGGCAATGTCCCATATTCGAAGTGTAGCGTCCATTCCGCAGGTCGCCACGAGTCCGCCTTGTGCAAGGAACGTGAGTTTTTCCGGCAGCGCAAGGTGCCCGCCTAGCTGCGAAAGCAGCCGTCTTTCAGCAACGCTCCAAATGACGAGGCTGTGGTCGCTGGTCACTGCTGCGATCTTAGAGCTGTCCTGGCTCCATGTAACCTGGATCAAACCCGCTTTCATCTGCTGCGAGAAGGCCGTATTTCTGGCGCGCTCGATGATCCGAAGCTCGGTTGACCTCGATGTGTAATGGGCCAGCCAGCGGCCGTCCGGGCTCGGGCGTAACCTTGCGCGAATTCCGCCGGTGCCCTCGCCGATCCTGGATTCCGCCCCGGTGAGCAGATTCCGCCTCAGAATCGTGCCATCATTTGTGATCACGATAAGACTGCGATCGTCGGAGTCGAGAACCGGATTGTGCATACCGACAAGTCGCAAATTGAGCGCGCAAACCCGGCGCCGCAAATCCCAGACGCGGATCCGCGCCCCGGATGTATCGTAAACCGCGAGAAACCGGCCACTGCGGCTGAATTCGATCCGAGAAACCGGCTCACCCGACCCCGGAAAGCGAAAGATCGGCTTGCCGGCGGTCATGTCCCAAACAACGGTAGTGCCGTCCTGTTTTGCGGTGGCAGCTCTCCGGCCGAATTCATCGATGGCCAGGACGTTGCTTCCGATTCCGACTTCGCGCTCGCGCCGCAGACTCAGGTCAATGGGCAAGGCCATGGCGGCGATGGCTTCGTCTCGCAGCCGCATCCGGAACTCGGGGGGCGCCGGATAACGGGCTGCCTTCTCAAGAGCGGCCAGGCTGTCGAACTTTTGGCCGATTCTGCTGCTCCACCGGCTCGCCTGCGCTTGCGCCAAATACGAATCGCGGAGTAACACGGCGGTCTTGCGACGCGCGTTCTCCGCTTCATCCTGTTTGGTCTTTGCATTGCGTTTCTGGTGCTCGGCCTCAAGTCTTCGCTCATCTGCTCGCTTGAGCGCCGCGACGAGCTTTGTTTCCGCCGCACGGACTCTCCCGGCCTCCTTCACGGCGAGCGAGCGCGCGGAGTCCGCCTGTTTCAGCGCGGCTTCCATTCGGTCGGCGTATTGACGACTCTTGACGGTCGCGCGGCGAGCGTTCTCGGCTTCGCGTTTTGCCGTCACGCCCAGCGCGGACACGGCTACGATCACGGCCCCAAAGAGAGCAGTCGCCCGCAGGGCGCCACTCCGGAAAGCCGACCGCTGCCGCCGGACTTCCGCGTCCGGCATATTCGCCGCAACCCAGGCCTGATCGAAAACCTGGGAGTAAATTCGGTTCCGAACCCGAAGGCGCCCGTTTTCGGAGCGTGTGATTCCGGAAAGGCGCAGGACCGTGATAAGCGGATCGGCCTCGTCATCGCGAACGTAGCGGCCGCGGTGTATTTGCGCATAGAGGCCGAGTAGTCGGGGAACATCGATCTCGCTTCTCAGCAGGCGATCACGCACGAACAGTAAATTATCGTTCTGAACGCGCGCCTGAGCTGACACTAAAAGGTTGGCGCAGATCGTGTCTACGAGCTCCGGCGCGCGCCCCGTCGAGCATGAGTCTTTGCCGTTGCGATCCGTGGCGACCGCATGGCACAGCCGTTGAGTAAGGTAGGGGTGGCCCCCGGTCCAGTAGAGCACTCGGTCCAATACATTTATGTCTTTTGGCGACGGATGTTGGGGAGCTCTCTCCGCATCTGGAATAGAGCGGCAAAGGCCTGCGTTCAGTGGAGCGGATTCTTCACGGTTGAAGTCCGTTAGGTCGATGCGAAGCCCGATGTTGAAGGGAGTTGTACGAGTATCCCGTATTAGGTCGCTCGGAGACGCCACCCCCAGCAAGCAGAAGGTCAGTCGCTCAAGTGCGGGACTCTCGGCTCGACGATTGTAAAACTCGCGAATGCCTGCGAAGAACTCGTCGGCCGCAAAGGGCAAGGAGCGCACCGAGTCGATCTCATCCAGGAAAAGGACGATCGGACCGGTGAACCGATTCAGAACTACCTGCTCCAGCGCTAGCATCCATCGTTGGAGCGGGTGGAGCCGCCGTCGTGAGAGCCAGAAGGCATCCAACTCTTCTTCGAGACCCAACTGACGCCCGAGAGAGTTCTGTAATCCGTCATACCACTGTTCGCGCGTCAGGTCCTGACCGATGGCCGTAAGGTCCAACACCGCACAGGTTACGCCCTTTTCGCGAAGGCGGCCGGCAGTCCGGACCATGAGACTGGACTTTCCCATCTGGCGGGAAGTGAGGACATAGCAGAAGCGGCCCTCCAGCAACCCTTCGAAAAGTTCCGTGTCGGCGCGGCGATTCACGTAGGAGGGCGCGTCGCGTGGGAGGGTACCGCCTGCGACATAGAAGCTTTTGATTCCGAGGGTCATAAGAGGCGGCGCTCCAGGAAGGACCGATAGAGACTGCAGCGTGGGCGCGCCTCCACGTCCGATTCGCCCGCAATGAGTCCCGCGCTCTGAAGCCGGTAGAAGCTGTCTGGACTAGGACAACCGTGTCCGCGCAGCACCTCCCGCATGGCATCGCAGAGGGTTTCGTCCAGACGAAGGCACTGATGCATGCGGCTGAGATGGTCGCCAAAAACGCTGTCTTCTCGTACGGCCTTCGCCAGGAACCTGTCCAGTGATTCTGAGCCGTGCGCCAGCGCGTGGAGGCCGCGGCGCACGAGGTAGGGGTGACCGCCAACGAGCTCGACAAACCGGGCGATCTCATTCTCTGTATGAAGGGGCGATCCGTATCTCTGATTGAGGTCGGCTACTTCGCCAAGTGTAAAGTCCTCCAGCGCCAGGCGGGTCCCTACGTTGAATGGGGACTGGTTGAGATCAGAGATAAAGAGGTGCGCTTCCGTTGCATAGGCGATGGCGAGCGTGAGTCGCGACCACGGCCCGTCCGGATCCAGAGAGCGTTCGTTGTGCCACGCACGAAACAGTCCGAACACGCTCTTGCAGTAGGCGAATCCGAACAACCGGTCGATTTCGTCAAGACCCCAGATTATCGGGGAATCCGCGATTGCAAGGACGTCGCGGCGCATGAACCTCTCGAAGTTTACATTCCAACCCCTGCTCTCGTTCCAAACCTCCGCTATGGACGTGCTTAGAGACAATTGATCGCAAATGGATTCCGCGAGTGTGCGAAACAGTGTCTCTGCCGATTCAAGCTGGGAATCGGTTAGCTTCTGCAAATCCGTCAGGATTATGCGGGCCCCGTTCTGTCTCGCCTGATAGAGGCCGCGCGCGAGCAGAGACGTCTTGCCGATCTGTCGCGCGCCTTTTACGAGGACCACGCTGTCGCTGCGTGAGATCGCCCGGTGAAACTCGGAATCGGTCGGCCGGGTGACATAAAGCGAAGAACCCAACGGTACCGCTCCGCCCTCGGGTTCGAGAAGGGCAGAGCCCGCGGATGTTGGCGCTGCCTCTAAGGTTGTGCGGGTTGATTCCGAGCGAGACCCTCGAAGCGACGTCGCCAGTGCTCTCGTGGCGTCCGATGGGGCGACCCCGAGTTGTTCGCGAAGGATTCGCTCCAGGTCTTGATACTTTCGGACGGCGTCGCCAACTCTTCCATCCGCCGCATACAATCGGATGAGTGCTGCGTATCCTTCCTCACGGAGCGGGTCCGCGCGCACAGCCAGCCGCGCATATTCCGTCGCCTCCGGGACGCGGTCTGCTCTTTCCAGCAATTCAGCAGCCTGATTCAGGCAGTCGTACATCGTCTCGGCCAGACATTCGCGCTCAGTGGCGATCCAGGAATCGTAGTAGCCCGGCATCAGTTCTCCACGGTAAACGTCGATCGCATCGCGCAAATGACACAATCGGACCGACGGATCGTCGGTCCGGGAAGCGGATTCCGTACTCGTAACGAATTGTCGTACGTCCGTGGTGATTGTATCGGGACTGAATCCGACTTCTGAGCGATCCGCAAGCAGAACCGAGCCGGCCCCTTCCGGCCCGAGGAGTCGTCGAATTGCGGCGAGGGCTTGCCGCAGCCTATCCCTCGTCGCCAGCGGGTCTTCATCTGGCCACAGCATCTCGGCAAGCACGTCGCGAGGGTGCATCCGGTTACGGTAGCGGGCAAGATACGCGAGGAGGGAGACCGCCTTTCGGCTCTCAAAGTGAGAGATCACGCGGCTTCCGCAGGTGGCCCTCACTCCGCCGAATAGCTCGATCCGCCACTTGGCTTTTTCAGGTCCGTTGTCTTGAGTGTCCGACTCCATATCCCGATTATAAGCTTCGCACCGGAACTCAGCGTGAAAACAGCGTGAAGTCTGCGTGAACCCCGCCATGCGCATGGCGCCAATCCTGTCCGTCCAGATTATTTGAACAGCGCTTTCGCAGTCATCACGACTATCTCCTCCCATACTCACTGAGTTTGATGCGGAACGACAAAAGGTGAGCGCACAGACGGATAGGCTGCCGAGTGAACGCGTGCCGGAACAGTCACTAACCGCTTGCTACGCCGACATTTAGGATAGAGCGAAGGACGTGAGTACGGAAAGTGCAACTATACTCGGTATATCCACGCGGAACGGTCCATTAAACTGAGCAGTTAACACTGTACATTTCGAGTGCGTTGAAGCTGAATAAATGTCAGGTGATCAGGTTTTGACACATCAAGTTGTCACCGACAAATCGATACTCACGTGGACCCAGCACATCTCAATTGGAACGTTTCGGCTCGACTTCACAACCCGTTTTCAGAATGTTTACGAAGCGCCCCTGGAACTATGTCCGGAGGCGCTTTGATCCCGGGATTTTGAGGAGTGGGCGGTACAAGATTTGAACTTGTGACCTCTTCGGTGTCAACGAAGGGGTCAATTTGAGCACGATTTTGCG
>JGI10216J12902_107329535_pt1 | contig 12994 bp, 13 predicted proteins | sample KanNatreferecore_FD_12902 | JGI IMG/M metagenome (IMG submission 12902)
CCGCCGTCGGAACCTCCAGCGCTACCACCGTCGGAACCACCGTCGCCGCCGTCGGAGTCTCCGCCAGTGCCGCCGTCGCTGCCGCCGGTCCCGCCATCACCGTCGGTGCTTCCACCTGCGGACCCGCCACTTCCGTCAGTCCCGCCGCTGCCGCCGGTTCCATCGCCGGGATCGGTGCCACTGCTGCTGCTACCGCCCCCGCCAACTCCGCCGCTCGGGCTACTGCCATGGCCGCGCCCGCTCGCGGACGGTCTGTCCGGCCGGATGTCGGCAAGGTTCGGCCCGTCACCTCCCTGGGCATCGGTTTCCGAGTTGGGATCGCGCCTGCCCTGCCAGTTGGGATTATCCGGATTGCTGGCGGCACGCTGATCATCGGCGGGTGGCTTCTCGGAAATGACAACCGAAGCGGCACCGGGCGCGTCGCTCACGTGGCCGGTGGATCGGATGACGATCGGCGGCGGCAGCGGGCTCAGCGTTTGCGCAGGCAATTGCTCGAGAGCGGAGGTTTCCGAATCTGGTGCTGCATTCGCCGCCTTTTGGCCCAAAGGAGACGACGTGCCTTGCGGCACGAAAGGCTTGGCTGTTGCAACGAAGGGCGCTTCCGGCTGCGCATCCGTCGTCGCACCGATACCGATCGGCACCGTCGACGTGGTCGGCGGTTCGGCTGGTCCTTCCACATCAAGGGCTGGCTTGAGGCTCGGCCGCTCTGCCAGATGTTTCAGGATTTCCAAGGTCGAGCCTGCCGCCGGTGGAGCGGCGGAAGGGCCAGCAGCGGTCTCCACGCCCAGAGGCGTTGCGGTTTCAGTGCCGTCTTCATCATCAGCCAACAATGGTTGCAGATTGCCTTCCACGATGTCGATTGCGGGAGCATCCGGCTGCAACACAGTGATGGCCGACAGGGTATCCACCGTCAGCGTCGGGTTGCTGATCGTCGGAGCTGGTGTGACCATGAGTATGATGGGAGTAGGCGGGGGCGGTGGCGCCTGATCCACGGCAGTCAGAGAGGTCGCGGCGGCAACCTCCGGCGAAGGAATCGGGCGGGGCGCTGGTTCGCTCCGAGTTTCGGTCGGGGAACGCAGAGTTGCTTGAAGGCTTCGTTCGATGAACTCGGGCAGAGCGCCGGATTGCCACAGCGCTGCGGACCCAATGCCAATCAGCAGCAGCACCAAACTGGCGCCTGCCAGCAATCCCTCACGATAGGACCATTCGCGGGGGTATTGAGGGGCGCGCCTTTCAGCGATGATTGCGGAACGTTCATTCCGTGCTCCGCGTCGCAAGAAGGCCAGTCCGGGACCTCCGCTCTGGGGCCCGGAGGGTTCATCCGGCTGCAAATCGCGGTCGCGTAAGCTAGACGGGCTGACGGCCGAGCCGGCGCCTGCCGCCAAGCTCGCGCGCAGGAAGTGGTGGTTACCCGCTTGCTTCGAATGCGGTTCGGCGGGCGCGCTTTCCTGGCGCGAGATCGCCGGATCCCAGTGCTTCCGGGCGCTCTTGAACTCCGTCATCTGCCGTGACATCTCGGCGGCGATTTCGGGTCCTGACATCTTGGTTACGTCGAACGACTTACGAGAGGCCTTCGAGGAATGCGACTTCATGTCTCGCCCCCAATGGGTGGACGAATGGCACATGGATATCGGCTAGATCCGCGCTTTGCCCCTCGGTGCGCGGCATCCGACGTGGGAGCCTTAACAATATGGCGCGCTGCGACAAAGTTGCGGCAGCCCGGTATCCACGCAGGCGCGCATCAAACGTGCCGCTGTGCTGCGGCCCGCTGCGCGCAACAGGCACCATATGGGCCTGGCACGCATGAAGATGTGCAATTCAGCACATTGCTTTGTCGGGGTGAGAAGGAAAGATCCTGCGCAACGGTTGGATGTGGGCGTAGGTCATTGGAAGCAGGAACCTACTGTTGCAAAAACACCGCTATCGTCGATATCATTCGACAATATCCAGCACCAGCTATCTGGTGTGCCGAGCCGGCTCGGCAAGATATTCGACGGATCGATGAGCTGTAGGCAGCGCCCCGCCCAACGGTGCGGAAGAAAGGTATGCCGAACTGACGCAGGTTTGATGTGGCACGGTCGCACGAAGGAACTCTCGAAGATTACAGGAAGTCGCTTAAGGGGCCGGGCGATGGCGAGGTAAACCTCTCCATACCCGAAGCCGCGACCGCCAACGGCGTCGAGGTGAGCGATTATCCGCAGGAGCCGCTCTTCGCCGATGAAGTGTCGGCGGCCTTTCTTCGTCAGCACAATCTCGTCCCGCTGCACGACGGCCCAGAGGGGCTGCTAGTCGCAGTGGCAGATCCGGTCGAGCCAGCCTCGCTGGACGCGCTCGCTCTGGCGACCGGCCGCCATCTTGTGCTCCGTCGATTGGCGGCAACCGCCATCCAGGAGCTGATCGACAGGCTCTATGGCGCCAACAAGAGCACCATGCAGCAGATCGTCGAGGATCTCGGATCCGACCTTGACGATTCCTCAGCCACCGACAGCGACGACCTCGACCGCCTCAAGGATCTGGCCGGGGAGGCACCGGTTGTACGCCTCGTGAACCATCTCATCGCGGAGGCGGCGAGGCGGCGGGCGTCCGACATCCATATCGAGCCTTATCCAGCGCGTCTCGCGGTGCGGCTGCGCATCGACGGCATCCTGGTCGACATGCCACCGCCGCCCGTGCGCCTCGCGAAGGCGGTGGTGTCACGCATCAAGATCCTGGCGCGCTTGAACATTGCCGAGCGACGATTGCCCCAGGACGGACGCATAAGGCACATGATCGGTTCACAGGCGCTCGATCTGCGCGTGGCGACGCTGCCGACGGTGCATGGGGAAAGCGTGGTGATCCGCCTGCTGCCGGTTAACACCGGCATCCGGGACCTCGCCGGCATTGGACTGCCGCCGCCGCTCCAGCGAGTCCTGCATCATCTGGCGGAGGCGCCGCACGGCCTTATTCTTGTGACGGGTCCCACCGGCAGCGGCAAGTCGACGACCCTGTACGCTACGCTCCAGCTGATCAGCAAACCGGAGCGCAAGGTGCTGACCGTCGAGGATCCGGTGGAATATCAGATGGAGGGCGTCAACCAGGTCCAAGTGAAACCGCAGATCGACCTGACCTTTGCGCGCATCCTCCGCGCCATGCTGCGGCAGGACCCGGATGTCATCATGATCGGCGAGATGCGCGACAGTGAAACGGCCACGATCGCCATCCACGCGGCCCTTACCGGACACCTGGTCTTATCGACACTCCATACCAACGATGCACCGAGCGCGCTGACGCGCTTGATCGATATGAACATCGAGCCGTTTCTTCTGGCCTCCACCGTGCGCACGGTGATCGCGCAGCGCCTCGTCAGAATTCTATGTACGGAATGCAAGGAGCCGGCAAAACCGGGGACCGAATTTCTCGCTGTCCTTGGCGCGTCGGACCTGGAGCTGTCCGCGCCCGACAGAATCTACGCCGCGCGAGGTTGCGAAGCCTGCAACCATACCGGCTTCAGCGGCCGCGTCGGCATTTTCGAGATGATGATGATGAGCGACGCTGTAAGACGGCTGACGATTGGCCGAGCCAGCGCAAACGAGATCGGTCGCGCTGCCAAGGCCGACGGTATGATCACGATGCTCGAGGACGGACTGTCGAAGGTTGTGGCGGGCATCACCACCTTCGAAGAGGTCCGAAGGGTAACGGAAAGCTAGTCGATGCCCACCTTTGTTTGCCAATCGATCGGACCGGACGGCGCCCTGGTCGAAGGCCGGGTCATCGCAGGAACTCGCGCCTCCGCCTTCGACCAGCTGCGGGCACGCGGCCACCTGCCTGTCTCCGCCGCAGAAGCGGGAGAAGAACGAAAAGGTTTCAGGTTCCTGACGCTCGACCGCCGCAAGATTCCGGACAAGCAGCTTCTGGCGGTCACCAAGGAACTGTCCCTGCTGCTCGGGGCCGGGCAGCAGCTGGAGCAGGCTCTCGCGCTGATCGTGAAGAGTGCGCCATCCGCGCGTGTTGAACGTGCTCTCACCGACATACGGGACCGCATTCGGTCTGGCGCGAGCTTTGCCGATGCTCTCGAGAGTACCGGGCAGTTCCCCGCGCTCTACATCGCCATGGTGCGCGCCGGTGAGTCCGGCGGGACGTTGGATCAAGCGATCGAACGCAACGGATTGCTTATCGGCAGGGCCGTGCAGATGCGGGATACGGTGATATCCGCACTACTTTATCCGACGATTCTGGTGACGGTTGCGGTGCTTTCCGTCGGTCTGATGCTGAAATTCGTCGTGCCTCAGTTCGCTGTCTTGTTCGAGGGCACGGAGGTGAGCCTGCCGTGGATCACGCAGCTGGTGCTCGGGCTGTCGGCCTGGGTCAATCAGTTCGGATTGATTGGCTTGATCTCAGTTCTATGCGCGATCCTTGTGCTGCCACGGGTGAAAGCGTGGTTCGGCCTCGAGCTATGGTGGGATGGAGCAATCCTGCGGCTGCCGATCGTCGGCGAGTTGGTCGCAGTCCAGCAGACGGCACGGTTCGCCCGAACGCTTTCCTCATTGCATCGCAGTGGTGTGCCGCTCCCTCTGGCCCTCAACCTGTCCGGCAAGGTCGTCGCCAATCGCGCGATTGTAGCTCTGGTAGAGGCGATGCGCGTTGGGGTCCGCGAAGGCAAGACGCTTGGTTCGGCGCTGGGGCCGCAAAGTCCGATCCCTTCCTTGGCGGCGCATCTCATTCGAGTGGGAGAAGAGGGCGGGCGTCTGGACGACGTCCTGGTTCAGATTGCGGACATCTACGACGCCAAGTTCGAACTGGCAGTGAAGCGGTTGCTGGGTGTGCTCGAACCCGCCTGCGTCATCGTGCTTGGCATCTTCATAGGAGGCATCATTGTTGCAATTCTCCTCGCTGTCATCTCGGTCAATGAACTCGCCATCTAGCGCGAAGCGCTCGGCCGGGTTCACTTTGGTGGAGCTGCTGGTGGTCCTGGTCATTCTAGGGCTGCTGGCTGCCCTGGTCGCTCCGCGAGTCCTGAGCTATCTCGGTAGCTCGAAGACCAAAACCGCGCATCTCCAGATCACGAGCTTTGCCGATGCGCTGGATCTGTACCGGCTGGACAACCAAGGCCTTCCGACGACGGCGGAAGGCCTAAAAGCGCTGGTCGAGAAGCCGGCAAGCGCGACGGGTTGGAACGGCCCGTACCTCTCGCAGAGCAAGATTCCGCAGGATCCCTGGGGCAACGACTATCAATATAGATCTCCGGGCCAACATGGCGCATACGATATCCTCAGCCTCGGAGCTGACGGTAAACCGGGCGGCGAGGGCGAGAACCAGGATGTCGTCAGCTGGTAGCATTCGGCACTCTGCGGCAGGCTTCACGCTGCTGGAGATGATGGTGGTGCTGGCGATCCTGGCGCTGGCGCTTACAGTTGTTCCGGTGCACCTGATGAATGCGACCGGCGGGCAAGCCCTGAAGTCCGACGTTCGCATGCTGATCAGCGCATTGAACTATGCGCGCACCAAAGCCATTTCCTCGAACATGCCCGTCGCGCTGGTGCTTGACCGCGAGAACATGCGCCTTACCATCAACGGGTCCCAGCAGATCGGGTTGCTCAGCAAGACCACAACGTTCGGTATCGTAAGCCAAGGCACCTTTCAGGCCGGGACTCCGACCATCGTCCAATTCTATCCCGAGGGCGGGTCGAGCGGCGGCGAGCTTCTTCTCTCCTATGAACGAGACGAGTATCGGGTCAGCGTGAACTGGCTGACCGGCGCGGTCTCGACAATCAGGAGATAGTCGTCGTGCGTGCACCCGACCGCCGAAGCCAGGGAGGATTCAGCCTCATTGAAGTCGTCGTCGCGCTGGCGATCGTTTCCCTGATGCTGGGTACCATCTATCAGGTTTCGAACGGGGCAGTGCGAAGCACAGTGCGAACCGACAACCATCTGCGCGCGCTTGCGATGGCTCAATCCCGATTGGCGGAAGCCTCCGCAATGCCTGTACTGAAGGTCGGCACAGTCATAGGATCGGCCGATGGCGTAGCGTGGAGCAGGTCGGTGAAACCCTATGCGGCGGCGCCGCCCAGCCCGGAGACCCGCCTCTACCAAGTGTCGGTCATCGCCACGCGCAACGGCAGCCGAGTGGTGCTCGAAACCCTGCTCATCGCCGGTATCCCTCGTGACTAGAACTCTGGAAGCACACAACCGCGCGCACGGCTTCACCTTGATGGAAGTCCTGGTGGCCATGACGCTGCTGGCGTTGCTCATGACGGCGCTTTCGGGCAGCATCGGCTTCGTGGGCCGGTCGTGGGACAGGGGATGGGAAACGGGGGAACAATCCGCGGCGTTCTCGCGGATCGAGGGCACGTTGCGACGAATGATCGAGCGATCTGTCCCTGTCATCCTACGTGCCGAGAAGAACCGGCGATTCCTGTTCCAAGGAACAGCAACAGGCATTCGCCTGGTGGCGCACGACGCCCCAAGCGGATCGGCGGGCGCTCTCTATGTGCAGGAAATTGCCGTGACGGGGACGGGCAGCCAGCGACAGTTGCTCTATCGCCAGTATCCGTTCGGAAGCGGTTCCACGCGACCTGACACGGCTAGCGAAGCGCAAATGCTGAACGGCGATTTCTCTATTGCGTTTTCGTATTTCGGATCGCCCCGCCCTTCGGCACCGCCCGTTTGGCTGGATAGCTGGACATCGGACCGAACGCTCCCAGAACTGATTCAAGTGAAGATCGCTGCGGCCGGCGAAACCCCGTGGCCGCCGATCATCGTGCATCCATTCATCACGGCGGAATACGACTGTGTCCGGCCAACCGATGCCGGCCTTTGCCGTCTTCAGAAGGCGGCGCCATGATATCGTTGCAGGTGAGGCTCGGCGATCAGCGCGGCATCGCTTTGCTGGTTGTCCTTTGGACATTGATGCTCTTGTCGCTGTTGGTGGTTGCGTTTGCACAGCAGACCCATCTGGAGCGGCAGCGCGTGTCCAACGTGATTGCCGCCGCGGCCGCAGCCTCGGATCTTCAAGCTGGACTCTCGTTGGGTATAAGCGCTCTTCTCGATCCGAAGGCTCCTCGCGGATGGACCCACGACGGGTCGCCTCGCGAGGTGGAATTTGCCGAGCGCCGGATCTCCGTTTCCATCCAGGATGCCAACGGTTGCATGAACGTGAACGAAGCGGACATCGAGCAGCTGCAATCGCTCCTTCGAGCCGTCGGAGTGGGAGGTGATGCCGTGCGATCGCTCGCCGCGGCGATCATAGACTGGCGCGACCCAGACAGCGCCCTTACCCCGAATGGGGCCGAGCTTGCCACCTATGTGGAAAATGGCTGGTCGACCGGGCCGGGGAATCGTCCATTTCTGTCGGTGAGTGAGCTAAAAGGCGTACTAGGCATGCCCCCCGACGTCGCGGATCGGCTGGCTTCCTTGCTGTCGGTGTCCAGTGAAGGCAAAGAGATCAATCCGATGACCGCCCCCGAACCTGTCCTGCGCGCCGCATTCCCGGCGGAAGAAGTGTCAGGCATTCTGGCACGCCGCGCGAAGCGTGCCGAAGCCGAGAGCGGGCCGGAAGGTGCGTTACCCGCTTCGGAGCTCGGAGATGCAGACCTCCGCTCGGCCTCGGACAAGGACCTTGCCGAAGTACCGGAAGGGCCAGTCTTCATGCTGGAAATCGCTACGCTCTCTCAGCAGGGCGCTAGTGCGCGGGCCCGCGCGGTCGTCTGGCTGACGCAGGACGCCAAAAACCCATACTATGTTCTGGATTGGCAGCTCGCCCGCTCTGCGCTTCAGACTGGCGTATCCTCGCAATGACGAACTTCAGTCGATACTGGAGCTGGTGGGTCGGACAAATCTCCGACGCTCTCCCCAAGTTATCGTCGGTCCGGAAGCGGGCGGCAATCTCGGCGGTTCCTCATGGCGAGGGCCTGCAACTCCGCGCCCGCGACAATCCCAGTAGCGTTCTTGGCGAGCTCGGTTTCGATATGAGCGAAAGGCAGCGTCATGCGCTGCTGAATCGCGTCAACACGGAAATTGGCGGCAACCCCCGCGTGGTCCTCGTCGTCCCGAACAATGCCGGCCTGCAGCGAGAGGCAGAGCTGCCGCTAGCAGCTGAGGCTCATTTGGCTGCGGTTTGCGCGAACGAGCTGGAGCGGTGGACACCGTGGCGGCCCGATCAGGCTGTATTCTCCGTGAAGGTGCTGGAGCGATCGGAAGCCGAAGGCAGGCTTCGCATCGAACTCGCAGCCGTGCCGCGCTTCGTCTTCGCTCGATCTGCCGAATTGCTCAAAGATGGTGGGCTTTTGCTGGTCGGCCTTCTGCGTGAGCGGCCAGATCAAAGTCCGCAGTTCATCGAAATCGAACCGGAGTCGGAAGGCTCGCGCAAGGTCCTGCGCCGCGCCCGGGTTGCAGGCATCCTGGCTGCGTGCGGCGTTGTGCTGCTGGTTGCCGGAGCCTTCACGTACAAGTTGATCGCCATTGAGAGGCTGAACCAGCGGCTCACGGAAATCGACGGTGAGGTGAAGGAAGCGCAAAAACTGGCTGAGACCGCGAAGACGCTCACCTTTCAGGCCCGCTATGCCGATGAAGTGAAGCTTGGCAGAGCGTCACCCATAATGGTGTTGAACGGATTGAGCGAGCTGCTGCCTGACGATTGCTGGCTGGAGGCAATGTCGATAGAAGGTGACAAACTGACGATGCAGGGACGCGCGCGCGACGCGCTGTCTCTGTTGCCGCTGTTGAATTCATCCGGGCGCTTCCAGGACGTGAAGTTCGAATCGGAAGTCGTTCGCGAGGCCGAGGCGGGGCTCGACACCTTCAACATCAGTGCGACGGCGCTGCCCTATGGCGCTGACTAGAAGCACTATAGAATTGCCGACCGGAATCCGCGGCCGGATGGTGGCGCTTGCCCTGCCAGCAATCGTGCTGTTGGTTCTGCTGCTCGGTATCATTATGCCGCTCCTGGATTACTGGCGTATCATTGACACCGACCATACTCAGCTGCTGAACAAGACCCGCGCTTACGAGCGCCTGGTATCGCGGAAGGAGTCCTTGGCCAATCAGGTGCGTACCCTGGAGGCCGAACTGGCCCAGGCAGTGGATTACCTGCCCAGAGCGGAGCCAGCAATGGCGGCAGCGGGAGTTCAGGCCAATCTCGGTCAAATGGCCGAACGGTCCGGCGCTATCGTCCGATCCACGCAGACGCTGCCCGCGAAGGCCGAGGATGGCTTCACCGCCGTGGGCTTCCAGCTCAGCGTAACTGGTTCAATGCGCTCGGTCAGGGATATTCTGTATGAGATCGAGGTTGGCCATCCCCGCTTGGTCATCGACCGCCTGAGCATCACGCCGACCAGGGATCCCGGGGCCAACGGGCTCCCTGGAGATGTGGATATGTCCGTGGATCTTCATGGCTACATGATCGGCGAGATCGACCAATGATGCCGAAGAGATCATTTATCTCGCTGGCCATGATTGCTTGTCTGGTGATTGCCGGTCCGACCGCGGTATCTGCCCAGGAAACGCCAGAAGCCTTTTCGCTCCCGCCTCTCGATGATCTTAAGGCTGTTGTAGACAGGCCGCTGTTCTCGCCCGATCGCAGGCCGGCACCGGAGGCGAGCCAGCCAGGCGAGCCAGCAGCTGCCCCCGAAGCTACAAGCAACGGCGAACGCCAGCTCGTCTTGTCGGGAACCGCCACAGATCAATCCGCGCGTGCGGTAGCTATCCTGCACGACGTCTCGCAAGGCGTTCAATTTCGTGTAGGGGTGGGCGATGAGGTTGCCGGCTGGACGGTCAAAGCGATAAGGCCTCGCGCCCTCGTATTGGGGACGACGACACAGGAAGTGACCGTGACGCTGGACGAACCGGCCATTCCAGCATCGCAATAGCCTGGGAATCCGCTGGATTCCGGCAACTGTTCAGAATTGAACATATTCCAACGATCTTTTTCGCTGACGCCCGAGGATCGATGACTGTGCAAACTTGGACATCAATCCCAGGGTCGTTGCGCTTGAGTTCCGCTGCTGGGGAGATGCATCTTTGAGAAAGGGCTATCTCAATGTTGCGGATCAGCTATGCGATGGCAGTTGCAGCGCTCCTCTTGCTGCAAGCTCCGTCGAGTTTTGCCGCCGAATACAGCCAGAAGGCGATCGTCGCGGCGAACGGGGAGTCGTTGAGCGGATACACAAAGGCCGATGAAGTTCCCCAGCTAGCGGCATCGACGCTTCAGGGCGAGGGTGACGAGCTTGCACGCACCGATTCTGCGATGCAGCAACAACCAGTTCGGTCCGAGCCGGCTTCTGCCGCAGCAACGATGGAATACCCCGCACTCGCGCTCCTCGCGATGGCCATCATCAGCATGGCCGCACTCTCCAGGCGCGACAGCTTCAAGATCGATCGGTAGATAGGCCCTGCCGAAGTAGCATTCTCCCTACATGCGAACTGCGACGCGTCCTTTGGTCCCGGACTAATCAGGAGACGTATTCATGTGCGGCATTGTTGGAATGATAGGCAAAGCCCAGGCAGCATCGCATTTGTTCGACGGGCTGTCTCGTCTCCAGTATCGCGGCTATGATTCGGCGGGTATAGCCACATTGGTTGACGGACGTATCGAGCGGCGGCGGGCGGAAGGCAAGCTCAGCAACCTCGCAGCCGTTCTTGAGCGGCAGCCGCTCCAGGGCACGGTCGGCATCGGCCACACCCGCTGGGCAACCCACGGTCGTCCGTCGGAGATCAACGCCCATCCTCACGCGACGGAGAAAGTTGCGATCGTCCACAACGGCATCATTGAGAACTTCCAGGAGCTGCGCAGGGAGCTCGAGGCGCTCGGCATGCGAATGACGAGCGAGACCGATACCGAAGTGGTGGCCCACTTGCTGACCCATCTGCTGGAATGCGGCTACAGCCCGCAGGAGGCGATGGACGCCGCCATGGGGCGACTCAAGGGCGCCTTTTCCCTCGCTGCGCTGTTCGCCGGTCGCCCCGATATCATGATCGGCGCCAGAAGGGGATCGCCTTTGGCCGTGGGATATGGCGACGGCGAAATGTTCCTGGGTTCGGACGCCATGGCCATCGCCGCCTTCACCGATCGGATCTGCTACTTGGAGGAAGACGATTGGGCCGTCCTCTCGGCGGATGGGGCCACCATTTTCAATGAAGGACATCTGGTCAACCGCGCCGTCACACGGACTGCTGTTTCGCTGGCTGCGGTCGGCAAGGGAAAGCATCCGCATTTCATGATGAAAGAAATCGCGGAACAGCCGGTGGTTATCAGCGAAACTCTTCGCAGCTATTTCGACCCGTTGAAACGCAAGATCGAAGTTCCGGCTTTGCCAGTCGACCTGGCCAATTTAACCCGACTGACGATCGTTGCCTGCGGGACGGCGCACCTAGCAGGTCACGTGGCCAAATACTGGCTGGAGAGCATCGCAAATCTGCCCGTGGAAATTGACATCGCGTCAGAGTTCCGGTACCGGCGCGCACCCATGGATGGCCGGGGCGCATTGCTCGTGATTTCGCAGTCCGGGGAGACGGCGGACACGATCGGAGCTGTCCGGCGCGCCAAAGAGCTGGGGCAAAAGGTCATATCCGTGCTCAATGTCACCGACAGCACCCTTGGCCGGGAAAGCGATGCTATTCTACCGACAAGAGCTGGGGCAGAGATCGGCGTCGCTGCGACCAAGACCTTCACGGCGCAACTGGCGACGCTCGCGTCACTCACCATCGCCGCGGCGCGCGCCCGCAGGGCCATCGAACCGTACCGGGAGGCCGAACTCACATCGGCGCTTATGGACACGCCGACGCTTCTGGCAAAGGTGCTGGAGTGCGACCCAATGGTTAAGGAAATTGCCCTGGACGTGGCAAAATCCAGAGATGTCTTATTCCTGGGCCGGGGAACGTCCTACCCTCTGGCCTTGGAGGGAGCGCTCAAGCTCAAAGAAATCTCGTACATTCATGCTGAAGGCTATGCCGCAGGCGAGATGAAGCATGGGCCGATTGCCCTGATCGACCAACAGGTGCCAGTCATAGGCGTCGCGCCGTCAGATGAGCTTTTCGACAAGATCTTCTCCAACCTCCAGGAAGTGCTCGCCAGGGGTGGCCGCGTGATTCTTCTTTCGGACTCTGAGGGCGTTCAGAGGCTCGGTTCGCAAGCCACCGCCTCGGTGACGCTGCCACACGTGCATCCGTTCGTGGCTCCGATCATTTATGCCATGCCGGTCCAATTGTTGGCGTACCACGCTGCGGTCGCTCGGGGTACGGATGTCGATCATCCGAGAAACCTGGCGAAGAGCGTTACGGTGGAATAAGCGGTGCCGGCGGGGCTTACCAAGGTATGTCTTCGGCCGGGGCTGACCAAATCAGGGCAGCGGATCAGGTTCACCACTTTAGCAACTCTTGCCATCGGTCTCGGAGGGCTTCTCGGGGCGTGCGACAGCTTGTCCCCGTTGTCCAGGGAAGACATGCAGTCCGCCGTTCTGAATGATCTCAACTTCGAGGTTCCGAAAACGCGGCCAGTGACGCGCAAGGACGACCCAGCCGGGAGCGCGACAGGACAAGCGGCCAGCGGACTGACACAGCCGATCATCGTCGCCGGCACAGGACGCGGAGGGCAGGGGCCGGGAGTGCTCGCCGATGAGGGCGAGCCGATCTATCGGGTCAACTTCGACAACGCTGATTTGCGCGAGGCAGTCGCCTCCGTTCTCGGAGAGACGCTGGGGCTAGAGTATCTGATCGATCCGAATGTCAGCGGCACCATCACCCTCGGCACGACCGAGCCGGTAACGCGCAATGCGCTGCTCAGAATGTTGGACTTCGCTCTGCGCATGAATGGAGCGGGCATGATCTATGACGGTCAAATCGTGCGCGTGGTTCCCGAGGAGGTCGCGCGCACCAGCGGCCTGCGCATCGGGTCGGAGCCGCTGGTGGGCTACGGCATCACGGTCCTGCCGCTGCAGTTTGCGTCCGCCGCCAATGTGGCCCGGACGATGGCGGCGATCTTTACCAGTCCCGGCGCGGTGGTGGCCGACGATCGCAGCAATTC
>JGI10216J12902_100152136_pt1 | contig 12993 bp, 13 predicted proteins | sample KanNatreferecore_FD_12902 | JGI IMG/M metagenome (IMG submission 12902)
CGACCCGGCGCCCGGCCAAATAGTTTTGCGAACGCCTAGCGAAACCCGCTGTTGGATTCGTAGCCGTGATCGAGCGCCACGTCGTCGAGGTCGGCGCCCTCCCGAATCTGTTTCAGGGCATCTCCAAGCCGGCGGCTCCGGCAGAAGGCGTTGAAGGTCATTCCGTGATGTTTGAGGAAGTAACGCCGCGCCCGCGCCGGATCGACACCCATCTCGCGCAGGTTCGCATCCGTCATGCGCTCCGTGGGCGCGGAATCCACGCGCGCAAGCAATTGCTCCACCCACTCGGGCGCCTGCCCGTTTGTTTCCATCGGGCGGCACCGTTTGCAGGGCCGGTATCCGCCAAAGAGCGCTTCGCGGGCGGTCCCGAAGAACTCGACGTTTTCCGGACGGGGTTTTCTGGCAGGACAGGACGGGCGGCAGAAGATGCCGGTGGTTTTGACTCCGGTGAAAAAGATCCCATCGTAGGCGGCGTCAGCATTTAGAAACGCGCGCTCCATTTCGGTCCGATCAGGCAGCACTTTCATGGTCGCAATGTAACGGAAGGCCTCCGCCCATTTCTACCGATAATTGAACATCGAATTCGGGGCCATTTCCCCCGCGCTCGCGTCGCTGTCTCTCCCCTTGTCTCCACCCTTGCGCTCGCGCCTTGCCTTCGCATACCTTCTCCACTCTGTGAAAAGCGCTGAAGCAGCAAAGCGTCCGGTTCGTGTTGGGCTGATCTCGCTCGGCTGCGCGAAAAACCTGGTCGATGCCGAGATCATGCTGGGTTCCCTTCTGAAGGACGGGATGGAAATCACCAATGACGCGGCTGGCGCGGATGTCGTCATCGTCAACACCTGTTCGTTCATTGACGCCGCGCAGGAGGAAAGCGTGGACACCATCCTGGAATCGGCCCAGGTCCGCGAAGCGCGCAATCGCGGGCAGGGCCTGATCGTTTCCGGCTGCCTGCCGCAACGCTTCCGTGAGGAGTTGCCGAAACTGCTGCCCGAGGTGGACGCCTTCATGGGGATTGACCAGGTGGCGCGGATTTCCGATATCGTTCAACAGGCGCTGCAACACCGGGCGCAAAGAACGCGCCAGGCGGAACGTGGAACGCAGAATCCCCGTTCCAAAGTTGTCGCCCGACTCGGGGAACTGGCAGGAACAAAAACGGCGGTTGGAACCGTTCCTGCCACCCATCAGGGAACACAGTCGTCCTCCGCGCCGGTGGTCGAGATCAACCGCCGTCCGGCTTACATCCCCGACTTCGCCACCCCGCGCTTTCGGCTGACCCCGCGCCATTTCGCGTACGTGAAGATTGCCGAAGGGTGCAATCATCCCTGCAGTTTTTGCATCATTCCGCGCATGCGCGGCTCGCATCGGAGCCGGTCCCAGGCGGACATCGTTCAGGAAGCGCGACAGCTCCTTGCCGACGGCGTGAAGGAACTGAACCTGATTTCGCAGGACTCGACCTACTATGGGCTCGACCTTCGTCCCAATCACAGCCGCGCGATCTCGTCACCTGAGAAGTTCAGGACGGCGGCGAAATCGTTGCCGGCGGACGCTACGACGCTGTGCACGTTGCTGCGAGAACTCAACGGACTTCCGGGCGACTTCTGGATACGCCTGCTCTACACGCATCCGGCCCACTGGACAGACGACTTGATCCGGACGATCGCCGAATGCCCAAAAGTCGCGCGCTACGTTGACATGCCGTTGCAGCACATCCACGAAAACATGCTGGAGCGGATGAGGCGCGAAACCTCGCAACAATACATCGTCGATCTGATTCGCAGAATTCGCGCGGGCATCCCCGGCATCGTGATTCGCACCACGTTCATCGTGGGTTTTCCCGGCGAGACCGAGGCGTATTTCCAGACGCTCCTCGACTTCATCCGCGAGACGAAGTTCGAACGCCTCGGCGTTTTCCTTTACTCGCAGGAAGAGGCAACCCGCGCCGCCAAAATGCAGCATCAGATATCCGACCGGGTAAAAAAGGAACGGCGCGACCGCGCGATGGCCGAACAACTCAACGTGGCCCGGCAAATCTCCGCGGCCTGTGTCGGTCGAACGATGAGAGTCCTGGTGGAAGGGAACGCGAGCGCCCGGGCACTCGCTGATGCCAATGTATTTTCCTGGGAACACGGGTTGATTCGTGACGGGGAAGTCCTCCACCCGAAGCGCGGATCGCGGACTCTGCTTGTCGCCCGCAGCGAGAGCGACGCGCCGGATATCGACGGCCGGGTTTATCTGCGCGAGGGGCCGCCCGCCGGCGAGTTTGCCCACGTGAAGATCCTCGGCCACACCGACTACGATCTGATCGGCGCACCGGTAGCGGCGGTTTGACCGTTGGCAAGATCGGGGCTGCACGCTACAACTTCCTCCAGTCCGCGTGCGCGGGCCCGGAACTGACATCTGAATGAATCTGCCGAACAAACTGACTCTGTCGCGCTTCGCGCTGACCGTGGCTTTTCTGGCTGCCATCTTCTCGGAGATCCGTTTTCATGAAACCATCGCGCTGGCACTTTTTCTCGCGGCGAGCCTCACGGATTACTATGACGGGATGATCGCCCGGCGCGACAAGCTCATCACCAACTTTGGAATTCTGATGGATCCGTTGGCGGACAAGATTCTCGTCTGCTCGGCGTTCATCGCGTTCGTGGGTCGCGACCTGATGCCGGCGTGGATGGTCGTGCTGATCGTGGCACGGGAACTGGCGATCACGGGCCTGCGGCTGCTGGCGGCGGCCAAAAACGTCGTGCTCGCCGCAGAAGGTTACGGCAAACACAAGACGGTCTCTCAGATGGTCGCCATCATTTCGATTCTCGTGCTGGCCAGTTACGAGCAGTGGGGAGGCTGGGCGGACAACGTTTTCGGATCCGCTATTTTCGGCGCTCCCTGGGTGGCGATGTTCGCGGAATTGTCGAAGTGGCTGGCCGTCATGTTTACGGTTATTTCCGGCGCCATGTATCTCTGGCGCAATCGAAACCTGTATCTGCAGGACCTGTAGTCGCCGCCCGAGGCCGGCCGCGTTATGGAAGCCATCCTGTTTGCCCCGCTGAATGGATGGGAGGTCCTCATGATCCTCGCGGTGACGTTGGTGCTGTTTTGCTCGCGGAAGCTGCCCGATCTCACCAGGGCAATCGCCTCCGGCTCCTCCGATGAAATCGCTGCGGCGGTTTTGGCCTTGCTGAACGAGTTCCCGGTGTGGCTCGCCCAGGGATTCGGTCTGGGACTGGTCCCGGTCGGGCCGGGCACCTTTGGCTGCCTCATTGGCGTGGCGTGGTTCCTGGTGCTGGTTTCGTCCGGCAGCCTTTGGGTCTATGCGGGCGGCATCGTTGCCGGAATGGCGCTCTCCGTTTGGGCCTGTGGCGAAGCCGAGAAAACCTTGAAGCAGACCGATCCGGGTTCGATCGTCCTCGATGAGATCGTCGCTGTGCCGCTTTGCTTCGCTTACTGGGTTGGCAGCTTTTACTTCCACCACGCCGCGATGCCGACGCCGGACCACTTCCTGGGACCGGACACGTGGCTGGTCACACTCGGAGTTTTCGCCGCGTTCCGCCTGTTCGACGTTGCCAAGCCGTGGCCGGTCCGGCAAAGCCAGGGACTGTCAGGCGGTTGGGGCGTGACGATGGACGATCTGCTGGCTGCGGTTTATGTGAACGCGGCGACCCTGGTGGCGTTCAGCTTTCCGGCCATCGCCAACAAGACAATTTCAGCTCCTTCGCCTTGATTGCAACGGCGCCGACGAAACCGGACGCGGGTTCGAAGGAATAGAATGTCCATTCGGCCGCGGCCCTCTCGTCGCCGGCAAGGCCGAGCAACTGAGGGGCCTCCCCCGGCATCACGGTGACCTCCACCCGCGCCAGCGACTCCGAGATTCCTTCGCCGGTTGCTTTCAGATATGCCTCTTTGCGGGTCCAGCAGTTGAAAAATGCCTCTGACTTTTGAGGCTCTGACAGCGCCCTGATGGCCGTCTTCTCACGGACGGAAAAAAACCGCGCCGCGATGTCATCCTTGTCGCGAAACGGTTTGATGCGCTCGACATCGACGCCCACCGGCGCGCGCCGCGTGACCGCATACAGAGCCAGCCCGGAGGAATCCGACACGTTGAAGTGGAGCTCGCTTCCGTCGCAAGTTTCCCTGACGGACGGCTTTCCGCGCGGAGTGTAGTCGAAGGCCAGTTGAGAAGGTCCAACGTCAAGGTAGCGGCCCAGAAGGGTCCGCAGGAAACCTCGACGAACGATGAACCGCCGCCGATGCTGATCAAACCGAAATCGCTCGGCCCGTTCACGTTCCGTCGGGCAAAGCGTCGAAGAGAATCGCGCCAGGTCCGCCATCTCCTGGTCGAGCGACGCGCACCAGAGGTGAATCGAATCCTCCGCGAGGGTGAACGCGCGAGGCGCAGGCGGCCAGTGCGGAGCGGCGATCGGGGCTTCCTCTGGCGGCATGGTATTTCAGCCTTGCGCGCGCGCTGTGGCGAAGCTTTCGGCAAGGGCGACGGCCTTCAGCATCGCCTTCGATTTGTTCACCGTTTCCTGAAACTCGGCTTCGGGATCGGAATCGTTCACCCACCCGCCGCCCGCTTGAACGTAAGCGCGGCCGTCCTTGATCAGGGCGGTACGGATCGTAATGCAGCAATCGAGGTTGCCGTTGAATGAAAAATAACCGACACACCCGCCGTACGGCCCGCGCGCGGTCTGCTCCAATTCGGAAATGATCTGCATGGCGCGCACCTTTGGAGCGCCGCTCAACGTTCCCGCCGGGAAAGTGGCACGCATCAGGTCGTACGCCGATTTGCCGGCCGACAATTGCCCTTCCACCTGCGAGACGATGTGCATGACGTGGCTGTAACGTTCGATGATCATCAGGTCCTTCACGCGCACCGAGCCGTAGTCGCAGACGCGGCCGATGTCGTTGCGGGCCAGGTCCACCAGCATCACGTGTTCGGCGCGTTCCTTGGGATCGGCCAGGAGTTCTTTCTCGTTCGCCAGATCCTGTTCGACCGTCCGGCCGCGCGGGCGCGTGCCTGCGATGGGACGTATCTCCACTTTTCTCTCCTCACACCGGACGTGGATTTCCGGCGAAGCTCCCACGAGCGAGAATCCGTCCAGCTCCAGCAGAAACATATAAGGCGACGGATTGATCGAGCGCGCGGCGCGATACACGTCCAGCGGCGCCGCTTTGACCGGCGTGGAGAACCGTTGTGATCCGACGACCTGAATGATGTCGCCTGCCGTGATGTATTCCTTGGATTTGCGGACATTGGCCAGGAATCTCTCCTTCGGCATGTTTGACTCGAATGGAATCGAAGGGACTTCGGGAGGGACGGTCACCGGTTGATACTCGCACGCCTGTTCGAGGAGGGAGACGATCCGTTCGATTTCGTCAACGGCCTCTTCGTAAGCCGCCGAGGCTGTCGTCTTGTCATCGAGGACGGCGTTGACCAGGACCGTGGTCGTCTGCGACACGCGATCGAAGATGAGCAGTTCATCCGCGATCAGAAAGTACATCGCCGGCGTTTTCAGGTCGTCGTGCGACGGTCGCGGCACGACCGGCTCCACGTCATGAATGAATTCGTAGCCGATAAACCCGACAGCGCCTCCGGTGAACCGCGGCAGGCCCGGCAGCGGGACGGGCCGATACCGCTTCAACACACGCTCGACGACTTCAAGCCCGTCTCTGACACATTGCGAGCAATCCGAGTTTGGCTCGCGAGGGACCACAAACTTCTCGATGACTCTGCCGCTTTCGATCAATTCGATCCGGTCCTGCGTCTGACGAATGATGGCGCGCGGATTGCAGCCGACAAACGAGTAGCGGCCCAGATGCTCGCCGCCCTCGACCGACTCGAAGAGAAACGATTCGCCCTGGCCGCGAATCTTGCGATAGGCCGACAACGGCGTCTCAAAGTCGGCGAGCAGACGGCGCGTGACGGGAATCAAATTGCCCTGCCGGGCCAGATCGGCGAAATCGGTTGGGTTCGGAAAGTACATAGGACGGCGCGGGTTCAGTCAGCCTGGGCGGCGTCGCAGGCGCCACAATGAAAGCAGCGTATAAAACGTCACGGCGAGGGCATAGGCAAGGATGCCCAGGCCGATGGAAAAGGGGACGATCATGCCGTTATAGAAATACATTAGAACGCCACCGACGAGCGCCGTCGGCAGGGTTTGGCCGGCCAGGCAAAGCAAATAGAGCGGCAGACCGGTCTGTTGGAGGCGCTCGATATACCAGTCGCGATAACCTTCCTCGCCCAGCGTTCGCATCAGCCAGGCGGATTGGAAATTTCGCGCAGCTACCAGCACGCTCGTCGTGGCGATGGCGATGGCTGACAAGGGCCACATCGCAAACGTCAGACAGAGCACGCCATTCGCCACCAGCCCTCCTTTCCAGCCGAGCCGCTTCGCTATCGGGTTTCCTTCCAGAACCAGGTTCGGCGTCGCCACCCAGGTGCTGAAGAAATCAGCTCCTCGAGACAGCGCCAACAGCAGAAGGAAAAACCAATACATCCGGCTGCCCACTGGTATCAGATCTTCCATCACTTCTTCCCGTAGATTTCCTCGGGCGTTTCAAGCCGCGGCTCGGTGGTCCGGAAGGCCTTGCCGTCCGGTTCCGCCGACCGGAAGAAACAGGACTTGTAGCCCTCGTGGCAGGCCGCGCCGGTCTGCTCGACCTGGATCAGAAGCGTGTCGCCGTCGCAGTCGAAGGCAATGTCTTTGACCGCCTGCGTGTGGCCGCTCGTCTCCCCTTTCATCCAGAACGTCTGCCGCGACCGGCTCCAGAAATGGGTCCTGCCGGTTGCAATCGTCTTTTCCAGCGAAGCGCGGTTCATCCAGGCCATCATGAGCACCCGGCCCGTCGATCGTTCCTGGATGATGGCCGGGATCAGCCCGTCTGACGTGAATTTCAACTTGTCCAGAAAGCTCATAGCTGTTTTCGGCGTTGTTGGGTTCATTCTGCGGGCAACTCAGCAAAGTCGAACGGGGATGCTCTGTGCTGCCAGGAATTTTTTAACATCACCGACGGTGTACTCGCCGAAATGAAAAACACTGGCCGCCAGCACGGCGTCCGCCCTGCCTTCGAGCAATACGGCGGACAGGTGTTCCAGTTTGCCCGCCCCGCCGCTGGCCACAACCGGCACGCCCACGGATTCGCTAACGCGACGCGTAATCGCCAGGTCAAAGCCCGCCCTCGTGCCATCGGCATCGATGCTGTTCAACACGATTTCGCCGGCGCCCAGCGACGCGGCGCGTTTGGCCCATTCGCTGGCGTCGAGACCGGCCGGCCTGCGTCCGCCATGCGAGAAAACCTCCCATCGCTCCGGCGCAACACGTTTCGCGTCGATCGAAACCACGATGCACTGGCTGCCGAACTTTTCCGCCCCGGCGCGGATCAGGTCCGGGTTTGCCAACGCGGCCGAGTTGATGCTGACTTTGTCGGCGCCCGCCCGCAGCATCACCGACATGTCATCGACGGTTCGAATGCCCCCGCCAACGGTCAGGGGCATAAAGCACTTCTCCGCGACGCGCTCGATCACTTCGACCATCGTCTTGCGATTGTGCGCGCTGGCCGTGATGTCGAAGAAAACCATTTCGTCGGCGCCCTGTTCGTTGTACCGGAGAGCCAGCTCGACGGGATCGCCCACGTTGCGCAGTCCGCCCGATTCGGCCTTGCCGAACTGGACACCGCGGGTGACCCGGCCATCGTGCACGTCGAGGCATGGGATGACGCGTTTAGCGAGCATTCTGGTTCTCAAAAAAAATCCCGACGACTCACGTGGAATCATCGGGGACAATCAATTGACTCCACGGCAGCGCTTACCTCTTCCCGGGACGGGAAGCGGGTTCAGTCACGCCACCAATGGAATACCGGATTCATACCAGGCAAACAATCGTTCCGCGCGCTACTCGAGCGGGAGGTGACATATACAGCCTGCGCGTGATGCTGACAAGCACTATGAAGGCGGCACATTCTTACGACTGGTTTGCCGGGAGCCCTTGGGCCGCACCGAAACCTTGACCGATGCGGGGATTGGCGAATAAATGGAGTGATCGAGCCATCACTTGCATGAACGCCCATCCCATCAATCGCCGTCAGTTTGTGAAGCGCACGGTTTTCGCCGCCGGCGCGCTGAGCTTTCCATTTGTCGCCACCAGGAACGTGCTCGGAGCGAACGAGAAACTCAACATCGCTGGCATTGGTGTCGGGGGCAAAGGTGCCAGCGACGTCGCCAACGTCGATAACGAGAACATCTACGCGTTGTGCGACGTGGACGAAACCAACGCCGCTGGTTGTTTTCAGAAGTATCCACAGGCGAAACGGTTCAAGGATTTTCGCGTCATGCTGGAGAAGGAAGGCAGGAATATCGATGCGGTGACGGTCTCCACTCCCGACCATATGCATGCGCCGGCCGCGCTCATGGCGATGAAGATGGGCAAACACGTGTACTGCCAGAAGCCTTTGACACACACGGTCCATGAGGCGAGGCAGATGGCGGAAACGGCGCGAAAGCGCAAGATCGCCTCGCAGATGGGCAATCAAGGGCATTGCAACCCGGCCACGCGACGGCTCGTCGAGCTGATTCAAGCCGGCGTGCTTGGAGACGTGAACGAGATTCATGTCTGGACGGACCGTCCCAATAACTGGTGGCCGCAAGGTGTCAACCGTCCCAGGGAAACTCCTCCCGTGCCGCCGACGCTCGACTGGGACTTATGGCTCGGCGTTGCGCCACGACGGCCTTACCACCCGTCCTATGTGCCGTTCAAGTGGCGCGGGTTTTGGGATTTCGGGACCGGCGCGCTGGGCGACATGGCCTGTCATTGCATGGACCTCGCGTTTTTCTCTCTCAAACTTGGCGCGCCGACCAGCGTTGAAGCGCGGTCGTCGGAAGTGAACAGTGAAACAGCCCCGCTTTGGTCCATCATCACTTATGAATTCCCGTCGCGAGACGGGCGGCCACCGGTGAAGATGACGTGGTATGACGGCGGCAAAAGGCCGTCAGCGGACCTGGTCAAGGACACCGAGGTGTCCGACAATGGCATTATTCTGATCGGCCGGAAGGACACGCTCTACGTGCCGAACTACTGGGGCGCGGGCAAGTTCCTGTCGGGCGCGAAAGCAGAAGATTTCAAAAGCATTTCTGAAATGCTGCCGCGACCGCCGGGCTTCGAGCGCAACCACCACCAGGAATGGCTCGACGCGTGCAAAGGCGGTCCGAAGGCGCTGTCGAACTTCGACTACGCCGGACCCATGACCGAAGCCGTGTTGCTCGGCAACGTCGCCTTGCGCGCCGGCGGGAAGATCCTTTGGGACGCCGCGAACCTGAAGGTCACCAACCTGCGAGAGGCGAATCGATATCTGCGCGCGAAATATCGCAAAGGATGGGACGTGTGATCAACCTGACGGCGCCGTGTGTCGTCCGTGACATCAGGGTCCCCAACCATCCGGTCCCTCTCACTTCATCGTTTCATCGATCACGAGCATGAGTCGCTGCGCCTGGGCAAGGAATGAATTGGCAATCCGCTACCACGACGAGGAATGGGGAGTGCCCGTTCGTGACGACCGCACCCTGTTCGAGTTCCTGATTCTTGAAGGCGCGCAGGCCGGATTGAGCTGGGACACAATCCTCAAGAAACGCGAGCGTTACCGCAAGGTATTCGACAATTTCAATGCTGCGAAAGTGGCGCGCTATGGCCCGCGCAAAGTGAGACAACTCCTCGCCGATCCCGGCATTGTCCGGAACCGGCTCAAGATCGCCGCCGCTATCCAAAACGCGAAAGCGTTCCTCGCCGTGCAGAAGGAGTTCGGCAGCTTCGACGCCTATGTGTGGTCGTTTGTGGGCGGCAAGCCCAGGGTGAACGCGCGGCGGTCGCTGAAGGAAGTCCCGTCCCGCACGCCCGAGTCAGACGCGTTGAGCAAGGACCTCCTCAAGCGCGGCTTCAAGTTCGTCGGCTCAACAATCTGCTACGCGATGATGCAGGCCGTGGGCATGGTCAACGATCATACCGTGGATTGTTTTCGTTACCGACAAGTCCAAAGAGAAGCTCCCGCTGAGGGAAGAGGGAAGTCCGCAGCGAGCGTCTGTTTCACAACCAAAACCATCCCATGACCCGCGACGAAGCCTGGAACCTCCTCAACGAATACACGAAAACCGAGTCGCTGATCAAACACGCGCTTGCTGTGGAAGCCGCGATGCGGCATTACGCAGCACACTTTGGCGACGACGCCGAGACCTGGGGCACCACCGGTTTGATCCACGACTTCGATTACGAACGCTGGCCCAATCCGCCCGATCATACCCGCGAGGGCGCCAAGATTCTCCGCGAGCGTGGTGTGAACGAGGAAATCGTCGGCGCGATTCTCTCGCACGCGGAATGGAACCAGCCCGAATACCCGCTGGACCGGCCGATCCGCAAGACGCTCTTCGCCGTGGATGAACTCTGCGGCTTCGTCACAGCCGTTGCGTATGTTCGTCCGGAGAACCTCACCGGCATGACCGCCAGCAGCGTAAAAAAGAAGATGAAGCAAAAATCCTTTGCGGCCGCGGTGAAGCGGGAGGACATCGAAAAGGGAGCGGAGCTGCTGGGATTATCGCTCGACGATCACATTACCCACGTCATTTCCGCGATGCAGACTGTTTCCGTACCGCTTGGGTTTGGCTAGACCCTTTGGTTATTTCAACCACGCCGGCAGCCTCTCATCCTTCCAGATCTCCGGTAGCTTCTGACGCTCGCGCACGACGGCGGACGTGTTTCCGCGGACCAGCACTTCGGCCGCCAGCGCGCGCGTGTTGTAATTCGACGCCATCACGAAGCCGTAAGCGCCGGCGCTCAGCAGGGCCAGATGATCGCCCTCCTCGACCTTCGGCAATGGCCGGCTCTTCGCGAAAAAGTCGCCCGATTCACATATCGGCCCAACGACGTCGCTGGGGATCAACGTCCCGGACCTGCGCATAAGGGGGACAATCTCGTGATAGGAATCGTAGAACGCCGGTCGAATGAGGTCGTTCATTGCGGCATCGACGATGACAAAGTTCTTTTTGCCGGTGCGTTTCACATACTCGACGCGCGTGACGAGGATGCCGGCGTTGCCGGCGATAAACCGGCCCGGTTCGATGAGGATGCGCAGGTTCAGCGGTTTCAGCAGAGGAATGAGCGTGGAGGCATATTTCGCCGGCGTCAGGATGTTACGGGCTTTGGAAGTCCGCCACCAATCGGGCGCGCCGCTGGCGAGGGCGGGCTGATAGATGATGCCGAGGCCGCCGCCGATGCTGAAGAAGTCGAACTGGTAGCGCGCCGCCAGTTTCTCCACCAGGGGCACCACTTTCCGCACGGCGAGATCGAACGGTTTGACTTCCGTAAGCTGCGATCCGATGTGCATTTGCAGCCCTCGCAGCCGGAGATTTTTCAACTTGCCGGCGCGTTCGTACACGCCCTCGACCTGTTCGAAGGCGATGCCGAATTTATTCTCGTAAGTGCCGGTCGTGATCTTCGCGTGCGTGCCCGCATCGACATTCGGGTTCACCCGCACGGCAATGGGCGCGGTTCGGTTCAGCCTTTCCGCGACACGGTTGATGCGTTCCAATTCCGGTTCGCTTTCGGCGTTGAAGGAGTAGATGCCGCGCCGGAGGGCAAATTCGATTTCCGGTTCTGTTTTTCCGACGCCGGCGAATGCGCATTTCTTCGGGTCGCCACCGGCAGCGATGACGCGCCGCAGCTCTCCTTCACTCACGATGTCGAACCCGCCGCCCAGGTTGGCGAGTGCGCGGAGCACCGCGAGATTGGAACTGGCCTTGACCGAATAGCAGATCAGGTGGTCGAGCGGCGACAGGGCGGTGTGGAGCTTCTGAAAATGCTGCTCCAGTGTTCGCTGGGAGTAGATGTAGAGGGGCGTGCCGTGTTTCTGCACGAGGTCTTGAACCGAAACACCTTCGCAGTAAAGCTTGCCGGCAACGTAATGAAAATCGTGCATGGGCGGTAGTTATGCCAAACGGCATCTGCAAGTTCAAAGTTCAAAGTCGGCCAAGCGACCGTGCCGACCAACAAAAAGCCCGCCAGACTCCGGCGCCTGACGGGCGGATGAGGAGACGGCTCTTATTCCTTCATTTATTGAGAGCGGCCACAATCTTGGCCCGTTCCTGATGATACTGGGCGGGCGTGATGCGGTTGGCCTTATAGAGGTCGGTCAATTCGGCCAATCGTTCGGAACCTTCTTTGTTGGAATCGGGGAGCGACGGAGGCGCGACCAGCGGCGCGACGATTTGCTCCGCTTGTCCCGGAGGCAGGGTGCCTTGCAGTTCCGCGACCTTGACCCGCAGGACTTTCGTCAGGTCCGGCGTGTCCGGTTGAATGCCGGCCTTTGCTTCCAGCTCCTGCCGGGGCGACGACGGGGCGACGGCTACCGGTGCGGCAACGGGATTGGGTATCGCTGCCGGTTGACGGGTGGGTTCCGGAGCTCGTGCGACAACAGTCGCCGCGGGAGCGGCCTTCGTCGCTGGTTGAGGAGCAGGCGCAGGTTGCGGGGTGGCCAGTTGCTGTCGCAACGCGGCCAGCGCTTTGGCCTGCGCCTCAGCGTCCGGGACCGGTGCGGGTTTTGGAGCCGGGGCAGCGGCAGGTGCAGGCTTCGTCGCCGGTTGAGGAACAGGCGTGGTTTGCGCCGCGGCCTGCTGCTGTCGCAATGCGGCCAGCGCTTTGGCCTGCGCGTCGGCATCCGGAGCCGGTGCGACGGGTTCAGCTTTTTCCTGCTTGGCCCCGGCGGCGATCTGGGCACGAAGCGTTTCACGCGCTTTGGCTTCCAGTTCCGGCGTCAATGTGCCCGCACGGGAAGTGGGCTGAACGGCGACGGGCCTCTCCACCGGTTTCGTCTCCGCTACTCGGGGCTTCTGTTCCGGGGCCTTCTGCGCGACCGCTTTCTTTTCGGGCTGAGGGGCCGGTTTCTCGATCGGAGCAGGAGCCGGCTTCTGCTGCGGCTGGGGCGCAGGCTGAGCCTTGGCTTGCGGTTCCGGAGTGGGTT
>JGI10216J12902_100611060_pt1 | contig 12975 bp, 8 predicted proteins | sample KanNatreferecore_FD_12902 | JGI IMG/M metagenome (IMG submission 12902)
CACTTCTCGAACGGATGGTCGTGGCACTTGTTGCAGTTGAAGCGCACGCCGAGGAAAGTCTGGCTCACGTCTTCCGTAATCTTGCCCGGCTCCTTCAGTACGCGGAAATAATTCACAGCGGGATTCTGATACGCGCTGCCTTCTGCGAGAAGCAACGCGCGCACGAATTTGTCGTAAGGCATGTTCTCCGCGATGCGCTTTTCGATCCACTGGCGATAAACCCACACCCCTTTCTGGCCCAGGTTCTCGCTGTTGCACTGAAGCAAATCGGCCCATTTGTTCGCCCATGACTCCACGTAATCTTTGCTGCCAATCAGTTCGTCGATGAGCTTCTCGCGCTTCTCTTTGGACGGCGATGTGTCCGCGAGAAATGCCCGGACCCGATCGGACTTTGGCGGCAATCCAGTGAGGTCCAGTGACACGCGGCGAATGAACTCGGCATCCGTGCAAAGTTCGCTCGGCAATGCCTTCACGCGACGCAGCTTCGCGTTCACGTGCGTGTCGATGAAATTGTTTTCGGCGACCTCCTTCCACTCGTAGCCGCTGCGGTCGCCCATGATCGTCAACAACTTCGTTCCGTAAATCCCTTCGAAGCGAACGAGGATCGCTGCCTCGCCGCGGCGCAAGCCTTTCACCACGCCATCCGCACCGGCGCCGGCCACTTCGGTATTGCTCACACTGAAGTGCGCGTCGCGAGTCACGTCGCGCGTGGTTCCGTCGGCGTACTTTGCAATGACGACCACTTGCTGTTCGCGTCCGGGCAAATCCATCTCCACGTCGCCGGGCAGAATCTCGATGCTGGTCGCGCGGCCCGCTTTCGATTCCTCACTCTTTGTGCCTTGCGCGATCCAATCACGGAGCAACTTGTATTCACGCGAGCCGGGCTTAATTACCTGCCGCCCTTCGTGCGGAACCTCGGCCAGCGGCTTGAGCAGCATTAAACTGTCATCGGGATTCACGCGATTGAAGCGCCGGCCCGAAATGTCATTGATGAGCGCATGGTAATCGAACTCAGGATCGTAGCCTCGCAGCGAAAGTTTGAAGCCATTCTTGCCCTTGGCGGAGCCGTGACACGTCCCGGCGTTGCATCCCAGCTTGCCGAGCACCGGCTCAATGTCGCGGACGAAACGCACCTCCGGCACGTCCGCACTTTCGACCGTCACCAGCAATTTCACCTTCTGTCCCGCCGCGCTCACGGCCACTTCGCCAGCGCCCTTCTGTTTCCCGCGAATGTAAGCGCCATCGATTTCGACATTGGGCGATTCGCTTTTGAAGACGGCTTGCGCGGTCAGATCAACAACATTGCTGCCATCCGTCCGACCCAGCACCAGCACGCGGCGTTCATCACGCGCATTTCGAAGAGTGAGTTCCGCCGGACGCAATTCCAGCGAATGAATCGCCGGCAGCGGCGGGGCCGCCACGCTGGTATTAGGAGTTTCCCGTGCCGCGCCGCAAACGAGCATCGGCGCCCAAAGCCACAACCAAAGTTTTCCGTGTCGAATCATGCAAAAAAGAAAACGCCCGCAAGCGCGGGAAGCGCTGCGATGCATTCTGCTGGCAATGCGGCAAACAGTACCGGCGTTCATGCTCTGTCGCAAGGCATTTCCCCGTCCAGTTCGAGCCGCTGCCTTCCAGAAAAACTCGACGCGCAAATCGCAACGGGGCTTCAAAGAAATTCCACGGGCCGCGCTCGTTCCTGCTTGGCAAGCCTGCGTCGTCTTCGTATTTGAATATTTGTATTGAACACGTTCGCGCGGGCGATAACCGGGCTGAGGTCCAATGGCCGGTAAAACATCAATCCTGATCGTCGAAGACGATGCTGGCGACGCCTATTTCCTCGAGAAGGCGTTCGAGCGCGTGCTTGCGAACTGCGCCGTTCACCGCGTGTGCGACGGCGAGGAGGCCAAGGCGTATCTACAGGGAGTGGAAAAATTCGCTGACCGGAGAGCATATCCCCTTCCCAGCGTCATTCTCCTCGATTTGAAAATGCCGCGGATGAACGGCTTCGAGTTTCTCGCCTGGCTGCGCGGCGAACCTGAATTGAAAATCATCCCGACGGTTGTCTATTCCTCGTCCGAAAATCCCGCGGACATTCGCAAAGCCTATGAGATGGGCGCGAATTCTTTTTTGCACAAGCGGCTTTCGATGAACGCCACCCAGGAAACCATGCGCTCATTCGCGCGCTACTGGCTGGAGGACTGCGGACGGCCGCCGCTGGAATGATCCAGATTGGGCTTTCACATGAATGGGACTCAAAAACAAAACAAGGCGCTGGAAGGGAATCCGGGTATGTATCGGCAATGTACTATTCTCATTGTGGACGATGACGAGAACGACATTTTCTTCGTCAAGCGCGCTTTCACCGAGATCAACGTACACTGCGCGTTCCAAATGCTGAAGAACGGACAGGAAGTCGTCGATTACCTCAGCGGCCACGGCGCCTACGCGGACCGCCAAAAGTATCCGCTGCCAATCATGATCCTCATGGATTTGAAGATGCCAATCATGGACGGCTTCGAAGTGCTGGTCTGGCTGCGCGCTCGTCCGGGCCTCAAAGTCATTCCCACGGTTGTTTTCTCCTCGTCCGATCTGGCGGCGGACATCACGCGCGCCTACGAACTGGGCGCCAACTCGTTCATGACGAAGTCCGTCACTTACGACGGGCTGCTGCTGAAATTGCAAACGCTCAGCCAATACTGGCTGGAGCATTGCAAGCACCCGAATGTCGGCGAGGCGGACAGTTCGAACAGCGCGGTGGCATAAGAGAGTCAGGCAGAACCGCTTTTGTCTCGCGGCACAAATTCTCCGCCAACGAACTCGCCTGTCTCCCGATTCAGAAAGAAGCGGATGGCCTGCCATTTCCCTTCCGGTTTGAAAGTGACAAGCGCAACGTCTTCGACCGTCGGCTTTGGCAATTCCGCGGGATCAATTTCCAAAGGGCTGCGCGAGCATCGGCGAACCTCTTCGATGGCCTTCGCAATCAGTTCTTCATTAGTCATAGCGTATTGTAGTCACAACGTCCTGAATCGATAGAACCTCCGCGGCACGCCCGGCGCCGTGTCGCTCACGATCTTCACAGTCCCATCGCCAATCACGTTCGGCAGTGATTGCCAGTTCGGATTCGCAAGGTCGTCGGTGTACTCAATGAAGTACGTGCGCCCGTCCAGAGTTTGAATTGAGAATGAGAAGGTGTCGCCGTTCTTCGCCGGCGCAATCAGTCTGAATTGATCGATCGGCGCAAAAATAACTTCCACAATACGCGTCGCGGAATTCGTCCCGCCGCCCAGCGCATCCGCGCGAATCGTGAACGTGCCTTCGACCAGATTGCTCCAGGCAAAGGTCCAACGAGCCGCACTGCCAACAAAATTTGTATCGCGCACCGCCGCGCCGCCGGCGAACAGGTTCGTGCTAAAACTGATCAGCACATTCGTCGCATTCGTGCTCGTTTCGGTTGTAATGGTGAACGTGCTCACGAGCGGCGCGCCATTCTCGGACGGCAAAATGATCTGATAAGGCGAGCGCCCTTCCGAATCCGCCGCCGGCGGTTGCACGATGCTCACGCTCGCGCCCGTGATATTCACGTTCACGAAGCGCGCGGCCTCCAGTGCGAGCCCATCGCCGTTGAAACTCACTTCGATTAAGTGCTGGCCGGGAATGATGTTCGTCCAAACATAACGCAACTCGTTCTTTCCATCGCCGCCGGTTTGGTCCTGGAAATAGTAGAGCGCGTTCGTGCCGTTGAATCGGGGCTGCACGGCGTCATCGATGCGAATCGTGAAGTTCGTTACATTCGCCGTGAGCACATCACTGAACCGCGCCACGAGCGTGTAGCTTTCGTTCGCGTTCAACGACAGCGTCTGGCCGTCCGCGCTTGGAAACGCAATCTCCAGCGTCTGCGCTGGTGCGAGCGTCGGCACCGTACGTGTCAGCACACGCACACGATTCGTGAGCACTGAAGTCGTCGCCTCTTTCAACTGCACGGTGATGGTTGCGTTCCCACTCGACGGCACCGCGTAATAGTTGAATCGAAACTCCTGCGGCAGGTTCGGAAACTGCGCCGTGATCGAACCATTTGGCGATACTGCCGTCGCCTGCGCCCACGCGTTCGATCCGTTGCCGTTGTTCAATCCCGTTGTCGCGTCATCGTTCGCGGGATTGCTGTCGATGATGTTGTATTCCACTTCGGTCACGCTCGAATCCGCGCGCACCACCACGCCGTATTGCTGGCTCTGTAAGGTGTCGTTCGTGCGCGGGAACGCGATGGCGCCGTCCGGCGGCTGCGCGTCGTAGTAGAACGTCTGCGAAAATGTGTTGAACACGCTCGACTTGCCGGAGCGGTCGAGAAACGCCCGAGCGCGCACAATGTGAAAACCTTCTTCCAGTCCGATGCGCGTCTGGTTCGTGTTTCGATTGTTGTGCAGATAAATGAAAGCTGTGCTCGGATTCCAATTCGTGATCACAAACTCAGTCACGCCGTAGCGCTTCGCGTCGTTCGCGTCCGAGATCGGATTAATCCCGTTGTCGTAAAACGCAGCCTTGTATTTCACCACGGTGCCCGCGGGCTGGCCAGGAATCGTCCCGCGCCACCAATCCACCGTTCCGTCTGGCTCTAATTCCGTGTGATCGAAGCTCATCGTGATGACCTGCGTCGTGCCGCGCCCGGTGCCAAACGAACCTTCGGGAGTTGAGCCGTCGGTCGTGTAGTAGAGGCGCCCGTTGTCGATGTCGAATTGGTATCCCACCTTCGCCCAAATGACCGCGGACTGCCCTACGCCCGGCGCGAGCGGCACACGCTGGGTCGCAGGTGGGTTCGCACCGCCGGTCACAGGACGATTCGGATCGTGATAAACCCAATCCGCGGTTTCAGTCGCGATGGTCGCGCCGAGGCCGGAACCGACGGTGATCGAGGCGCTCGCCGAGCCCGCCGTGTATTGGAACGTCTCTGCGCCCAGCGACGCCACCGTGTTATTCGCGATGTTCGTCGAGCCGAACTTCTCCGGGCCACGCCGATAGCGAAACTGCGCCTGTTCGTAGCCGAGAAAAACATCCGTCGCCGCGCCGGGCCGATTGTCGCGCTTATCGTTACCCGTTGAACCCATGCCCATGTGGAAGTTCAGATCGACTCCGCCGTCGAGCTTCACCAGCACGTTGTCCACGCTCGCATCGGGCCGCACTACGATGTCGAACGCAGCATTCGTCACGATGGGAATGTCGATGGCGTAAGTGCGTGAACCGACATTCGTGCCGCGAACCACGTTGCCGAATTGGTCCAGGCTGCCGCGCATCTTGAACGGGTAAAGCGGATTGAACGCGCTATCGCCATCGCGGCCATCGACTCGGTTCACGAACATCTCCGGGACTTGCGCGCCGCCGTGCCGAAACACAATCACGTCGCGCAGACTCGCGCGACTCGCCTCCGGCCACTGATACGCGTAGGCGACATAACCACCACTCGGCACTTTGAATTCAATCGCGCCGCCGCCGGACGCCAGTGCTTGCGAACCGACATAAACTTTTCGGTTCACCGGATTCGGATCGTTCTTGGTGTTCTCAGCGTCGGTCTTGGAATTCGTAGCGAGCCGCACGAGCAACTTCGAGCACGCACGGCTCTTGCCAGGCGAGTCGGCCATTTGAACGAGCACTGAGCCGGGCGGAAAACCAACGACCATCCCCTGCCCTCGCGAATTCTGGACGGGAAAGCACTCGTAGAACGTTCCGTCCGTCGTTTGCGCCACTCCATCGTCGAAACTGATGTCGCCGGGATTTCCGAAATTGTCGTTCATCGCGAACAACACCACGGTCTGGTCCGCCGCGCTGCCGCCTTCGCGATAGTCATAGCGCTCGAACGCAACGATGTCCGCGTCGCCCCAGCGTGCGCGCGTGCCGCCGCGCGCGAGCTGGCCGTGCAGCCACGCAAGATCAGGCATCTTGTTGTCGCCGAACTGGCCGAGATACGGCGCGTAAGCCACACGCGGAAATGGATCGCCGCAGCCATCGCACGAGTGCTCCTGGTTGTAGCCGTCCGAGTAAATGAGCGGGATGCCTTCGCGAAAAAAGTAGTAAGCGTTCTGCAACTCGCGCCGGTTCGAGTAGCCATTGTCATGACTCGACGCGTGCATCACGCGCACGCCCGCGCTGAACCCGCCGAAGTCCCGCTGCTCGTATCCCGCCAGCGATGCGCCGGGATTCCCCAGCACGTTGTTCAAATTGTTGCGTAACGGATTGTCGAGCAGGCGCATCCCACGACTGAGATAATCGTCGTAGCTCGGCGGCTCACCGAGATGCTCGCCGAAGAGCAGCGCGTCGTTGCGTGTGGCTTCCGAGTCGTAATTGCTGTTGCGATTGTTGTCGCCCTCCACGTAGCCGTTGCCGAGGACGTTGTTCCCGTAACCGTGGACGTAATCGAACATCGTCTGAATCGCGCCGCAGTAGCCATTCGCGCTCGCGTTATTGTAGTCGCCGAAGAAGAAACCCGGCGTGTGCTTCGCCGCGTCGAGCCGAAAGCCATCGCACTTCGTCTCGTGCAACAGCCATAGTGCCGCACGAATCACGTAAGCGCCCGTGTTCTCTGCCACGGGATCGCCATTCGTGCCGTTGAAGGGGTGCAATCCGCCGGGCAGCGCCGGCAAGCCCGTGTCCATGTAGTAGTCGCGATTGTTCGGATGCCGAATGAACGACGGACTGGTCGCGGTGTCGCGATAATTGAACCCGTGGTTCGCATTCGGACTTTCCTGCGCGATGTCGATGAGGCCGCTGAGCGGATTGTTCTGAATCTCGAACGTGTCGTTCCAGTTCCCGATGTTGTTCCAGTTTCGATAAAATCCGCCGGAGACTCGCTGAAGATGGAAATCCCCCGGCACCATGCCCGGATAATAATTCGTCGGCGTGTTCGCGTCGTAGCCCGGCACAACGAACCCGCGATGGTTCATAATGTTGTCGAAATAAACGCGCAGCCCGAAGCGATGCGCGGCTTCCACGACGCGCAGCAACTGCGCCTTCGTCCCGTAGCGCGTCCGCACCGTCCCGCGCTGGTCCTTGTCGCCGAGGTCGAACGGATCGAACGGATCGTAGCCCACCGAGAAGACAGAACCGCCCTTCGTCGGCGGCGGCAGCCAGAGCGACGTGTAGCCCGCCTCCGCAATCTCCGGCATCTTCGCGACCAGTTCATCCCAGTTCACATTGAAGAGTTGGAGCATCGCCTCGGCGCGCAGGTCGAACGCGGAAAACATCAGCAGGGACAAAGCTGCCACGCCCGCGCGCAACGCTGACAAGGCACTTCGTAAGTGGTTCATTCGGATTAGCCGAGGCTGCCACAAAACACGCACGCCAACCAGCCGAAAGCCACGCTGCCGGCCGGTCCGTGACGACGGCGTGTCGCGATCGCTCGAACAAATTAGCTGCAAACGCGGGCGGCATGTCTAACGTCATCGCCATGATGTGGCGCGGCTTGTTGCTCGTTTTCGTTGGAACGCTGGCTCAACTTTCCCTGGCGCAATCTTCCACGAGCTCGCCGCCGGACGCCATTCAACAGCGCCTCAAGTCGCTGGAAGAATCACTCAACTTCGTAAAGCAGGACCTCGCGAAAGCCATCAGCGACAACATGTGGTTCCAACGCCTCGGCGATATTGCGGACGTGGACAAGGTGCGGTTCACCGGCCCGCCGCCGCGCGTCACGAACAATCCCACGGCGCAAAATGCCGGACTGGAACTGATTATTTCCGCCTACACATTTATTCCGAAGAAGACGGACGCGCGCGCGAAATTGCCGCTGCTGGTGTTCGTGCATGGCGGCATCCACGGCGACGTGAATCCGAGCAGCTACCTGCACCTCGTTCGCGAAATGATTGAGCAAGGCTACGCCGTCATCGCGCCGGAGTACCGCGGCAGTTCCGGTTATGGCGCGGAGTTCTGGAAACAGATCGATTACGGCGGGCTGGAAATCGAAGACGTCTTTGCCGCGAAGAAATGGATGGTGGAGAACCATGCGAATATCGATGCCGAGCGCGTCGGCATCCTCGGCTGGAGCCACGGCGGACTCATCACGCTGATGAACCTCTTCGAGCACCCGAAAGATTTTCGCGCCGGCTACGCAGGCGTGCCGGTCAGCGACCTTGTCGCGCGCATGGGCTACAAGGGCCAGGGTTATCGCGATGAGTTCTCGGCGCCGACGCATCTTGGCAAAACAGCGGAGGAAAACGTGAAGGAATACCGGAGGCGTTCGCCGGTCGCGCACGCGGGGAAACTGCAGGCGCCACTGCTCATTCATACGACGACGAATGATGAGGACGTGAACGTGTTGGAAATCGAGGGACTGATCAATGCGCTCAAGGCCGCTGGCAAGCAATTCGAGTATCGCATCTACACGAACGCGCCGGGCGGGCACGCCTTCAACCGGTTGGACACACAGTTTGCGCGCGAGTCGCGGAGTGAAATCTGGAAGTTTCTCGCGAAGTATCTGAAGCCGGCAAATCCGCCGAAGTAACGTGCCCCCGGCATCCTGCCGGGTCAGGGCTGTCCAGAGTCGTTCAGAGCGGTGTCACTCGCCGTGAAGAACCCGGCAGGATGCCGGGGGCACATCAAAAAAGGCCGCCATCGCTGGCGGCCTTCACCAATCTTACGCACACAAATTATTTCGTCTCAGTCTTGTGACTACGCACGAAGTCCACGCACTTGGTGATGTCCGGCACGCTGGCTGTCCAGTTGTATTCGTATTCCACGGAGATGTTGCCCTCAAAGCCTTGCTTCTTCAGTTCGTCGAGGCAGCGGCCAATCTCACCGACTCCGGTGCCGTAGGGCACATCGTGGCTTTGGCCGTAATCGACTTTGTCCTTCATGTGGCTACTGATGATGCGGCCCTTGAGGACGCGCAGGCAATAGACCGGGTTCAGCCCGGAAGTTTGCCAATGGCCGGTGTCCGCACAGGCGCCGATGCGGGCGTCGCGGTTTTTGGTGACTTCGACGATGTAATGAGGGTCCCAAACGCGGTAGTTCGGATTGTTCACCTGGCGCGGGTGGTCGTGAATGCCCACGCGAATATCGAAGTCCTTCACGAGCGGCTCGATGATGTCGAGCTTGTCCACCTGCTCCGTCGTGATGCCGTATAATCCGAGCTTCCTCGCGAACGTAAAAATCTCTCCCCATTCCGCGGCGTCTTTCCCACCGACTACGCCGTAATTCACTGCCTTGACGCCGTGCTCTTTCAACTTCGCCTGCACTTTCGCAATGATTTCATCCGAGGCCTTGTGGTTCCACGGAGTGGGGTCGTCCGTGCTCAATTTCTGGCCGGGATAGAATTCGATCACCTTTCCGCCGGTCTGCGCGGTTTTCTCGATGGCTTCGAAGACAGTGTAGCGATTGAAGCTGTAGGCCTGGACGCCGATGGCGAAGCCATTCTGCTTGAACTGTTCTGGAATCGGTTCCGCGAGGACGGCACTGATGAACCCGGCGGCAATGGCAGAAAGAAGAACTGTTTTCGCATTCATAACGTTAAAAGGTGTGCGCGAATAGCACTCGCAGCACGGGAGGCTGTCAAAGCAAAACGTGGCGGAAGCCTGGCCATCGCGAAAAACCTTGTGGTTTCATGCGGGTTTCTCCGTATGTTGCCGCTATAAACGCAGGTTGCAGCGCGGAAATGCGGATGTTAGTTTCCCGCGACTTTTCAACGCCCATGGCTGAAGAAAATAAGAAAGACAAGAAAGGCGGCGAGTTCCGAGTGCCGCCACGCACGTGGATTTTATGGATCGCGATTCTCGGCGCCATCCCGCTGCTCGTCCTGTTCAAGGACCCGCGCGAGCACCAGGTCACTCTGTCTCAGAAGGAGTTTCTGGATTTGTTTCAAGCGAACGCGATCAAGGAGGGCATCATCTGGTTCAACGTTCAGGACCCATTGACGCAAGACATTACCGGCAAATACGTGCCGTCCGGCAAGGACACGCCGGTGAAGTTCAAGACGATGGTCCACCTGGATGAATCGCTCGACCGACAATTGCGCCGCAGCGGCCTCTTCGAGCCGAAACGCCCGAACACGCTCATGCAAAACATGCTCGTGAGCATCGTTCCTATTTTGCTGATTGCGCTGCTCATCTGGTTCGTGTTCATCCGCCAGATCAAAATGGCCGGCAAAGGCGCGCTGAGTTTCGGCAAGAGCAAGGCGCGTCTGCTCGCGAAGGAAAAAAACAAGACGACGTTCAAGGACGTCGCGGGCATCGAGGAAGCGAAGGAGGAGGTTTCCGAACTCGTCGAATTCCTCAAAGACCCGAAGAAGTTTCAGAAGCTCGGTGGGCGCATCCCGAAGGGCATCCTCATGGTTGGTCCTCCCGGCACTGGCAAGACGTTGCTCGCGAAGGCGATTGCCGGCGAAGCCGACGCGTCATTCTTCAGCATCAGTGGATCGGACTTCGTGGAGATGTTCGTCGGCGTGGGCGCGAGCCGCGTGCGCGATATGTTCGAACAGGCGCGCAAGCACACCCCGTGTTTGATCTTCATCGATGAAATTGACGCCGTTGGCCGCTCACGCGGGGTGGGCCTCGGCGGTGGCAACGACGAGCGCGAGCAAACGTTGAACGCGCTGCTCGTCGAGATGGATGGGTTTGATACTCAGGAAGGCATCATCATCATTGCGGCGACGAACCGCGCGGATGTGCTCGATCCGGCGTTGCTCCGTCCGGGCCGCTTTGACCGGCGCATCACGGTCAATCTTCCCGACGTGCGCGGGCGCGAGGCGATCCTCAAAGTACACGCGCGCAACGTGAAGCTGGATCCGTCCGTCGATCTTTCCGTAACCGCTCGCGGAACGCCTGGGTACTCCGGTGCGGAACTCGCAAACTTGTTGAACGAAGCTGCACTGCTCGCCGCGCGCACCGGCAAAAAGGCCGTTGGCCAATCCGAGCTCGAAGAAGCGCGTGACAAAGTTCGTTGGGGACGCGAGCGCCGCAGCCTCGCCATGACGGATGAGAACAAGAAGCTGACTGCCTGGCACGAAGCCGGCCATGCGCTTGTGAACGTGATGCTCAAGCACACGCACCCGCTGCACAAAGTGACGATCATTCCGCGCGGTCCATCGCTCGGTTCCACCATGTCGTTGCCGAAGGAGGACATCCTCAATTATCAGCGGCGCGAGCTGGAAGACATGATTGCCATGACGATGGCCGGCCGCATTGCGGAGCAAATTGTTTCCGGCGACGTTTCGACTGGCGCGGGCGGCGACATTCAGCAGGCCACGAACATGGCCCGCGCGATGGTTTGCCAGTACGGCATGAGCGACAAGCTCGGCATGGTCCAATACACCGAGGACGACGAATATTTCCTCGGCCGCGACATGATGCGGCGCAAGTCCTACAGCGAGGCGACCGCGCAGGAAATTGACGCGGAAGTGCGGGCGCTCATCAAGGGGCAGTTTGATCGCGCCTACGAAATCATTCACAGCAATCGCGACAAACTCGAAGTCATCGCGAACTCACTGCTCGAATACGAAACACTTGATGGCGCGCAAGTGGAAGAAATCCTGCGCACGGGCAAGTTCACTCCGCCGCCGCCACCTCCGCAGAACGTCGAGCCGCCCATGGGTGCGCAAGCCGCCACGCCGTTGCCTGAAGTGATGAAACCGGCCTCGCCGAAGCTGCCGGGATTGGGTGATGCGGCGCCGGCTCCAGCGTAAGCGTGCCCCCGGCATCCTGCCAGGTCATGAATGTCCCGTGAAACCCGGCAGGATGCCGGGGGGCACATTGTTGACTCGCACTCGCGGCTTTAATTAGGTTCTCGCCGATGATCATCGCGCCTTCGCTCCTCGCCGCGAACTTTGGCCGTTTCGCTTCGGAAGCAAAACGCGCGGAGAAATCGGGCGCAGAGTGGCTGCACCTCGACATCATGGACGGGCACTTCGTCCCGAACATTTCCTTTGGGCCGGAAGTCGTGCGCGTGGTGCGCCCGATGGCGCGCAAGATGGAATTCGACGTGCATTTGATGTGCGAGAAGCCGGAGATTCTGTTGGAGGCATTCGCTAAAGCCGGTGCGGACCGGATAACTGTTCACGTCGAACTGGGTGAACGCGCGAATGACGCGATTTGGCAAATCAGGAAGCTGGGCAGGAAGGTTGGTATCGCCGTCAATCCCCCGACGCCGATCGGACTGGTTGAACCCTTTCTCAACAAGGTTGATCTGGTTTTGATCATGACCGTTGTTCCTGGCTTCGGCGGCCAATCGTTCATTCACGAGATGCTGCCCAAGATTCAGCAGGTCGTGGAATGGCGGCGCGAGTTGAATCTTAAGTATCGCATCGAAGTGGACGGCGGCATCAATTTCCAGACCGCCGTCGAGTGCGCGAAGGCCGGCGCGGACACGTTCGTGAGCGGCACGGGATTGTTTGGCGAGGCGAGCCTCCGCCACGCGGTCGCGAAGATGCGCCGGCTGGTGACCGCCGCCGCGCCGCCCGGACATTTCAAGTTCGAGGCGCCCGTCGAAGTATCGATCACGCGATAAGCCGGAGCGGCGGACCGCCGAGTCCGCCGCGGCGTCGATATTTTCAAACTGCGAAGTTCGACGGTTCTTCCGTTCTGCCAGTAAGTGATTTCTCAGTTGGACACACGCGCGCCGGCGTGTTTTATCTCCCGACTCGTTTATGGAAAAAACGTCAGCGCCAACGCCGCCGCCATCAGAAAATTCGCTCATTGAGCAACGCAGGACCAATCTCGCGAAGCTCAGCGCGAAGGGGATTAACCCGTTCGCGAACAAGTTCACGCCCACGCTCGGCTGCGGCGAGGCGCGGGCGAAGTATGTCGCCGGCGAGTTGAAGGAGGGCGATCACGTCGAAATTGCGGGGCGCATCACGGCGCACCGCGACATGGGCAAGAGCCAGTTCATGGATCTCAAGGACGTGAGCGGCCGCATCCAGATCTACGCGCAGAAGCAAACGCTCGGCGACGAGCAATTCGACATCTTCAAGCACCTCGACCTCGGCGATTTCATCGGCGTGAAGGG
>JGI10216J12902_106138641_pt1 | contig 12974 bp, 20 predicted proteins | sample KanNatreferecore_FD_12902 | JGI IMG/M metagenome (IMG submission 12902)
GCCACAGCGGGAACATTGTGTGCCGGGGTGTGGCTGGTGGGGTTGCCTCCTATCTCTAAGTCCTTGATTTTACAAGGATTTATCAGCAAAAAATCTCAAAGTGGAACAGCGTTTAGGTACACCTAAGTGGTGCGCCTCTGAGCATGCTAACCCACGACTCAGAAAAACCCTGTCCTTTCGTCAAAAATTCCTCCTGCCGACGCTGGCGATGGCATATCGCTTTCACTGTGTAGCTGTTAACCTTGCGCTATGCAGGGATTTGCATATCCCGCTGAAGTAACAATTTGAACGCCTCTGGCGTCATTTGGCGGGGATGGCTAAGTGGAATACGTTTGTTACGTGCCAGATCAAACGGAATGTACCGTTCTGTTGTATCAACAAAACCCTGAGCTTTATCGGGGCAATATTGCGTGCGATATTTGCCAAGAAAAATCGTGGTTTGTTAAAGGATTTACGACTGAAAAGTATTATCGGGCGCCCTGCTTCGCAGCCCATCATATAGATGGGTGTGGTAATAAGATAACCCTAATTCCAGATGATGATGGTGTTGCATCTCCAGGTGCGTTATCTGCAATTAATATAGATTTAGATAAGCAGCGTAAGCAAACCATTGATGTTGCTGTGCCTCAATCAAAATCGAAAAAAGAATCTAATTGGGGTGTTACTAGAAAGTACTCAAACGTTGGAGATTATCCAGAGAATAAATCACTTCGACAAATACTTACAAGCCTCGGTCGTGATCCCGATTTTCCAAGCTCTGATAAACTAGTAAGAATGGTTGCGGATGGCGGGCGGGTTGTACTTGAGGGGGTGCTTGCAGATCATCTACTATCACAAAGCAATATATCAGCCGCACCTCTAGGTGAGCCAAAAATATTCTGGGGAAGAATAAATAATGTCAATCGACAGAATGGAGTTCTTTGGCTGAACTGCGGCAACTACAAAAGTGAGCCAAGTATTTTGATCGAGGATGATGAGTTGGAAGATCAGCTCATTGAGGACTTTCGATTGAAAGATGTTGATGAACTGCAAGGCGCTGATTTTATTGTAGTGGGTGTTGCGTTTCAAGCTAGCAATGGGAAGCCATATATAAAGTTTGGGTTTACGAAGTATATTGCTTTTAGGAAGTATAGGTTGGAATGAATTCGGGGTGTTTATGTTGAGACCACGTTTGACGGACTATCATGGTATCTACAAGGGGCAGTCCGAGCTAGATTTTGCTATTCAGTTTTTTGATGAAGATATTCCTCTTTATATTGATCCATTTTTACTGTGGAAGTCTCCTTCACAACAGGACCAATCACTACATACAACCATTGTAAACTCATTCAATCACTTGAACTTCCTTTTGAAGAAAGGCAAGGAAACAGATGCTTTAGAGCTGTTGGTTAATATTTCAGAGTGTCCTGAGGTTGGATTGGGAGTTTCAAAAAATAGGCGCGGAGTCCGTTTGGGTAGAAATTATGCTCAAGAGGTACTTAATTTATTTTCAAGAATTGAACGCTATAGTCAGTTTGGTTTTACGCATTTTGAAGTGATTCAGTTGTATGTGAGTGGGATTTCAAAAGATCGAGTAAGTGATATATCTTGTAATTTTATAAAGTCGTTTTTAATTGATTACACAGTGTCTCAGTGTGAAGTTCATGGTATACCTCTGGAGGAGGTGATTCTTGATTCGATATACGGTTACAGAGAGAATAAGCTCTTAGCCAATCAAAAAGTTTATTTGCCTGTCAATCCTGAGACAAAAGAGCCAATAATATTTACTCCGAAGAGGTGGCTTCGCTTTTCACCGTGGATAAATTATGATAATTATTTCCAGTCATATTGCCCTCGCGATGAAATTTTTAATCCGGATCAAACTGTCGAGCGTGTTCAGGTTTTAAATTACAATCGAGACAATTATGGGGTGGTCGAAGACTACGTAGCTAATAGAGTCAGGCAGTCAGCGGACTGTGTAAATGATCCTTTGTTTAGCCAGATACCTGTATTGTCAGCAAAAAGGAAGTTGGATGAGATACTTAAGCTCAAAACAGGTAAGGAAGATGGTGCTGATTGGAAGTACGAAAAGCTCTGTTCTGAACTCCTCGCCTCGTTATTTTACCCCAATCTTGATTTTGCAGTAGAGCAAAGTAGGACTGAGTCTGGCAGGCATGTGAGAGATTTGGTTTTCTATAATAATAGGGATGTCGATTTTCTAGACGAGGTTTTTTCGGACTTTGGTAGTAGGCAGTTGGTATTTGAAATGAAAAACGTTGCGAAAATAGAACGCGATCATATCAATCAGCTGAATCGATATTTGCAAGGCGGATTTGGATCTTTTGGTGTGTTTCTAACTCGAAATGATCTTCCGAAAGTTATGTTTCAAAATACTGTTGATTTATGGTCTGCGCAGAGAAAGTGTATTATCGCGGTTACTGATGAAGATCTAAGGTTAATGGTTAGTCTGTATGAAAGTAAGCAGCGTAGCCCTCTGGATGTTTTGAAGAAAAAATATATCGAATTTCGACGTGCTTGCCCATCTTGATGTGAGTGTTTATGAATAGAAATGACGTGGATGTATTTGAAAAGTTGTCTGGCCAATTAATCAGTACATATGAGGAGTTGTCTGTTCTTTCAAAGAAAAACCCAAGCGATGCGCTAAATAAATTTAAACTGAAGTTTGTGAATTCTCTGTTGGTAGAGAGTAATGTTTTTCTTACTGATAGGTATAGGCCGTTTCTAGATTTTGATGTATTCGATGTGGACGAAATCCCCCAAAATAGTGATGTGGTTTTTATTCTCGCTCAGTATATTCAATGCTTTGAAAAATTGCGTGCGGATAACGTCGCTCTTCGAAACGGTGGATGGAGTTGGCGACTAGAAGCGGCGCCGGGGGAAGAGGGCGATGAGAAAGGCTATGTTTGGATTCGCACAGTAAAACCAAAAAATCTTAAGGATTGATGATGATGAAAGGTGAGCTGAGGATAAGGGTTCAACTGGCGGACTTGCATGACGTTACCAAGCCGTTATTGCAGTCGATGTACGAAGAATTTAAAGAGTTGAGTAAGAAAAAACCTGAGGCGGCTCTCAGTAAAGGTAAGGTGAAGATTGTTAATAGGCTTCTTGGGCGTGTGCGGGAGGTGTTAGCGGGAGAAGCATCGATAGATTTTTTAGATTTATTTGATGAGGATGATATTCCCCAGAATAGTGATGTTGTTTTAATGCTTTCTCAGTATGTTGCGGGAATGAATGCTTTTAAGGATAAGTACTATGGTTATAATGGTATGGATCATGACTGGTTTACAAGCTAGAAACCAAGCGAATGGGTTATTTCCGAAAGACTTGGCATCCTTTGTAAAGGCTGCTGTACGGTCACAAATAGTATGAGTTGTAAGCGGATACACAGCGTGGTGCGTAGCACTAGGGGGAATGTTGCGATAGTGAAAAGTTGGCCTGCTATCGGTACATCCCAAACAGACACGGAGGTTATATGAGTATCATGTTTGCAATCCTGCCTTTTGCATTGGCACTGGGCATCGCGACTGCCAACGCTGCTACTTTTGACGGCAATACGTGCCTTGACGACTGCTCGGGTCATCAGGCCGGGTATGACTGGGCTGAGCAAAACGATGTCGACGACGAATCGTCATGCAGCACCCCATCAGCCTCATTCAACCAAGGGTGTGAGTCCTACGTCGAAGAGAACGCTGCCTCTGTGTCTGATGATGAAGAGGATGAGGGCGAGGACGAGGACGAGGACGAATAATTAAGACCGCTTTTCACGAAAGCCACCGCACCTCGATATGCTCAGCCGATTACGACTACCGCGAAGGCAGCAGTGCGCTTCGGCATTGGTGTCGTCAACAGCCTTTGACTTGAGGCTAGCGTGTGAAGTTATGTAATACCCCACTGAGCAGGGGATATATCATGCCCACCGATCACGGAATTTCTCATGCCAACTGTCTTCGATGAAATCATTCGCTATAAAGCCCGTAAGCTGGCTCAGACTCACATTAAGCGGGCTGTGAACGAATTGATGTGCGGCGGGCAATTCAATTTCGAAGACTATCAACGGGAAATCAACAACTATTGGCAGCGGAAGAGCGTCAATTTTGTTTTCGAAAATGCGTACGACAGCCCGTGGTATACGCTTGGGGGCGAAGATGCTCAGAAGGGGCAGAAAAGATTTGAAGTTCCTGCTTACCAGAAAGGTTGGAGGAGCCAGGTTTTGGCTTTTGCATTTAATGGGTGGGTGAATCCTCGAATCATCAAGCAATACGGTTGGATCGATGAAACGATTGGGCAGCAGTGCATCAACATCAAACACCAGCTTGACCAGTTGGATTGGGAGTCCGCTCCCTACGACAAGAAAAACCGGGTTGAATAGCCGTCCTTCATTCCGCCTTCGTTTCTTTCTTGATTCTGTACACGGTACGCAACATCACACCAAACACAAGAAAGCCCGCACTGGGCGGGCTTCTCTCTTACGATTGGGTCAGTCGTCTTCATCTTCCTCTGACATTGGCTCATCCCGTTGGGCGGGGATATAGCCCCATTCGTCCCACTTGTCGCTGTCGTCGTTCATCCGACTACCCTCTGATCAATGTTTGTTGTTGGAAGGTTACGATGTCAGCCCCCATTTTTCCCTAGAATACCCAAAAAACCCTATTTTGGAATCTCGATTTTGAGTCGAATCCGTATGTTCAGGTGGTCAGAATCCGCTGGTGATGTTGGATATAGATCGCCAGCGTTTGATGGGTACTCGACATATACAACGTGGGCGGCCTACAAAATCGCCAAATCCATGAATGGGTGTTGCGTCAGGTGAATGGCTGTGAGCGCGTCTAGAATCGTGTATAGGCTGTTTTAGGTGGATGTCAGTGCACAACACACACCTCATGCCTATCGTCGATCACAAAGCCTGGCATAACATCAGGCTAGTTCGCGCTTAATTCTGTATACAGTTGCGACACCGCATTCTGCCTGTTTGGCAATCATATGGGGCGCCTGTACCTTCGCCCACTTGGCAGCGTTCCTTCCCTTCCCTGATGGCTTCCAATCAGCATGTGATCGTTACCCATGGCAGCTATTTAAGATTTCCAGTTAGCCTCACATAAGGGGATTACGTGGGCTAGTCTCTAAAAGCACACGGTCACTACTGATTCAGGATAACCAAAATATGACATTCAGATATCTTACCTTCGCGTCACTACTGACATTCATGGTGATGTTAACTGGCTGTTCGTCTTCACCGGTTGATCCTGCCGCAGTGAGATCTGGGGATTACGGCCCGTACCCTGAGAACTACGAGCAGACAGTACACAATTACTTCCAAGAAATTCTTAAAGACCCAATGAGCGCCCAGTATCGCATCACCTCTCCCAGCAAAGCGTATCTCCGGGATGCACCAATTGCAGGCGGTAAGCCGACGGTGTTCGGGTACATCGTCTATGTCGGCGTGAACGCTAAAAATGGCTTTGGAGGGTACACGGGAGAAAAGGTTTACCGTCTTCTCCTGAAGGGGTCCACAGTCTACGTTGTCCATCGAAACCAGTGGTTTAATGAGCCTTGGTATCAGTAACAAACCTTTTTGGAAGAGTTAATACCACGGCAGATGCTCGTTCTCATGCAACGATTTTATGGTCGTGTAGTTGTGCCGATAGGGGTTGGGCAACTCCTCATCCGTTCCTTTTACAAGGCTGGTGAGGGTCTCCAGCTCTCGTGCAGGAGCTTCCACTAATGGAAGCTGAAGCTTCGTTTTCCGGTGGGTTAGTTCTTCATGGCACGTTGCACGCTACTAAGGCTCACACCAAGGGTCTTTGCCACCTTGCGGAACGATGCTCCCTCTTTCGCCATTGCATTACGAATGGCTTCATCATCAACAGTTTTCACGCGGCCTTTGTAGGCGCCTGCGGCCTTGGCTTTGACGATGCCCTCACGCTGACGCTCTTTGCTGATTGCACGTTCAAACTGAGCAACCGCGCCCATCATCGCCAGCATCAAGTCTTGGGTGTGATTCACTTCGCTGGTGAACAGAAGGTTTTCCTTGTGAAAGCTCAGATTCACCTTGCGATCTTTCAAGCTGCTTACTAATTCCAAAAGGTCGGACAAACTACGAGCTAGCCGGTCAATTGAGTGAACATGGATGGTGTCACCCTCGCGGACGTATTCCAGCATTTCTTTGAGCTTGGGACGGTCGGTTGTTGCACCGCTTGCTTTGTCCTCAAAGGCGCGATCCAGGTTCACACCATCAAGTTGACGTGCCGTGTTCTGATCCACTGATGAAACCCGGATATACCCTACGTTTGCCATAGTCCTCACTCCTGTATTCTTTTAACTCTAGAGTTTGGAGTATGAGTGTATTCAGTGCCCTAAATCAACCCTATTGAATACAGTTATTGTATGCATCGACGAGTGGTCGCGAGGGTGTACCCAATTGAACACGATCAGGCTTGCCGTATTTGATTGATTGCGTCGGTAATGCCTTGGGCGTTCATGTCGATGGTTTCCAGTGCTGCAATCACATTGTCATGCGTTACTGATGAGCCTGTTGACCGTGCCCACAAGGTGACTTCTTCAATTGCCGCCCGAAGAGCGTGCTGGTTGTGCAGAAGGAGTGTCAGGACATCTGCGGTGGCGATATTGGCGTGGTTGTTGTCTGGCATGAGTGTCGTCGTCCTTGAAGGTGGTGAAGAAATGCTGGTTGGTGAGATCATCGGCAAGTCGAATCGATTGAATAATAGTAGCCTTAGCCTCACTGGCAGGCAGGATTAACAATACCCAAGATGGTTTCACCTTTGAAGCACCATCAATAGCAAGGAGTGGCGAATGATTGGACAAATTATTGAGTTTATGAAAACAGTCCCGGATGTAATTTGGTCAGGGATCGTTGCATCCGGTATAACTTTTCTAGGAGTGATGCTTTCAAATAGAAGTAATACCAGTCGCCTTATATTGCAGCTTGAGCATGATGCAAGAGAGAAGTCAAAGGACAAGATCAACAATCTTAGGCGTGAGGTTTACCTGAAGGCTATTGAAGATATTGAAGCTACGAATATTCATATTGGAACATGGGCTAATCGCGATCTTGCAAATTTAAATATGAATGCGGAAACTCAAGCGATTGGAGCATCAATAGCAAAGTTAAAGCTGGTGGCCGAACCTGAAACATCTAGGCTGGCAGGAGATTTGAGCGCGGCATTGGGAGCGTTATTTTTAAAACTATTGCCTAGGCTTATGCCGTTATTGGAAGCAAGGTCAGATATTGAAATTAACGATTCCGCTTATATAAGTTCTTCTGCTGAAGCTTCCAGAATAATGCGGGAGATGCACAAGTTTAACGAGGAGGGCCGGCAAGACGCGAATATATTTCAGACGTTGCAAAAATCTCACGAGTTTTTTTGTGATCAGGCGCAGCAGTACGCAGATGCACGAGCGCTTGCGTACGAGTTGCGAGAAGCTAGGATGCATGAATTTAACGCAATGCTTCTACCAGACATGAAGGAAATATCAAAGTTGCAGCTGAAAGTAGCGGTCGCTATACGAACGGACCTTGGTATTGTCAGTGATGTGGCAGACCTTCAGCGGCAATTGGAGCGTCAATGGGCTGTGATGGAGGCGGGGTTCAGTGATGCCATGAAAGAATTGAAGGTGGGATAGTTTGTTTGTCTTTTGGTGGTGATCGTCGGATGAGTATGTAATTTCGGTTGAAAGCTAGGTTTTATTCTGATTTTCAATCGAATGGATTCACTACTGTGTGATTTGGGGGGAGAAAGTGAATCGTGCTTAACCTGAATGGTTGGAAGCCCAGGTTTAATCAGTGTTACACAGATGTTGGTGTATAAATTCAAGTGTGTTGACTGTGCTATCACGTCTGTTGTGGATTCTGATAATGACCCTGTTGCTTGTAAGGTGAATAAACTGTATGTGTGAAAAAGCCCCTGAACGCTGTTAGGCGCTCAAGGGCTGGTAAGCTTGGGATTGGTATTGATTTAATTGAAAACGCTCTGCAAAGCAATTGTGGAGCCTCACAGCCATCATCAAATGACGATGGTGAACCATCAAGAAGTGAGATCGATGAGATTGCTGTATTCACCGTCAACAGTGAGGATGAATGTCTGGTGTTTGATTCACTTCGTTCTTCTTTCCCTGAATGCTCTTCAAATGTATTTCTGTGTGAGAGCACACAGGAGATTGCTAGACATCTGATTGTCAATCAGGAGTGACTTCCAGAGTTATTAACCATCCAATACAGAACATGTCCGCTGTGAGCGCAAGCGAATGCTTTTCAGAAGAGAGGAGAAGCGCAAGCCCTCTCGCTTTTGATCTTTCTTCTGTGGTTACACAGAGTACACACTTCCTATCGTATACGATAGAATAGTTATTCTTTAAGATAATATTTCTATAAGGTTATACCTTATAATATTATTCTTTAAATATAATACTCTTTATAGGTAGGTTACTCCTACCTCTTTCTCTTTACATACTCTAATATAAATACTATAGGGTATACCCTATAATAATATATCTTTTAATATATAAAGCTTTTGACTTACCCACCTCGCTTCGCTCGGCGGTTAAGCCTTATTCTACACGTCAAAACGAAATCTGTCAATACCAATGAGAATATTTCTCATATGAGAATGGGAATAATATTTTCTTTCCTGAGGGCACACAAAAGCCCCGCACAGCCTTGGTAAGCTGTCGGGGCCATCGCTGGGTAGGTTGCATGAGGAACGCTCTGTAAAGCGGTTGTGGGAGCTTCTGGCTGGTGTCGCTTGCAACGTGTGTCGCTGGTCAACCTTGTGGCTTCTGGAACAACCTGTACGGGTCAAGCCGGAATGACTAGCTCGCCAAACAAATCACTAACTTCCTTTTCAATGTCTGCCAATCGTTTCAATCGAGCATCTTCAACCTTCTTGGTTTCTTTTGCTTTAGCTGCATCAAGAAGCTGTTGAGTCAACAGCTCACGGTAATGTTCACGTTCCTGCTGAAGCTCTTCGATATACTTTTGCTTTTCTCGCTCATCAATTGCTTTCAAGTCCTCTTGCTGAAGATAAAGAGGCTTTTCCATCCGAACGGAGTAAGACATCAGGTCAAAACTGGCTGGATACTTCAAAGTTAGTTTGTATCCCAGTTCATGATGAGCAATGACGTTGCTTAGCATTTCAAATGGAATCGCTCCACGTACAATCTCATAACACTGATCAGTCAGTTTGTAAGCAGAATGATAGCCAGCTTGACGCTGCTTAAGTTCTTGTTCGTCGAATTGACGCGGGAAACCTTTTATAGATACTTTGGTGCTCATATTTGTTTTTCCTTGCTGTTGGTATTTGTTTGATTGTTTTTGGATGGGTGAAATCAACACTCATCCCGTTTAAATCGAATGTGAGCAATCGCCTTGGTAATAATTGTCTGGCGATACTGCTCATCAGTGTCTTGATGCGACATGGCGGTGGTAGCAATATGCGTAGGTTGTTCAATAACGGTGCTGGGCTTACTCACTTGCATTTGCTGCTTTGCTTTGGAACGAGCAATAGCTTTTTCGAACGCTCCCAGGTTAAACATGATGGTCACCTTTAGCTTGTTGCAAAGCAGCAACACCCCATTCAGTAGTCAGCGTGTCGATGTAGTCAACGCAACGTCTATATTCAAGTCGGTCACCGACACCAGCTGCTGCCGCTTTCAGGATGAGGTAGTGTTTAAGTTGAGCGATAGCCAGATGTCGCTCAAGACCAAGTGTACTGAGTGCATTCATGTATATTTCCTTTAGATTAAGTTTAATAATTGGTTACATCGACTGTGATCACGGTCGGAAGTTGACCGATAGAAGATACACCTGGTGGTGTCGTGGTCGCTGGTCCTTGGTTCAAAATCAAACCACTATCAATCTGGGATGGGCCAACACGAAGACCTCTGATAATCACTGCGAATGCCTGATGCTGGCCAATTTGGTTTCGAATGTACCGGGCGTTGTAGTTACTCAATCCGCTGGCTATAGTGGCACCTGTTGGGTTTGAGTACGGGACGCTCTGTATGTCCGAAGTGGTTTGCGTAACACCCTGAATCTTCAAGAACTTGCTAGTAGCATCGAATGTTAGATGACCAGCAGCATCAAATAATTGCAATCCATAGGTCGCGGGTGTTATTTCAGCTGGACCGAACCCATAACATGTTATGGCAGTCGTGCTGTTTGACCAGAGTCGGTAGACTATAGATGAACCGGAAGCGTATTTCTCTTTTATCCCGACCACACTGCCACTTGTATTTCCAAACAACAGCATGACTGTTGTATTAGGAACAGCGACTGTAGTGCTATACACAGTGCTACCGAGTGTCCAGCCACTTGCTACAACCTTTGCTGTGAGTGTTAGAGTCTTGATTTCGGAGTCAATCTGTAGCGTATTGTTTGGCCTGAATACTTGTAATCCTGCTGTCATTAATGCACCCCATAGAATATGTTGATAGCAACTCTAGGTGCTAATGACCCATTGCCGGCTTGGAAGTCTGGGAAAGACCAACTAACACCAGAGCCAGAAATTGAAACAATTGGAATACATAAAATAGTGGTGTCAGTATTCAAACCCACACTTTCAGCAAAGTAGTACGGTGTGCCACTCGACAGTCGCCCATCAGATATTACTCCATCAGAAACACCGGTTGAGAAGTAACCAAGATAACGACCTACTAAAGTCTCCGTAGTCATTACTAAGTTTCCACTAGCATCAAATATTTCAAGTCCTTGCATAATATACTCCATGTGTCAGAATACAACCCAAAGCAGGCTATAGATATTAGTTATTACTGATCCAATGCATTAACGATATATGCGGTAACGGTCATATTATTTGCATCAGCTTGTTTATGGAGCTGGCGATAGTGATTAGTGTTGAAATCGATCTTCACTGAAACCACTTTGGCTTTACTCAGGCGCCAGCGTACGTTCCTACACGTTGAATTGCAGGTTTTTGAATGACTTCTCTTGGTTGGATATTCTTTTTTACAGACGTTACAAATTGCAATACGCAGCATGATAGCTACCTCTTTGGTTGGTATATGGGATGGGTGTTGGTAAACGTTAATAACGTCTAACGATGAGCAAATAAAAGACCACACCTTCGCAGGTAATGGTCTTATGGGAGAGATTTAGGTAAAAAGGGAAACAACTACGTTACAGAGTAAAGGAAGGAAACTCTGTATTAGAGGATGTTGAAATGGCAAGACAACAAACAGTGTAATAGTTTCCCTTTCTGATATACGTACTTTATACTTTTTAGTTGAAAATGTCAAGACCGAAAGACAGTTTGTCAACAACTTTCTTCAGTTATTTTCAAGGTCAAAGTTCAGGCGTTGAATCGCGTTCTGCTTCTGTTCAACTGAGTACGGTAAACAATTAGCATAAAAGGTTTTTCTCCTGTCCGAGAATATGGCAACACCTCCCGACCAATACCTGTCGATGAATCTAGGTCGTGGTTATGTGCTGGATAGTGAAACATTTTCCAGTGCTTCGACCATCGCTTTGATAGGGATGCGGCTACCGTAAACACCGAAGGTAACAGCAGAATCTTCATGACCAACGATACGCTTGATCAGGGAATCTTGTACGCCAGCGTCCCGAAGGTCGTCGATCATTGTGTGACGGAAACTGTGAAAAGTTTTCTTGGGATCGGTGATGCCCATTTTGATCCGATACCGACTAAACCATTTTGAAGGCGCATGCCCCAGCTTTCCGCGTACGGGTTCAAGTTCTGGAAACAGTCGATCTGAATTTTGAGTACGTTGTGTTTTCACATAATCGAGCAGTCCGAGCCGAATCAACGTGGGGTGGATTGGTAAGGTCCGGCGACTGCTACTGTTCTTAAGTTTTTGAGATTCGTGACCATCGTCGATCCGTATGCAATCGATTCCTTGCAACGTTGTGAAGTCAGCAACGTGCAGTTGGCATAACTCTTCCAGTCGGGCGCCGGTGAACCTTCCGAGCAAGGGTAGCCAGAACCGCCATGGATGCTTGCGAGCCTCAACCTTGAGTGCATCCAGATTGAGCAGGGTGCTCAGGTCGTGTTGATCAAACGACAGCCGTGCTTCCTTGGCTGAGCCCGTCATGACCTTGAGTCCTACCAATGGATTGTCGGTAACGTAACCATTGGATTTGCACCAGTTCATGAATGCCGAGAGTTTGCGCAGACGGTTGTTCACGGTCACGGCGGTGATGGTTTTGTACGTACCACCCGACTCAATCACTTGAGTCAACGTCTTGCCCTTGAACTGTGGCAACAGCGCGAAGTATTGAGGACAACGACTGAGGCGATCTTTCAACAATCGAGCTTGGTGAACGTCGAAATCAGAAACCGGCATGTCGCCCATCAGCTCGAACAAATCTCGTAATGAGCGTTCGACTTCGTGCGTGCTGACCTCACGCCACGTACCACCACGTTTCCCTTCTTCTATATAGAGCTTGGACAAGGTAGACAGAGCTGGACCATTCGCGACTGATCTCGCAGGCTTAGCAATGGGTTGGTGTGAGCGATGCACAGAGGATGGGGTAGGGCATTTATCTCTCCATTCAGTACAAAGCCTCCGCAACGTGAGGATGTCTGCTAGAGGGTGTTCCTGTAGGTGATTATGTACTTGCTGTGCCAGTGAACTGGCGAGGAACAATGCAGGCTGACGCTCTCGCAAATTCAGGCACATGCGCAAGGTGTGCCGGTTGGGAAACAGGTGTTTGGGTAGTCGGAGGTTTAGGTAATAGACCGATTGGCGGCGGACGATATAGGTCATTGAGTGGAACACCAGAGTGGAACAGCAAAGTGGAACAATGCTGACTGCACCTCTGATTTTTGACTGCCGTGCAGATAGTTTGCACGTTAGAAATTTGGCAACCTCAAAAGCCTGAAACCCTTACACCATGTAGTCTGCAACGATTCCCGAGCGTGCTTGCATGCGACCTGGTCAGATCCGGAAGGAAGCAGCCACAGCGGGAACATTGTGTGCCG
>JGI10216J12902_101254923_pt1 | contig 12973 bp, 6 predicted proteins | sample KanNatreferecore_FD_12902 | JGI IMG/M metagenome (IMG submission 12902)
CGACCGTCGGCTCTCCTTGCGCGTAAGGTTCCACGGCGTGCTTCATCTCCGCCAGCAGCTTGCTCAATGATTCGAAATTCACACCCTGGCCGGCGCCCAGGGTGGAATCGACGAAATTCTCGATGCCTTGCGCGTGGTCGATGACTTCATTCACCAGCGCGAGCGTGGATGTCGCCGCCTCCGCACCGGCATCGCGAAACGCGGCCTGAACCTGGTTCAGGTCCAGTTCGCCATCGGCTTTGCCGCCCTCGCCCGATTCACCCGGCGCGCCCTTCTCCTTCGCCGCGAGAACCTGCTGGAGCGTGATCCGACCGAGCGCCGGCGAATCGCACACCACGAGTTGCTTGAGATGAGCGATGAACTTGTACGGCTCGCCCGCGGAGGAAAGATTGTTCAGAATGTTCAATCGCTCGGTCGGGTCATTGTTGTCCTCCGCATCCAGTTTGGGATAAACGTCCGGCCAGTACTTTTCTGTCAGGCCACGCACGACCGCGAGGCCTTCGCGAAAGCCCTGAAGGCCGTCAATCTTCAACAACGCCGCGGTCAGGATGACCGCCGCCGTCAGGTGCTTCGACTGGCTCAAAACGTCGATGGCGGTGTCCCGCACTTCTTTCCACTGCGGTTCTTCCCCGGGACCGAACTGCGTCTCGGGCTTGCCGCGCACGATCGTCTCCAAATTCTGAAAGGATGGATGATAGGTGAAGTCCTCGCCGCACGGCTTGGCTTCGGAAATCGGTTTAAGCAGTTCGTCAATGTTGATCATAGAATTCGCCCTCTGAGTTAATTTGAGCTTTCAATACCACGCGCAGCGCATCACTCGCCGTGACCAGGCTGCTCGCCCGCACTTTCATGGCTTCACCAGAACACAACGAAATCCACAACTGACTGACGCCTTGTCCGGCAGCATTGTCCGGACAAGATTGCTGCTGTTGTATGCGCCACCTTTGAGGAGCTTCTCTTCACCCGTGGCGCCGTCGAGGGTCCATTCCCACACGTTGCCGAGCACGTCGAACAGTCCAAATTTATTCGCGGGACCGGACGTGCCAATCGTGGAGGGCTTCGTTCGATCCCGCACCGCTGACAGTTCGTCGAACTTCTGGCCGCCGAGGAACTCCTCCCATTGTTTCTCCGTCGGCAAGGTGTACGCCGCGCCCGCCGGCAATGTCGCGCGCTCGCGCTCCGTGAGCCGCCGGCAGAATTCCCGGGCGTCATTCCAGGTCACCTTCTCAACGGGCTGGCGTTCGCCAACCGTGTTGCTCGGATTGGAACCCATCACTTGCTGGTACTCGGCTTGAGTGACCTCGTATTTCCCCACTCGAAGCCCGGACGGCAAAGGGACCAGGGCCATGCCAATGCTGTTCGTTGTTTCACCCTGCGTGGAAACACTTGTCAGTGCGGCCTTCGCAGCCGCTTCCTTCCTCGCGGCTTCGGCAGCCGCGGCCGCGGCCAATCGAGCTTTCGCACGCTCCTCCTCCTCAGCCTTCTTTCGCGCAGCTTCGGCGCGTTCGGCTTCCAAAGCCAATCGCCTGGTTTCGGCAAGCTGCCGTTCCTTCTCCTTCAGCGCCGCGGCTTCGGCCTCTGCCTTGAGCTTCGCGGCGGCCGCCATCGTTTCCAAATTCTTCTTCTCGGCCGCAAGGCGCGCGGCGTCCTCCGCGGAAGGGACGGCAGTTTTCACCGGCTGAGCGGCTGCCGGCGCCGGGCTATTCGTCAGTGACGGCGGCGGTGCGTTCGTCTTCACTCCGGTGCCTTGGACTCTGACCGTCTCCGTGGGAGGAGTGCGGAGAAAAAACATCACGCCAGCAGCGGCGCCAAGCCCAAGCACCCCGACGCCAATCCATCTCAACCAGCCGCTCTTCCTGGGCGCGGCGGCATCAGCGGCGATCGTCACTGTGTCGTTGAGGACCGGCAAATCCGCCGCAGTCGCTTCGCCACGTTGCCAGGCGGACAGGAATTTGTTGGCCTGGGAATGGAAGGCATGATCGATTGTGTAGGGGACTTCGCTCACCAGCGACACGGCCTTGGGCGAGGCGCGCAGACAGAAAAACTGGGCCGACTCCGGTTCGCCCGCGATCACATCCAGCCAGTTTTCGTCGCGCGGCAGCACGAACAACAGCGGCACGGCGGCGTCCACTTGCACCTGGAGGAAACGGGTCCAAAACAAAAATGCCTGCTCCGCGCCGCTCGCCGCCACAGGAACGCGAAGCTGCTGCCCACGTAACGAAACGCCACTGCCCCGGGAGTTAAACTTGCCGGGAACGAAAGCCCGCATCTGGCTTTGCCATTGGTAGAGCACGCGCGGAAAGGCCTCTGGATTTCCCGCCGCCGCCGGGCGCTCAATTATCTTTCCCAACTCCTCGGGTGATAACGCCATTGGCTGCGCACGCGGCTCGCCGCTGGTCAGAGCTTCGCGCAAGGAAGACCGCGCGCGACCAAGCAGAGTCCGGACTTCTTCGGCCGTCGTCGCCGCGAGGCAGGCGCGCTCCAATTCTTCAAGCGCGGGGAGGACTTGCTTCAGCGCGACATCCAACGGCACGCCGACGCAGTGGGCACAGACCACCATCGGGTAACTCTTGCGCCCTTTACCGTCGCTGGAAGACCACATGCGCCCGATCAGAAATTGCCCGCCGCGCTGCCACACGAAGAGATGCTTGAACTGCGGCAATTGACGGGCGCCATCCAGCTTCTCCCACGCGCCAGCATCGAGCTGGCCGCCAATGCCGTTCACGTAAAGAATGGTTTTGGCGAGAATCAGGCTCTCGGTTTCCAAACCGAGATCTTCGATGTGGTCATCCCAGCCCGGATGCTTGCCGAAGGCGGCGAGACCCACAAACCGGCCCGACGGCGAGAGCCGCCGCGGATCCTCGGTCAGAAATCTTTTGAAGAAGTGGCTCATCTCGCCTCGTGCATCACGTTCTCCAATTTATTGCGCGGGCCACTTGTCCCTTTCGGGCAACACTCGATCGAACCTGATCTTAAGACGCAACCTTGCCGCCGGTCCCAGTTCTTCCACCGGGACTTCGACCTGCCAGTTTCTTGGGTCCGCTTTGTCCCGTTCTCCGCCATGTCGGTGAATCAACCATAATGGCCCCCACTCCTTCGTGCTATTGGTGATGGTTGGTTCGTTCGGCGCATTGATGCTCTTGTAAATGCGGAACTCGACTTTCTTGTCCACAGGAACGTCGCCAAGTTTCTGCTCAGTCTCGGAACCCGTGCGCACGTTCTCGCTGCCTGCGTTCCCGACGAACACTTTGATGTCCCGCCAGGTTCCCTGCCACTGGTCCTTGGTCTTGGTGGTGTCGGTCATCTTCTCGAGAAAAATGGCGGCGTTGCCGACAAAGGAGTCCTCTCCCAGCAAAGCCTTCGCGATTCCCTGCTGGCCCTCGACACTGGCCACGAGTGCTTTCCAGCGTGCGTCTTCGTGCGGCGCGTATTTCTGAAACGTGGGCGACGCGAGATCGTCGCTGATGTACTTCAGTGTCTTGCCCGCGTTGGAAAACTTCTCTCCCGAAGTGATGCGGTTGAGGCCGCGCACCAGCGGGAAACCGCCGTCGTCCGCCAGCTTCCTGTTCGCCTCCGCGAGGTAGGCGGCAAAGAAGGCATCACTTTGGGCCTTCTCCGCCCGCTTGAGATAGTAACCAATCGCGATTCCAAACTCATTCGTGAGTTTACCCGTGTAGTCGCTGGCCTCCTTGCGAACCGCGCCCGCGCGCTCCTTCAGAAACTTTTCCAGCCGCTCTCCCTTGAGACCAAGAAGACTTCCGCTACCCGGCAACGTTTCCCCGGCCAACTTGTGGGCGCTGGCGTAAACATCGGCGCGCTTCGCGAACGCGGATGAGTTCAGTATCTCGTCATCGAGTTTTTGGAACTCCGCGGCGTTGGCGCTGGCGAGCAACTGCTGCACCCGGTTGCTCAATCCCGCTTGCACACCATCCAGACGGGACCGGATGTCCCTGAAGAGCGGGTAGTCGGGATTCGCCGCCAGCGCGGCCTCATTGATGGCCTTCACCCGGCCCAGCGCCGCCGCCGCGCTCGACTCCACCGCCGCGCGAAACTTCTGATTGGCATTGGTCAGTGATACGGAACCCTCGAATAGAGAAACTTTTGAGGCTTTCGCAATCTCAGCCGCCAATGCCTGTCGCGCCTGCTCCACCGCCTTGTGCGCGTCGAGGAATTTCGCATCCGCCCCGCTGCGTGCCGTGATAAACAGCGCTTCCTCGCTGTCGGCGAACGCCTTCGCCGACGCGCGCAAAGACGAAATTGGGTTCCAGACTGCCTCATAGGTTTGCAGGCCGTTCGTCGCGCGGTTCACGAACTGGTCGAGCCCCGCTCTGACGCCAGCGTTGTTGGCCAAATCGTTCGTGCCGTCGCGTCCGCCGGTCAGCCACCGGGGCGGCCAACTGCCCTTCGCCGCATCGTTGGTCGAGTAAACCCACGACATGACGGCGATCAGATTCGTGTCCACCGCCGTGTCTTTGCCGGCCACAAAATCCTGAAAAGTGCCGAGGAATTTTTTTGCGCCCTCGGTCGTCAGCTCACCTTTGTTGGTGCCGCTGCCGCGGGCCAGGATGTCGGCTTCCAGTTGGATCAATGCCGCGAGCGCATCGGGCTGGCGCTTGGCGGACTCTGCATCGTTCTCTCGCCCCATTTTTTGGCGCGTTGCCTCGACGAGCGGGCGCACCACGCCGCCCTCGAAAACAATCCGTTGGGCTTTGCGGCTGTTCTGGTTGTACTTGTCGGCCAGGCCAGGGAACATGAGGTTCTTTTTCAGCGGCTTCTCCGTCACGTCCCGCAGCCTCGCATGAAACTGTCCAAGAGTGACTGGCTTGCCATCCACCTCGACGACATTCGACGAAAGAGAGCCAAACGTCACACCGTCGCCCAGCTTCGGCACAATCGATTCCTTCCAGTACTTGTTTTCCCAGCCCTTGGCGGACACCACCTGCCAGTTGTCGCCCTGGTCCTTGACGCCACTGCGCAAATTGCCCATCGCGAACCAGGCCACCGTACAAAACACTGCCAGGGCGATGAAGCCGAAACCATAGAGCGCGATCTGCTGGCCGCGCAGCATGCGTTTGGTATCACTCGCGCGCGTGACGAGGCCCTTCTCACGAAAAACCTTCTCGAGAAACAGGTCCCGGAGGAAATAGGCGCGCTCGCGTTCCCACACTTTGCCTTCAGGCAGCTCTTCCACGCTGACCCCGATGGCCTCCGCCAGTTCGGCATCGAGCGCCGCCCCTTCGCGCATGGCTGAGGAAAAATAGATGCCGCGGAGGAACAACGGCTTCGCGGACCATTCCCCCGCGATGAAGATTGTTTCGAGATAGCGACGCAGACGCGAACTGAGCAACTCCAGGCTGTGCGGAAGAGCGTAGAGCGAATCCACCTCGTCCGTGCGGCGTCCCTCCATGTTTTCCGGCACAGGGTCGCGCAGCAGGCCAAGCCGTCGGCGACGGAGCCGCTCGGCCACCTGATCGATATACTTGTCCACCATCTCGGGCTTGAAGGGATCATCGAGCGGATTCGGATTCGACCAGCCCATCATCTGGTGCTGGAGCTGCGGATCGGTCAGGCCGTCGAAGAACTCTCGAAAGCCGTTTATCTTGTCGCACTTGGTCACGACCACAAAGACCGGGAAACGAACATCGAGGACCCGCTGAATCACATCCAGTTGTTGCGCGATCTTGCCGGCCTTCTTCTGGATCGCATCGGCGGAGTCCTTGATCAGGCTGTCGGATGGAATGACGAGAAAGAGACCGTTAATCGGACAATTCGGACGGTTCTTCTTCAGCAGGTTGAGAAACTCCTTCCACTCACTCGTCTCACCCGGCTTCACTTCTTCGAACATCAGGCGCCCGGCCGTGTCGAGCAGGACGGCGTGGTTGGTGAACCACCAGTTCATGTTAATGGTGCCACCTACTCCCTGGAACTCGTCCTGCATGCCGGGCGGAAAGCCCACGTTGCTATGGCGAACCGCCTCGGTCTTGCCGGAGCCGGGCTCGCCGACGATGACGTACCACGGAAGCTTGTAGAGGTCCTTGCCGCGCGATTTGTAGGCTTCGACGCCGGACTGGAATTTCTTCCGCATGTCATCAAGCCTCGCCCGCTGGCCGGGATCGCTGAGGCTGCGGGGCGCCGCCGAACTGTGCTGGGAAATCTCGCCGCCGAACTGCTGGTTCTGCTTTTTCTGCGTCCAGGCTTTCCACGCGTAATAGCCGCCGGCGATGACCGCCAACAGCACGACAGCAATAATGAGAAACGTCTTCTCCGTCTGGCCGAGCCTGGCATACTTGAAGATGACAATGACCCCGACAAAGACGCCGAAAAAGGTCATGAAGATCCGGATCGGCTTGGGGATACTTCCCAGCGCGCCAGCCGTGCCGGTGAGCTGCCTCAAAATTTTTAGAATCTGTTCCATAGACCTTTAATCTATTTTGACTGCGCCACGGACAAATCCTGCTTGAGCACTTCCTCGATTGAATTGTTCAGATTTTTGGACGCCTGCCGGTACATGACGAAGTAGGAGATCAGCACCGCCAGTGTGAAACAACCGAACACCAAACCGACAATCATCATCCGGCTGCTGGGTGGCTGCACCAGGTTCCGTGTGTCCACGCCCTCATAGGTTTCGGGACACATTTTTGCGTTCGGATCATTCTCCACCAGGCGGCGCACGCGCGGCGCGATGCTCAACATCGTCTTGCGCAGGAATTCAGGCTGCTTGAAGTAGATGCCGGTGAAGCCCAGGCCGACGCAGATGTAAAACACGGCCAGCCGCTCCGCCGCGTCCTCGCTGTTGTCCTTCAAGGTTTCGTCGAGCAGGTCGAAAAACTTTTCATCACCCGCGAGTTCCTGACGATCGTAAGCCAGCCGGTTGTTATTCCACTCTACTGCAAACGGAAGGGTGCTCTCTGAAATGATCGCATCCACGAAAAAGATGAGAGGCAGTTCAATCTTTTTCGCTTGCTGCGACAAACGCATGTCGGACGCCGCCTTGGACATCATATCTTCGAAGATCGCCTTGATCTCGGAGCGAACCACGGAGTAGTCGAGGCTGGCCCCATGCGTGGTGGTGGTCGTCGCCGCCGTGGTTTCCCCTTTGGTAAGAAAAACGGTGTCGCCCGTGGCTTTCGACGCCGTGCCGCGACGGGCGAAACGGTTCAGCCGGCAAATGTACTGAAACAAGGGTTCTGTGAGTTGGAGGAGTGTCATGGCTTTGTCGTGCGCGAAGGCACGGTCATATAAAAGGTGAAACTGGCGTCAGACCAATCGAGTTCATTGCCGGTCCAACGCACCACGGCCACCTTTTCTTTTTGGATCTCCTGCCACATGCGCATGCTCGCGGCGCGATCGATCCGGAAGTAGTGCAGGTTCGTGGCGGCCGGCAACTCGAGTGGAGGCTGGCGCTCATACTTGAGAACGATGCCGCGAATGGCGCGCATGGCCTGGCCGTGCGGCATGAGCTTGAACTTGTCCGGCGTAGTCGGGTTGTCAGGCGTTTGCACGTAGGCCGCCAGTGCGAGAGGATCGAGCTTGGTCTTGATCGCCAGGAAATAGGCGTTCGGCACGGTGAGATCATCCCCGGAGAAAGTGGCTGTCAGCAAGCCATTGACATCCTTGAACGAAATCTCGCGATAGCTTGACGGCACATCGCCGCGCAGGAGCTTGCGTATTCGTTCCGACAGCTCGCGGAAGGAGAGAAACAAATTGTCGTGGTTGTACGGCGCGGTTTCGAATTCGTCACGGTCCGGGTGCAGGGCAGCCAGTTCGCCCAGCAGTCCGCGCAACTCAAGGTACATGGCAAACGGCGTCAAGGCGGGAGCCTGAATCAACGCCGGCAGCCGTCCGCTGAAACGATTCAACGTGCGCAACCGCAACATCTGCACAAACTGCAGGCCGCGCATACTGTCGATGCTGAACCCGCCGCTCGTTATCTGCACCACCAATTCCTTGCGCGTCGCCTCCACCTGATTCACGAGGTCATGCATCATATCGCGCAGCGTCGGCGAACCGTTCAACAGCAGGCATGGCGGCACGAACTCCGGGTCTTCCTTCGGCATCCCAAGGTTCTGTCCCGTGGCCCGGACCACGCGCAAGAGCGGCAGGACTTCCATGTCCGACGTGTCATCCTGCTCGAACAAAAGCCGTGAATTGATTTTGCGAACCTGGATCGGCTTGGGGTTCTCACCCGTGTTCTCATCGAAGCACTCAATCTCGCCGACCCGGTAAAGCAGCTTGACCCGCGTGTCGGCGCCTGGCGTGAGCGGCACCGTGTTGGCCCGGCTGTTCTGCCAGAGCGGGACACCAAGCAAGACCGTGAAAGTGCCGGCGCCTTTGGAAAAGGCCTGCGCAATGTCGAGCGAAGGCAATTCCGCGGTGGCCGGGTAATTCACCTCCAGGCCGCTCGGCATGATCGCCCTCAGTTTATCGAAGCGAATCCTCTTGTTCTCTAGTTCATCTCGCGAGAGCCGCGCCTCGATCACCCCAAACGGGTACGGCCACCCCAGCCGCCGTTCGGACGCCAGATCGTCCTCGACGCTCTTCTGCATCCGCTGCAGATGATGGGCCTGGAGAAATAATCCTTCCTGCCAATGAATTTTTACAGACATGGCCGTTTAATCAACCGACAACCCGACCGAGCATCAGGTTCTCCGCTGCCTTTGCGATCGCTTCCTGGATTTCGTGTTCCACGGCGGGTTCGGACGCGTGTTCGCGCGCCTGTTGGACAAATTTGTTCCAAGACGCCGTTTCGATGCTCTCGTTCCATTTCTTTTCCATCTTGGCCCAGTCCAGGATCACATCAGGCGAGAAACGCGAGGTGTAGCGCTTGGCATACGCAGAACCAGCGCGTCCCACCGCCCCCAGCAATCCTGCGATCAGCCGGCGCGTCTTTTCGACCGATTGCATCACCTGGCCCGTGGAGACTTCCGCGTCACCAGCGAGATAGTTCCCGGCCAGGCGATTGAGCTCGGTTTCCTTGCGAACGGCCGACTTCGGCGCCAGTTGTTTCCAAAGCGCCCACGCAAGCTGATCGAGCGCCAGGGCCAGTTCCGCCGTGATGACGAGCAGCTTGACGGCGCGTTCCAATTGCAACGGTTTGTCGGCAGGCAGTCCCAGTTTTTTCTGCAGCTCGGGCGGGAGTTGCAGAAAAGCGTCGGCGGATTCCTTGGTGCTCAAACCGACGGCCTGCAACTGGCCGGCAAAAGCGGCGCGCGCCTCGGGCGAAAGCGACGGCGCCAATTCCACCAGGCGTGCGACCAGTTCGTCGGCCGTGAGCGGCGCCGGTCCCACCTTGACATCACTGCGGGCGGCTGACCGGGTGCCTTCCCACGCGGGGAAACGCTCGGCGAGCGAGGCCAGATATGCCTTTCGGCGAGTGGGTGAGACAGGTTTGAGCGCGCGCTCGATTTCCTCAATGATGTGGCCTTGCCGGGCCGAAGCGGGATCGTCCGCGAAATTGGCCTGGAGCAATCGCAACCGCGCTCCCAAGCCGCTGGCCCAGAGCGCTTCTTCCGACAAGTAGGATTCCATAGCAAATCAATTCGTGCCGCCGGACAAATGTGCGTTGCCGAACTGGCTCACACTGGAACGCATGCGGCCAAGTGTTCTTCGTCAGAACTTAACGCTAGTAATGAAAAGGCGCCGCGAAAGTCAACTCGCAAAGCGCCCCATCCCCCATCCGGCCGCACCGCAACAAGCAAATCTCCGCCTGTCGTATTCAACACAGCCCCCGCCTCACTGTCTTAGTACGTCGCCGTCACACCCAGGTGCCCGCGCGAATTGTCTGGCGAACCCAGCCCCGTGTCCATGAGTTGCCAGCCATAGTCAAAGCGCAAGGCAAGGTGCCGTGAAAGCGAGTAGCGGATGCCGACGCCGACGGATGAAAAAACGATGTGCGCATCCTCACCACTGAGAAGTTCCACGTTTGATACCTGGCCGTAATCCCAGAATGCCAGAAGCTGAATCTTTTCCTCCAGCGGCGCTGTTTTGCGCGCCGGGTGAAGAATGCTGGTCTGAGCATCCGGGTCCTCCTTGCTGAGGAAACCCAACACACTGAATGGCGGCGTCCGCAACTCATTGGAGATCAGGTAACCCTGATCGCCGTTGCCTTCACGTTCCTCGTAGCCCCGGGCTGTGGCATATCCGCCCATGCCCAATTGTTCGCTTGGCAGCAGATTGCCGTCGGCAATCTGCGCGCCGCCATGGATGATCCAGGTGAAGTTCCACGGCAGCACCGTGACCCGCTCCAGGTTGAAACGAGCATACGCATAGTTCGCTTCCGCACCGGGGCGGGAGAGGTTGAAGGCCTCATCGGTGTTCTTATCCGTCACGTCGCCGGGGCTATAGTATCCCTGAATGCCCGCGGACGTGCGGCCCAGGGGATCCGGGAGCACTGCGCTGTAGCCGACCGCAATCTGAAAAATCTCCGTCGGCGTGTTCACAAAGCTTACGCTATTGAAAAAGAGATTGTTTTCGCTGCTCTTGAAGTCCAACCCGATGGAAGCCTCGTGCTGAAACTTACCGAACGCCGGCAGCGGAACTTCATAGCGCAGGCTTGTCTGATAGGCTGCGCCGCTCAAAGTGAGTCCCGTCCCTGGCTCGGCTTCGACATCAAGGTAATAACCACTGAGACGAAGACCATGCCGCCACGGCAACGGCGCGAAGTAGCTTGCGGTATGTGCGCGCAACAATTCAAAGCTCGGATCGGCCGTAAAGGCATAGCGAAACAGATGGTCCGTGAGTCCGAACGCCTTGCCCCAGGTGAAACCGGCGATCAGGCGGTCCTCCGAGGTGAGACGGCTTCCAGAATTCTCATAGCCAAAATCCACGGCCCACGGCCGCCGCTCATCCACGCGCAACAGGACCGAAGACAGGCCGTAGTCCCGCTGGTCAGGCTCGTACACTGCCTCAATGCGGCGAAACGGGTTCCGGTTCAGCCAATCAACGTCGCTAAGCAATCGCGATTCAGAGATCACCTCGTTCGTCCGCAGCCGGATGGCGCCCAGCATGAAAGGAGCGCCGGTCCAACCGTTGGTGTAAGGACTCCCGTCACTGCGCATGAGTCTGACCCCTTTAAGCCGGCCTTCGATGACGATGACCTGCAACATGCCGTTGCTCACGTCCTGTTCTGGATACAGCACATCGACCAGGGGCCGGTCGTGTGTGCGGTAATACAGAATGATCTCGCGCTGCAACTCCCTCATCTTCTGTTCATTCAACGGCTGCCCGATGAAACGGCCTGCCAGGGCCGCAAACTCCGATGTGCCAAGCAACACGTTATTGGTGACGGTCAGTCCCGGCTTCAACGGCACGCCGTCCGGATTGAAGTCCTTCAATGAACCGACGATCATAATGCCGTTGATGGACTGGACCCGGCGGAAATCCGCGGGACCCGCCGCCCCTGCGTTCGTGGCAGCATTCTCCGCGGGCGGCGGCACCTGTCCCGTTGCGGCGCCGCTGGCAGCCAAAAACGCTGCGGCGGCACAGACAGCGAACAATTGAGCGGGCCACAAAAGTGATCCCGAATGCAGAGCGATTAGGTTTTTCACAAAAAAGGGTTTTGTTTTGCCTGATTACTGCCTACCTACCCAGGGCCATGGGTGTACCAACTTCGATTTGTGCGACCTTTTTCTTCTTTTTCTTTTTGTCCTCCTCCGACTCCTGTTCCTCGATGTAAATGTGATAGCTCGAAGTCCAGATTGTGGGAGGACGTTCCGGCGGCAACCTGTCAGCCTGCGCCGTAGCGTTGACACCGCTGTACACCGCAACATTCAGGACATCGAGGAAAAATTTGGCGGTCTCGCCCGACTGTACGACCGATTGTCGATTGAAGAAAACAAACCCATTCTCCGTGCCGAGGTCGGGCTGGCCATTTTGTTTGATAAGCGGAACCTGATGATTAACGAAAGTAGGGCCCGGGAAGTCGGCGATGAAGCCGGGCCCTCTCGGACCAGTGGTGCCCAGTTCGTTGAACGTAAGCCTTCCGCCAATAAATCTTGAACCAAAGTTTCGGTTGGCATCTGTCGAAAACATCAGGAAACGGCTGCCCGCACCGGGCAAGACCGCCCTCGAACCATCCCCTGTGAGCATGTTGTGGAAATTGCCGTTTTCTTCCGCTGACAGTTCGATATCACTGTTTGCGGCTGTTGTACCGACAATCGTCGCGCGCGTGCCGCCCTCGAGCACCATATCACCCACGGTACGGATAACTGTTTTGCCGGTGCCACTAATCAGCGCCTGTCCGGGCGCAGCCATATCTCCATCCAACGTCAGGCCGAGTTCCGCACCGGCATTAAGTGGTACCGGATTGCGAATTGGCGCTGCAGAATAACTCACGGCGTCGGAATCGAAAATATACAGACCGACGGGGACTGCTGGGCCGCGGGGCCTCGCACTGGATGGCAAAGTGTGTCCCTCCGTCGAGGCTTCATAGGTGAGATTCCCAATCGTTACGAATTTGTTTAGGGGCTGATTCGCCGGATCGGACAAGTTTCCGAGTATCAACGCGCCGTGCACAGTGCCTTTGAGCGTTGTTGCTTCGATAGCAGGCGCAGGCGTAGAGGGGTCATTATCGGGATCCAGAAGCTGAACGATGTCCCCGCGCTCGGTGCGCAAATCCAGAATACCTGTCGCCCTGATTGCACCGAGATTGAATCCATCTGCATCGCTCAGTGTGATATCGCTACCCGAAGCATATACACCTTTGTCCGTTGCCTTGGAAAAATTATGGCCCGTGTTGTCGAGCGTGATCGCGTTGCCGCTCGCTTGGAAGTTCGCGTTGTTCGCCACGTTCAAAGTCGCCGCTGCTCCGTCGTCAATTGCTCCCGCGCTCGTCAGCAACAGACTCCCCGCAGTGTTTGCTCCCGCCAGCAGTGTGTCCGAGTTTTCGACAATCGTCACCGCGCCGCCCGCGTTGAAGGTCAGGCTCCCGAAGTTGTGCGAGGCTGCGTTGTCGAGCGTGATCGCGTTGCCCGCG
>JGI10216J12902_100478335_pt1 | contig 12972 bp, 11 predicted proteins | sample KanNatreferecore_FD_12902 | JGI IMG/M metagenome (IMG submission 12902)
GCCGGAGTCGCTGGCCCAAACTCAGTCGCTGTCGTTTCTCGACGATGACGAAAAACGTTTGTTGAACCAGATCAGAGGTAATACTTACCTCAGTATCTTCGGTCTCGTCGAAGAGTTCATTCTTCCCTTTGTGCTCGATCAAACCCGGCCACACCTGCAGCCCGACGACTATCGCGCACGCGCGTTTCTGCAATTCGCCAGCGATGAAGCAAAACACATCCAGCTGTTTAAGCAATTCCGACAGGAATTCGCTGACGGTTTCGGCACAGAGTGTCCGGTTATCGGCCCAGCGGAAGACATTGCAAATGCGATTCTTTCGCATAATGAGCTCGGCGTTGCCATTACAACGCTACACATTGAATGGATGGTGCAGAGCCACTACGTCGATAGCATTAAGGACAATCAGGATCTTGACCCGCAGTTCAAGAGCCTTCTGAAACATCATTGGCTGGACGAAGTTCAACACGCGAAACTCGACACCCTGATGATTGAAACGATGGCGGCAAGCAGAACTGAACAACAGATTCTGTTTGGCGTTGAAGAGTACCTTGCAATCGGTGGGTTCATCGATGGCGGGTTGACTCAGCAAGTAGAGTTTGACATGGCGAGTTTGATGGATGCCACGGGTCGATATTTTAACGAGGAACAGAAAGCGGAATTTCGACGCGTCCAAAAGCAAGCAAACCGTTGGACCTATCTCGGAAGTGGTATGACTCACCCAAAGGTGCTGGAAACTTTGGAGAGTTTGAGTCCAAAGGGGCTAAAACTCGTAGAAGAGGAGATTTCCAGAGCATTTTGCTAGAAACCGGATCTCCCCGATGAGGTGAAGTGTCCGGCGAGTTACCGGGGGCCACAGCAGTTACATGTTGTGGAGGCAGGTAGTAATTCGCCGGACATGCACCGTGCGCCATGTCGCTCTGATTGGGACGTGACAAGTTGCTATAATCCGACCCAGGTTAGACCATTGATCGCTTGAGGGCGTTAGAATGGCAGCATCAAGAGTATTGGATGTAACGCGGCTTCTTGTTGATTGGCAAGGCGGTGACAGGTTGGCCCTGGAAAAGCTAATGCCACTTGTTTATCGCGAGCTGCGTAAAGTCGCGGCTAGCTACATTCGCCACGAACGTAGCGATCACACCTTACAACCCACCGCTTTAATTCATGAGAGTTACTTAAGAATGGTCGAACAGGACATGCCGAAGTGGCAGAGTCGTGCTCACTTCTTCGGCATCGCTGCCAGGTTAATGAGACAGATTCTGGTAGACCATGCGAGGCAACGTCGAGCGAGCAAACGAGGCGCGGAACAGATCAGAATCTCGCTTGATCAGGCGTCGCGCTCAAGCCTCTATTCTGACGGCGAACGAGTGCTCACACTTGATGCAGCACTAACCAAACTTGCCGCTCTTGATCAGCGGAAATCTCGCGTGCTTGAAATGCGCGTGTTCGGCGGCATGAAGCTTTCGGACATCGCGACTGCCCTGGAAGTTTCCGAGCCAACCATCAAGCGAGATATGCGAATGGCGAAGGCCTGGTTGCGCGTTGAGATTGGTCACTGACGACGAATTCGTCTTCCCTTACATCAAGTGCGCTCCTGCCATTTTTGTTCTCGTCGCGCATTGAGTAAACCGAGAACGTGTTTTCTTAAGTGCCGTGCTTTTTGTCCAGCCATGTTCGCTAACTCTTTACTAAAGCTTCACGGAGCTTGGAGTGAGCTCAATTGGGGCGCGTCATAGAAGTGTGACAGGCAAAGAGTAAGGTGCGAGCCCCAAACAACAGGAGATTACAACATGAAACTTACCGAATACTTACAGAATGAGCTGAACCGTGAGGCCGAGCGCTCTCGACGTGCGCTGCAAGAAGTCCCAGCCGGCAAATACGATTGGAAGCCGCATGAAAAATCGATGATCCTTGGCTATCTTGCTGACATGGTCGCGACGATGCCGATGTGGATCTCGATGCAGATAAAGGACGACGAATTAGACGTTGCACCCGAAGCAGGTTCGCGAATGAAACGTGAACCAAAGGAAACCAGCGAAGCGCTGGTAAAAGCACTTGATGAATCTGCCGCTGCTGCCCGTGCGGCATTTGAGGCCACAACGGATGATCACTTGCAAACATCATGGAGATTGTTGGCCCGCGGCAAAGTCGTAATGGAAGCACCGCGCTACGAAATGATTCAGGATACGATTAACCACTGGTCACATCATCGTGGCCAGATGACTGTGTACCTGCGACTAATGAATGCAAAGGTTCCGGCACTATACGGTCCATCCGCAGACGATCAACGATTCCTCTGACTTAGAAGTGCGGCTGCCCGCCGCCGGTTTGTTACGCATAACTGACGGTATTCCTCAACAAAACGGCGCCGGGCAGCTGCACTCCAACGATTAGGATTGTTTTTCAATTTCTGATCGCAAGCGCTCTTCTTTTTCCCTTAGTTCCGGTGTCATCTGTGCGCCGAAATCATCTGCTTCAAAAATAGGTCGAATATCAATGTCTGAATCCACGTTCATAGGATTCGGACAGCGCTTTACCCATTCAACTGCCTCTCCCATCGAATTCACTTTCCAGATCCAAAAACCGGCGATGAGTTCCTTTGTTTCGGCAAACGGGCCGTCTGTAACGGTTCGTTTTGCACCCGAAAACCTGACTCGTTTGGCTCTCGAACTGGGATGTAAACCCTCTCCAGCAAGCATCACTCCCGCCTTTACCAACTCTTCATTAAATTTCATCATATCTGTCAGCAATTGTTTGCTCGGCATGATCCCAGCTTCTGATTCCTCCGTAGCCTTGACAATGACCATTACACGCATTTCTATTCTCCTCAATGTTTCAAATTAGAACCATTCGCGCTGTAACGCAGGTTTTTGGTTCTCTACATAGAAATCGAACGACCCAAACAGGAATCGACAATCTCGCAAAGTTTTCTGCCGCCAAATCGTCAAATGAGAACGTACGGGCTAGCATTCCCATCGACTCAATCCTCCAAAAGGATCGCTTCAGAATGATCGTTCACCTTATTGATGGCACATATGAACTATTTCGTCACTTCTACGGCGTCCGACGCTTCAAGAAAACCGACCCTCCTTTCGGAGCGGTTGCAGGAGTTCTGCGTGGCGTCCTGCAATTAATTAACGACGGGGCGACTCATGTGGGAGTGGCGACTGATCACGTAATCGAGTCGTTCAGAAATGATCTATGGCCAGGTTACAAGACGGGGGCGGGCATAGAACCAGTCTTGAAGTCTCAGTTCATCCCTCTCGAAGAGTCTCTACTGGCGATGGGAGTAACCGTCTGGCCAATGGTTGAACTTGAAGCCGACGACGCCCTCGCTTCTGCTGCCCACCTGGCTAAAGAAGATGAACGAGTTGAGAAGGTGTGCATCTGGACACCTGACAAGGATCTGGCTCAGTGCGTAGAAGATGATCGGGTAGTTCAGGTCGACGGCCGGCGCGGTATCATTCGAAATGCAGAAGGCGTCGTCGCGAAGTTTGGTGTGCAGCCAGCATTAATTCCAGACTATCTTGCGCTCGTTGGTGACGCTGCAGACGGGTATCCTGGCGTTGCGGGTTGCGGACCAAAGACGGCGGCGTCACTGCTAAACCATTACGGTCCAATCGAAGACTTCCCTGGGGACATTTTGAAGGATAAGCACAGTGAAGCTTTGTTGTTTAAGGACCTCGCAACCTTGAGAACTGATGCGCCGTTGTTTAATGACATCGAGGAACTACGCTGGACGGGTGCGACTGAAATCTTTGCCGCAGTCGCTAAGCGAATTCAGGAGCCGCGACTGGCTGACCGAGTTCAGGATTTGGAGAGGAAGCTCCGCGGTAATTAGAGCTGCAAATTTTTGGACGCTACTCCAAAATCAATCCAATCCAACAATTCACATCAAAACTCTGGCATTCTTAGGGCCGCAATACTAAACTACGCATCAGCCTCAACCCCTTACAATGGCTCTGACGAGGTGTCGGGATGGATCGCGAAAAGACTCGACGACGACTACCCTATACTCCCGAACGATGGCGGGAAGTCGACGTCTACGATTGTGCGAACACGACGTTAGTTAAAAATGAGAGCGAAGCCAGGCCTGCCAATCCGACAATTCGCGAACAGACGTTGATCCTCGATCTTCTCGGACGCATTAACTACAAAATCATTAGCGGCAACAGAGTCTATGTGGAAGTGGGCGGGATTGTTTATAAGACGCTATACGGGGGCTATTGGCGGAGCGTCTTTACAGGCCTGGAACATTATCTTCTGCGGTGTGAACAGGTCTCGGATTCCATCTGGTCAGACGACAGCGAAACGTCACCAGTCGTCGACTTACCAATTGCCTATTCAAAAGAAGGCTGGACTGCGAGCGGACACTCGCTTTCATTTATGTTGTCGCGAGACTGATCACGCCGTTCGGTTCTGAATTTCAGTCATATCCATCGAACGTACATAATCTTCAAATTCCGCCAGATCACCGTCACCAAAGATCATTCCAGGAATATCATTAATCACTACATACTTTGGTAATGCGGTTTGCAATTCCTTGCTTGGGCTGGCTCCGGCATTACATTTGTTTTTGCATTGCCAGTAATCGAATCTGATTGTCGGCGCCGTCGCACCTACGGCAAAACTGAATGGCTCCCAGTGATGTTTACAAACATCGCACTGCAAGACTGGCAACCAACCTTTGAGACTTACACCGATTCCCTTGAGTTCTCTTTCAAGAGCATTACGATTCATGGTGATCCTCCCTATCGATGATGGGTGCGGGGATTCTATCCGAGTTCGGATCGTGGACCAAGAATTTTACAGCGATTTTTTCAGCAGATAGATAGCGAGGTAACTCGTCGGTCTTCTCTGTGCCTCCGTGTTCTCTGCGTCTCTGTGTTGAAATCGGTATCGAGAAACCGAAGGCTAATTCCAACCACGGAGCTTCCCTGCTTCTACTAACACGTTAGTGAACTACCGACCTGAGTATCAGATCCAACGTTTCCACCAGCCTATCTCCATCTTGCGAGTTGAACGGCATCGGCGGTCGAATCTTTAAGACATTGTGAAACGGCCCATCCGTTCCCAAAAGAATCGCCTCATCTCTCATTCTATTTACTACCGCAGCAGCTTCAATCGTCGCCGGCTCGCGGGTCTCCCGGCTTCGAACCAGCTCCACGCCAATAAACAATCCAGAACCGCGAACGTCACCGATGATTTCGTATCTACCCATCAATTGCTGTAGACCTTTCAACATTCGGCTGCCAACGTCTCGTGCGTGAGTCTGCAGCTCCTCGTCATGGACAGTCTTGAGCACTGCAAGTCCAATCGCACATGAAACGTTGTTTCCACCAAACGTACTGAAGAACTCCATTCCATTATCAAACGAATCGGCGATCTCTCTTGTCGTAACCACAGCACCAATCGGATGGCCATTGCCGATCGGTTTGCCCAGCGCGACGATGTCAGGAACAACTTCATAGCTTTCGAAACTCCAAAAGTGTGTGCCAACTCGGCCGTAACCGGTTTGCACCTCATCGGCTATACAAACTCCACCTGCATTTCGTACCGCACTGTAAACTGACTTTAAATAGCCTGCGGGAAGCACGATCTGACCACCCACGCTAGGCAATGATTCAGCAATGAAGCCACATAGAGCACCTCGCTCTAATCGGGCAATAGCATCAATAACGTGTTGTGCATATCTGGCAGACGCCTCCTTCACGTCTGCTCGATAAGGACCCCGGTACAAGTCTGGCAACGGAACCTGATGAACCCACTTGGGCGGACCGGAACCACCAGGGCCGTTGTGTTTGTAAGGACTAATGTCAATCATCGAAGTTGTATTGCCATGGTATGCATGATCAAGAACGATTAGATCTCGGGCGTTTGTATGTGCTCTCGCAAGACGAAGCGCAAGTTCATTGGCTTCGCTTCCTGAATTGACGAAGTAGCAAACGTTCAGAGAGTTGGGCAGCGTACCGCTGAGACGTTCAGCGAATTCGTTTATTAGTTCACTTAGATATCTCGTATTCGTATTAAGCAGCGCCATCTGATCTTGTCCGGCTTTGACAACTTGAGGATGGCAGTGTCCGACATGCGCGACATTGTTGTAAGCGTCGAGATACTTGCGGCCGTCATCATCGTAGAGGTATTGCATGTGGCCGCGCACAACCTTGATGGGCTCCGCGTAAGCAACGCTCAGGTTCTTACCAAGCAAAAGCTTTCGTCGCTCTAAAGTAGTTGCTTTGGACAGGGGCTCATTCATGATGAAATTTGGGGTGCGTTTAGCAGTGCAAAGGGGTTATTCCAGCAACACCTCGGTTGCCCTTTTTGGATCGATAGCCACCAAACGTGGCAGGGTGGCTCTAATCGATTCTTGACTGATATCAAGATAAGCGTTCTCTGGTTTCTGCCTCTGCTGATGTGCAGCGAGACAAACACTCATACATAGACGCATGAGCATTAGCGACCAAAGCGACTCAAGTTCATCGTCGTTCGCCGTCGCTTCGGCACAGTAACCAGCCACAACCTGTTTCGCCGATGCCACAGGCTCAGGTTTGTCTAAAACGACATATGCGAGGGCTATCGCGAGCTCACCGATGGTGTAGCTGTGGATCATGTCTCCAAAATCAATCAAACCGCTTACTTCACTATCTCTGACAATGACGTTGTAATCGTTTGCGTCTCCGTGAATGACACTCAAGGAAAGTTTGCTCACACGGGCGCCGACGGTTCGCTCGAACTCAGCGGCGCATTGTTGAACCTGTCTCAGTAGTTCGGTATCGGTTATCAAGTTGCTGTATTCGCGGATTGTCTTTAACGCATTCGCCGGATCCCAATGAAAGTTGCGTTGAAACGCAGGATGGTCAAAGTCCCAGAGTGCCTGCGTCAATTGTCCAAGCTTCCTACCAAAATCATATAAGAGCGATGGGGGATGTTGGACCCCAGCAAGGAGCTTTCCCGGAATGTAGGTGACCAGGCGAACGAAATGTGGGGCTTCGGTAAGAATCTGTTCGAGGCATTCGCCGCTTTTTGAAGGTACTACGCGCGGAGTGAAAGGTATCCTCGATTGCAGATGAGTCATTGCGTCATTTTGCGCTTCGAGTAGCGAACGTTGTTCCTGGGAGTTGGCGACCTTGAGTACAAACTTTTGTCGCGGATTGTTCGCTACGAGAAAGTTTTGATCCCGCTCACTCGGCAACTCTTTTTCTACAATTGAAATGTCGTAAAGTTCTTTAGCTAACGTCGAAGCTTCTTCGAGGTTGAGACTTGGGGCGTGCTGTAACAGAGACATTAAGATGTTTAGCTGATTGAGGCCGTCTGTATCCCAGAAGAAATCAGTGAAATTCTGATCCGATTATGACTTCCTGAACAGCCGTCGAATTCATGAATGTCGATCGCAAGCTTTCATCCGTTATTTGGTTAGCGCAATGCTCAATCATCTGGCGCGCATCCGTGAAGGATTTGCGAGCGCCATACTGGTCGCCTTTGTTCTTTAACAATCGTCCGCGGTCCGCCAACACTTTCCATTTCACGACCGGAACCGGATACGCTTCCAAAATGGTTAATGCATCGTCGAAGGAAGTTTGAGCCCCCTCAACATCCCCGTTTGTAATAGCAATAGCAGCTTTCAGTCTGTGCGCAACTGCAATGTATTTTCGGGAATTAAACTCAGTCGCGGCCGCAAATAATCGCTCCGTAAACTCCTTCGCTTTCTCCAGGTTTCCCTGCTTCAACCAATGTTCGGCAGTTGCTGCCTCAAGTCGGATCGAATACCGCCAACGAAACCACTTGTCGCGCTCGAAGATATCGCGCACTTCGGCAAAGACTGATGCCGTCTCACTATGCTTACCGGCCTGCGTATGATCTATACCGAGATTGATAAGCGAATTGGCCTCAGCTTCAAGTACGTGACGCTCTCGGCCGACGTCCCGTCCCTCTTCATCGTATTTAAGCGCTCCGTCAAAATCCTGCATCTCGCGATGGATCCAGCCAATACAATTCGGCATCCGTGGAAACCAGAACGAGTCACCATTTCTCCTCGCCTTTGAGATTGCCTCCTCGAGCACAGCCAACGCTTCGGAAAACCGTCCCAGGTTGCCGAGCGAGAGTCCATGGAAAAACATCGACGACAGCAACAGGAAGCCATCTCTCAATTCTGAGGTGAGACGACGAGCTTCAATCTCCGTTTCAATACAACGCTCGTACTCGGTTTGGAAAAAATACAAACAGCCGCGCCAGGTCAACCCAGCCATCAGTGCCGGCTTGTAATTGATCGCTCGCGCACTAGCGATGACGTCGTCAATTATTGGTAAAGCAACCGCAACTTCGCCATAGCACAGGTGCTTCAGGCCCATCAGGATCATCGTATCGAGACGAAGTGGTTCACTTCCAGCCTCTTTGGCTGCGGCTAACGCTTCATCTGCCCGGACTGCCATTTCTTCGACACGATGAGAAAAGAACAAGGTCATCGCCAACGCGTTTAGTGCCGCAGCTTTCCTGGCTGGAGTAAGGGCTTCCTCCTGACTCAACATTCTTACGTAGTCGTCGACTGACTGCGCGAAACGACCCAGGGCCATGTTGACGGCACCACGTTTTTGATAAAGCGTGGCTAGTACTTCCTGACGCATATCCGACGGTAATTTCGCGACCAACTCAAGCGCATGTGAATAGTGGTCAGCAGCTTCGCTATTGCCGTAAAACTTCGCAGCGTTATCGCCGGCATGAATCAAGTACTCAATTGCTCGAGCGAAGTCTCGACCGCGTTCAAAATGTAAAGCCAGTTTGGTAGCGAGCTGGGGAGCACGTCTTCCGTAATGTCGTTCCAATTGCTCTCCGGCTTGTTTGTGCAACATCACGCGCCGCGTATTGACGAGATCCCCGTAAAGAAAATTCTGATAGAGGGCGTGCGCGAAGCGATAGCGAGTGGCGAGTGATCCATCTGGCAATTCTTCTTCCTCGCGCGTTGCAACCAGGCGATGCGTCTTCTCTAATCGCGCCAGACGTTCCTCGAGATCCACCTGATCTATACCAAGCAGCTCAGCAACGATCGTCGAAAGAAACTCAGCGCCTTCCACGCTGGCGTACTGCAGCGTCCGTCGGTCTTCATCATTCAACTGATCTACTTTCTTCCCGATCATGCTGCGAACACTTTCTGGTGCCTCCAATTCGATTTCCGAAAGCGGTCGCGCCAGGGTCCACGTTTCATTGGTTTTGACGATATCGCCTCGCTCGCTCAAATACTGCAGCAGATTTGTCGTGAACAGTGGATGCCCTTCAGTCTTCTCATGCAGGTGATCTGCGAGGTTGTCGGGAAAGTCGTTTGGCTTAAACGTTACGTTGAGGTAATCGACAACATGCTCCCGACTCAGAGAATCCAACGGTATCTCTTCACACAGTTTATGCATCTTCATCTCCGCTTTGTAACTCTTCAGCGGATGATTGCTGCGCTCGATGTCTTCCGGCCTAAAAGTTCCGACCAGCAAAACGCGTTGACTGACAATTCGATTACACAAATGACGAAGCAGTTCAATGCTCGATGAATCAGCCCAGTGAAGATCTTCAAGAAGCAACACAACGGGCGATGTATTGGAAAACAGACCAAGCGCATCGCCCATCTCTCGAATCATTCGCTCTTTGGTCGCGCCAATTGTGTCCTGTTGAAGATGATCGACTGTGCCAGTCGAAGAAAATGCTGCGGGTAACTGCGTACACCACGTGGGCGCGTGAGTACGCATGATTGAACCAAGCCGATCTTTGCTTGGTCCGTCCAGCAGAGCTCCCAGTGCATCAAGAAACGGCAGGTACGCTTCACCTGTACCGTACTGTTCCACGCAACGGCCGCGCGACACCATCAATGCCCTGGACTGCGAACGCGCACGACGCAAAAACTCATCAGACAGAGATGTCTTTCCAATTCCGGGTTCACCGGTGATGAAAACTACCCGACCACTACCTTCAACGGCCTGATGTAGGAACTCTTCAAGCTTCGCAAGCTCAACGTCACGACCGACGAAAGGTGTTGCACTCGAATCGATGAGATCTCGATCATAAACAAGGGACGGACCTACCCACGAACCCGTCAAACCCGAACGGAGATCGCGCAAGTCCCTTGCCATTTCGGCGGCTGACGGATAACGCCGCTCGGGATTTTTTTGCAGCGCGCGTGCGACGATTGAGTCGAACTCGGGAGGAATTTCTGGCCGCAGACGACTGGGAGGAGTGGGCTCGAGTCTCGCAATGGCGTCCATCGTGGCCAGCGCGCTTTGTCCGGGAAAAGGAAGTGAACGCGTTGCAGCTTCGTAGAGAACAGCGCCGAAAGAAAAAATGTCTGTTCGTGAATCAAGCACTTCTCCGCGAGTTTGTTCAGGAGACATGTAGGCAATGGTGCCCATCACCACTCCTTCACCGGTCAATTCAAGAAGCGTAGGTGCTTCTTTGTCTATGTTGTCCAGAGCGTTTCGAATACTTTTGGCCAACCCAAAGTCCAAAACCTTTGCAATTCCTTTTGGCGTAATCAGAATGTTGGCCGACTTGATATCGCGATGGATTATGTTGATGCTATGAGCAGCTTCCAGTGCGTCCGCAATCTGAACAGCGATATCCAGGAGTTTTCCAACGGGCAACGCGCCGTCCTGGCCGATCAGTTTCTTCAGCGTGTGACCCTCTACGTATTCCATCACCATGAAGTCGAGGCCGTCGGCTTCTTCAATAGCGTGGACGATGACAATATTGGGATGGTTCAACGACGACGCCGATTGGGCTTCCTTTATAAAACGACGTTTCGCATTCGGCTCTTGATTGACGGCGGTAGGTAAGAGTTTGAGTGCTACAGTCCTGCCGAGCTTCGTGTCCTCGGCCTTGTAGATATCACCCATTCCACCGGCAGCAATTTTCTCGAGGAGACGATAATGCAGCAGCATCGATTGTGGTTCGGTCGAGCTCATGAACCCTCCAGGCACGCGAGACGTATGTAAGTTGTATCGCACACTCTAATGAAAAGCGGTGGCGCGGTGCAATAGTCTGCGGACTTAAGGTTGGTGTCCTATGAATCTTATTTCCACAATAGCAATCGCAATGGGTTCAGCGTGGGTTTCCGGCATTAACCTCTACGCGTGTGTCGCGACGTTGGGCTTGCTCAGCCGGTTCACTCACTTACAACTTCCCGGTGAGTTGCAGGCAGTGAACAGCTGGTGGGTGATTGGTGTTGCCACTACGCTTTACGTTATCGAGTTTGTGGCGGACAAGGTGCCTTGGATTGACAGCACGTGGGACGTTATTCATACCTTCATCCGCGTCCCTGCTGGTGCAGTGCTCGCTGCAGCAGCTTTTGGAGACTTCGATCGAAGTATTCAACTAATTGCCTTGTTACTCGGTGGCGGGCTCGCGCTCAGCTCGCATGGCACGAAGGCGGCGACGAGAGCGCTACTGAATACAAGCCCCGAACCCATAACAAACTTTGTCGCCAGCATCGTGGAAGATGTTCTGGCCATAGGTTCAACTGTTGCGGCGGTGTTCTTCCCGATCTTGTTATTCATCATCGTCGGAGTCGGCCTGTGCATCTCCGTTTACCTGTTCAATCGGGTGCGACGGTTCTTTCAGAGTGCAACACGCAAGGTTCGCACTTGGTTTGCACCTGCGTGAATGCAAAGACCTGATACACTCAACACATGCCACGTATCGTTTCATTTCTTCCTTCGGCAACCGAAATGGCGTGCGCGCTTGGTCTAGAGGATTCGCTTGTCGGTATCACGCACGAATGCGATTACCCACCGCACATCAAAAACAAGCCAGTCGTAGTTCGTAATGTCTTACCGATTGAAACCATGACGCAAAGTCAAATCGATTTTGCGGTCTCGGATCGACTCCGTCGGGGATTGAGCTTGTATCAAATCGATGAACAACTACTGCACAAACTTGCACCGGATCTAATCCTCACTCAAAACCTCTGCCAGGTGTGTGCACCCTCGGGAAATGAAGTCTCGCAAGTATTGAACGCCCTAAGTCCAAAGCCTTCGGTGTTGTGGTTGACGCCGCAATCTATCCACGAGATCTTCGCGAATATTCGCGACCTGGGTGCAGCGACAAACAAGCAAGAGGAAGCCTACGCTTTGATCAAAGATTGCGAGACTCGACTCGACAGACTCAAAGCAACAGTTCAACGAGCGTCATATCGACCCAGAGTGTTTTGTATGGAGTGGTTCGATCCGGTCTACGCGAGCGGACATTGGGTGCCTGAGCTGGTGAAGATCGCGGGCGGCGTCGATGAGCTTGGACGAGAAGGCGGTGAATCTGTTCGCATTGACTGGAGTCAAGTCTGTAATTGGAATCCCGAGGTTTTGATAATGATGCCGTGCGGCTTCAATTTGGCGCAGACCATTAAACAAGTCTGGACCGATTTCGGATTCCGAGAACATCAGTTGACTTCCCTCACGGCTTTCAAGAATCAACGAATCTATGCGGTAGATGCTAATTCATTTTTCGCACGCCCGGGGCCGAGAGTCGTTGAAGGCGCTGAGATCCTCGCACATTTAATACATCCGGAGCTCTTTTTAGACTCACCGCTTAGCATCAATCATGAAGGGATTTTTCAAGCAGTCGATCTTGACTTGTTGCAAGGCAAACTCAACGAGGGTGTTGACTATTACCTGGAGAGCGGCGCGATGGTATTCACAGCGAATTATTTGAAGCGGCGTGGTTACTGTTGTGGAAATGGTTGCCGGCATTGTCCGTATTAAGTAGTCGCTGTACAACCCAGAAGCGTCGAAAATATACTAACCTCACTGCGTAACTCTCCCGCGGCAACGCGGCCGCGCAATCCAAACAAATAGAAAGATTCCATATATGCACGATCGGATCATTCACAGCCTAATCATGCTTCTTAGTGTCGGCGCCCTCGCATTTGCGATCATCAAGACTATAGACGACACAAACGCTGCTGCTGCAGTTGCTGACGAAAAGAAGGACAGCAACCCATTACTCGCA
>JGI10216J12902_101662483_pt1 | contig 12966 bp, 9 predicted proteins | sample KanNatreferecore_FD_12902 | JGI IMG/M metagenome (IMG submission 12902)
GGGCAGGCGGTGCAGACGTGCCGCGGCGAACGCGCCGCCGAACTTGCCTCCGATGGCCGCGAGCAGGACCAGTCCCAGTTCGCCGAGCCCGGTCAGGCCGAGCCCGGAGAGGTCCACCTTGAGCCCGGCGACGATGAAGAACACCGGCAGCAGCAGCGCGGTGTTGAACTCCCCCAGTCGTTGGATGAGGGCGCCACGGAGCCGTTCCGTGCCGGAGCGCGGGATCATGGCACCGAACAGGAACGCGCCGAAGATGAAGTGCATGCCGGTCCATTCGGTGACTGCGCCGGACAACATCACGCCCACCAGGATCGTGGCGAGCTGTCCGGTCCGCAACGTGGAGTTCCCGGTGATGACACGCCGCAGCAACGGCCGCACGACCAGGAACATCACCGCTACGTACACCGGGAACAGCATCACCAGCATCTGCTCGCCGCCGGCGTTGCCGGAGACCATGACCACGCCGGCCAGCAGGGTCCACGCCAGCACGTCATCCACCGCGGCACAGGTCAACGCCAGCCCGCCGAGCATGGTCTTGGTCATTCCCCGGTCGGTCAGGATCCTCGCCAGCACCGGGAACGCCGTCACCGACATCGCCGCGCCGATGAACAGCGGGAATCCCAGCCGGTGCCCGGCGGACTGGTTCTGCAGCAGGTAGAACCCCAGCGCGATGCCGAGGCCGATCGGCAGCACGATCGAACCGGCTGACACGGACACGGCGATCCGGCCCCGCCCACGCAACAACCTCCGGTCCAGCTCCAGCCCCACCATGAACATGAAGATGGCGACGCCGACGTTGGCCAGTGCCGCGAGCATCGGGCGAGTGTCGGTCGGGAACACCGCGGCAGAGAACTCGTTGCCGAACAACGTCGGTCCGACCAGGATCCCAGCGAGGATCTCCCCGATCACCGGCGGCTGACCAAGCCGCCGCGCCGCCGCACCGAACAGCCGCGCGAGCACCACGATCAGTGCCAGGTCCAGTAAGAGGAAGACCACCTGATGGGTCGTCATCTAATTCGCCTCCACCAAAAAGTCAGTGCGCGGACGCAGACCCGCTCAATTGCACTCATTCATCTCGCCATCTCGTGTGACTCGCCGGAACTGACTGTCAGGTAGTTGCTGTCATGCCACACCAGTGGCTCGGCCATTGCGCCGTCGCCTGTGGCTATCACCTGCCCGACCAGCAAGCTGCGGTCCCCGTATGCGCAGATATCGACCAGATCGCATATTGACCAGGTGCCTACTTCGGTCAGGATCGGGACGTTGGCTATCAGCGCGAAGCCGTGCTTGCGGAATCGGTGCGAATTCAAAGTCGCGAACTCGGTTGCCAGCTCGTGCTGATGTGACTGCAGCACGTGTACCGCGAACCGTCCATTGTCGAGGGCCGCTTGCAGGGTCTTCGAGGTGTGCGCAAGACACACGAGAAGCAAAGGCGGCTCCAGCGAAAGCGATGAGACAGCCGAGACCGTCAGCCCTAGGGGCCGCAGGTCATCACTCATCGCCGAGACGATGCTTACGGTGGACGACAGTTTGCGGTAGAACCGCAGGCAGCTTTCACGATCAGCGGAAGCCCCGGCCCGGCGGAGCCGATACCTATCCATTGAGACGGACATAATCCAAAACCTCCTTAGGGCGTTGCGCCCGCCGACTCACCTTCTGTTCGAACTCTACGAATTCGGACAACGCTTTCGGCTCAAAAGGGGTCGAGAACTGTTTCACAAAATTCCCGAACAGTGCCCGGTCGCCGCATAAGTGCAGGGGAATGGCAAGTAACGCCCACTCGAGCCCGATGAAATACACCCACAATCCCACGACGACGGACTGCGTGAGGAAACTGTGCATCGCGTTATACAATACGTAGTAGTATTTCGGCAACGGCTCGTGTTTTCGCGTACGCGCTATGACGCTTGGTATGTATCCGACCAGGTCGATGTAGCCGAACAGGATGATGGCGGGAATCCAGCGCACTTCGTTGATATGCCAGAGGAAAAACGCACCTGATGCGATCATTCCGACAAAGTATTCCGCGCGAAGTAGTCCGAATGTTGTTTTCGTCGCGAATCGATTGATTTTGTCCATGTCCCGTCCCTTGTCGGCAGAATTGGTTAGGCTGCTGCTCGTGAGCGCGAATATTTCTCGGCGGTCACCGCCGACGCTTGGACGCCTGAAGCGGCGGCATTGCGCCCGTTGTGCGTGTCCACGACGTTCGCATCGCTCAAGGTCCGCGACATGATCTTGAGAATGCTCTCCTTGAGCACCCGGTCGGCGATCGGTTCGAGCACGCCTGCCAGACTTGGTATTCCGAAGTCGAATGTCACCTCGAAGCTCACTTGGGATCCGAACTCCATGGCAGTGACTTGCCAACACCCCCGGAACTCCTCGAAGTCTCCCGTGTGTTGCTCGAAGGCGATCTGTCTTTCATCGGGCTTGTGGTAATCAACCTCTGTCCACCGCAGCGGCCCGCTTCTAAATAGCACTTCCCAGTCACTATAGGTAGTGTTCGGAAACGCCGAGACCGAATCATCCCGCCACACCGTGATCGACGAAATATCCTCCACGAATTTCGGATACTCCTCGAAACGAGCAATGGCCTCATATGCCGCATCCGGGTGCGAGCTTGAAGACACAGTTAGACGTGCGGTACGCATGACGTTCTCCTTTCAACATGAAACTTTTCACTTTATCTAGTAGTGCGTGCGGCTACTTGCTGGATCGCATCACGGTAGCCCTTGACAAGAAACGCTATTTCGCTGTCGTCAAGGATGGCTGGCGGTGTCAATCTGAGTACGTGATCAGAGTTCAGGGAATGATTGACGATGATCCCGTTGTTGATTAGCTCGATGAGCAGGTCCCCGACGATGGCGGCGTCAGCGAATTCAATGCCGATCAGCAATCCTCTACCGCGCACTTCGGCCTCGTAAGAATCAAACAGGTCAGCGGTGGACTGCCGGATGCTCGCCAGAATCGAATTGCCGATGGTGGCCGCCCGTTCGACCAGCCCTTCGGTAGTGATGGCGCGCAGCGCACCGCACACCGCGGCCATGCCGAGCGGACTGGTCGAGAAGGTCGAAGTGTGTAGATAGGGATCTCGATCGAGCTGTTTGAAGCATTCCGTGGTGGTGATCGCCGCCGACACGGGCATCACGCCGCCGCCGAGCATCTTGCCGGATAGCAAAATGTCCGGAATCACGTGTTCACGGTTGACTCCCCACCACTGGCCGAGCCGACCCAACCCGGTTTGAATTTCGTCGGCGACGAACAGCGCTTCGTATCGATCACATAGCGCGCGCACGCCGGCGAGGTATCCATCCGGCGGAATGATCACGCCTGCTTCGCCCTGTACAGGTTCGAGCACCACGCACGCCTTGGTGGTGCTCACGGCCAGTTCGGTCCTCAGGGCATCCAGATCACCGTAGGCGACATGGCTGACGTCAGGCAGCAGCGGCCGGAAGGGGGCTTGGAATACTTCGCGCGCGGTTAGTGACAGAGCGCCTAGGGTTTTGCCGTGGTAGCCGCCGGTCATGGAGATGAATCGTCGACATCCGTTGAGCCGGGCGATCTTCAACGCCGCCTCCGTTGCTTCGGCTCCCGAGCACGCGAAGTGGATGCGGTCGAGGCCAGCCGGGGTGACGGCGGCCAGCGCCTCCGCCGCTCTGGCAGCGACGGGTTCGAAGAACACCCGCGAAGAGACCGGGTGCTGCTCGAGCTGTTGGCGTATTTCCTGGGTGACGATGGGGTGCCGGTACCCCGCCAGCGCGACGCCGTAGCCGCCGGCGTTGAAGAATCTGCGACCCGAGGCGGTCGTGAGCCAGGCGCCGTTCGATGATGTCTCGACGTGGCCGCCGAATATGTCGCCCAGTGTGGCGCGGCCAGCGCTGAGGTGCCTTTTGTATGCCACCGCGATGGTCTCGGCGAGGTGCCGTTCACCGCTGTTGAGCGTGGATGTCATTAGCCTGACCTTCTAGTCGAGTCGCAGCGGTTCGCCGATGGCTGCCCGGGAGAGCGCATCGGACATCGACAAGCGCGATGGCGGGTGGAAGGCCGCGCATTGGCAGACGCTGGAAAGGTACGCGGTGTCGTTCGACGAGATGAACCCGATCCCGCCGAGCGCTTCCACTGCCTTTCCCGCGACGTCTCGGATCGCGTCCTGGGCTGCGTATCGTGCGTTGAGCGCCCCGATCAGTGAGCGGTCATTTACCGACTCATGGGTCAGGTGCAGCGCGACGCGTTCGAGGAGCAGCGTGGCTGTTTCGAGCCTCACCACGAGCTCCGATAGAACGCTCACGGGGCTGTGCCGCCGTTGAAACACCCGATCGACCAGTGCTGTGGCGGCACCGAGATAGCTGCTGGTGATCAGAATCTCGAACCAGATAAATCCGATGGTTTGCAGCAGGTCCAGGGCACCGTCATCGCTGATGTTGGCCGGCACTGTCAGTTGATCGTCGACAAAGACATCCACAAGCCGGACCTCATCACTTTCGGCGCCGGCGAGGATCGGGGTGCTCCAGAACGGATGAATCGATATCCCCTGGGTCTGGGCGGGTATCAACGCAAACAGCGTCGACGATCCCGTGCCATCCTTCGTGGGAACCGACATGCTCAATGAGAGCAGATCCATGGACTTGGATATGCTGCACGGCTTCTTTGAGCCGTTGACCAACACGCCGCCGTCGGTCCGCTTCGCCAAAACCGATGGGGAGACAATGCTTTGGCCGGGGCGACCTTCAGCGAACGCGGACGAGACCAGCATCTGCTGTGATGCGATGCCCTCCAGCACTGCCCACTCGATTCCAGCCGCCTGAAGGCTGTCCGCCAGCGTGAACAGTGTCGCCACGGAGAAGTGGTGCATGGCGGTCGCTACTGCCAGCGACGGAGACTTCGACCCGATCGCCCGCATGATCGACACCGCGTCCAACGGTGATGCCCCAAGCCCGGAGTAGCGGGTAGGTATGACCAACGCGGGGCCGTTGAACTTACAGAAGAGCTCAATACCCGGATTCCCGGGCTCCTCCAGCTCCTGAAGGGTCAACTCAGAGAGTGCATCCAGTAGTCCTGGGAGGTGCTTTTCGGTGGTTTCGTAGGCAGCTTCTACGGTCTCGAGCGTCATCGGGGTTCCCAGTAGTGTCGCGGTGACTGTGGTGTGTTCGATATGGCGACGCCTTGGATGTGCGTGGTCCGTAGCGCTGGATAGTTCGCCTCCCCGAATGCGCCTCCGGTCAGGGCCCTACCACCATGAGTGGGCAACAGCGCACAGAATGCGATGTGTGACTCATTGACTTTGATGATTCCGCTGTTCACGACGTTCGCGACGTAGGTGTCGATGGTGTTGCGGTCGCTTGCCCACAGTGAGTTCCTCAGCCCGTACAGGTTGGAGTTGACGAAGTCGATGAACGTCGAGATCGTGATGTCACCGTCCGCCTCGTTCGGCACAACGAAGGGCAGCAGCGGAAAGAACGTTTCATGATTGACTGCTTCGATCTGGCGGGAGTCCTTCAGGCCGTCGACCCGAATCACGGTCGGCTGCAAGAACATTCCCGTGTCAGACGGTGAGCCGTCGACATGGGCGCTACTTCCGCCCAACAGCAGGTGTGCGCCCTGGTCAATCGCGTCGCGCAGAACGCTGTAGAACGTGTCATGCCGAAGGACCGGGGAGAGAAGCACGCCGTCGTCATCGGGATATCCGAATCGCATAGTTGATACTTTGTCGATCACCTTGCTGATGAGTTCGTCGGCGACGTCCGGGTGAACCACCACGAGGTTGGGGATCATGCAAATCTGCCCGGACCCGAAGAACGCCTCGAGCAAGGCATCTGAGGCGTAGTCGAGGTTAGCGTCCGACCACACCACGACCACGTCGTTGCCCGCCAGTTCTAGAAGCGGCTTCTTGCCTGCCTCGACACAGCGCCGCTCGATATCAAGCCCAGGCTGCACCCCACCGAAGTAGATGACGTCGTTCACCAACGGGCTCTGGATCCACTGGGTGAAGGTCGGGGCAGGCTCGCTGCAAACGACGTTCACCAGCCCGGCCGGGGCCCCGATCTCCTCGAGCGCCGGCCCTACGATCTCGATCATGGCGTAGAACACTCCCAGCGGAACCGATCGAGGGGCCCGCGCGACCATCGAGTTACCGGCCATCAGGCACAAGGCTGCGAAGATCGCGCTGGACATCGGCGCATTCGATGGCGGGTTGACGCACACCACACCGTCCGGGCAGCGCCGAACAATACGTCGCCTGTCCCCGTCGGTGTGCTCCATCCACAACTGGTTGCGGTAGAAGTCCTTTGACTCCTGTGAGCTGGTCGTCAAAAACCCGGAGATTTCCCATTTCACCAGTTCGCGAGGGTGTCCCTCATAGAGCGCCATCCGCTCAATCTCAGCGCGCCGATCGAGGATCCTGGCGCGCATCTGATCGAGGAAACCATCCACGCGTACCTCAATCGGCGCGGCCCGCCAGATCTTCGCAGCCTGCGCCGCGGCCTGAATCGCCGCCTCCATGTCGTCGCTGGTGCCGGCCGCGACCCGCCCTACGATGCCGGGCAGGCCGTCGGTGTACGGCTGATCGCCCGAGTCAAGATTGCGCTTCAGCGTGAGCGTGGTAAACGCGTCGTCAAGCATCACTCTCGGGTCAGCTACATACACCCAGTTGCTTCCAGCTACTTCACGGCCGCCGATGTAACTCCCGTATGAGACAAGTGGCCTCGTCATCACGGTATCGCTAATGGTCATCTTTCCCCTCTGTCGGGTGGATTTCCTCGCGCCGGTTCCTTTGTCGCAGTTAGGGATTCTCCGACTCATCGATGGTCGGAGACTTTGGCGGTCGTGGCCAGCCTGCCAATACCACCATTGCTGGTGGTGTGCACATGGTGGTGTCTACATCAGGTCAGTACGCCCTGATCGTAAACGCCAGAGCGGTCAGGTGCAGCCGCACAGCGTCCAAGCAGAGCAGGGACTTACATTGTCGCGCTGACGATTCCAACATGCGATGCAACTCGACAACAGGCGCCGTACATCCACGGCGGCTGTTTGTGGGAGTTGGCAAGCGCTAAATTTAGCAGGGCACTGGCTGCTGCGCCCGAGTCAAACTTCAGCGTTTGATGTATTGCCGCCGCGCAACGATCGATGACAGCTGGCCGAAATGACGGTCTGGCCTTCCGCAACCTCGACGGTCGCGCCGCCGTACGTATTCGCCCGAAAGACCAGCAGCACCACCAAACAGCCCGAGCCCGACGACCAGATCACCGAGAACTGACACGATCGACGGCTGAAGAATCGGTACCTGGGCGCCGCAGGAACGGCCATCTTGAATGCGGCCTTGCCCCTGGTGGTGTCACGAACCTGGTTGTGCACGATCTGAATTCCCGTGAGCGCGGCAGACAGGGAAGGTCATGATAGCATGCCCGCTTCTCTGGAAAGACTATCGCGGTTGTACCGGAATCCCTCTGGGCCCATTCGTATTTCACGACGTAGGGGAGACACAGGGCCTACTCAGGTAGGCACGACCCGGTCCTGATTCCGTTCCCTGATCCTGTCGGCCGGGCCGGGGATGTCTGGATTCGTACGAAGCCTTTACACTGCCCGAAATCCGACGCTGTGCGGCTTCACCTGACCGCGCCGGCGTTTGCGATCAGGGCATAGAGATGATCAGGCGGCAGGCCCGGTTTCGCTCGTACTGATCTGATACAGACACCACCATGTGCACACCACCAGCAATGGTGGTGTTGGCAGGCTGGCTACGACCGCCAAGTTCTCCGACCATCGATGAGTCGGAGGATTCCTAACTGCGACAAAGGAACCGGCGCGAGGAAAAGATGGAGGAGCTCTCCGAATGAGCATTTTTCATGTTCAACATCGCATTCGAGTACGCGTCGACGAAGCTATCTACGGCATCACCCAGCACGGTGCACGTAGGTTCACTCAAACTTTGACAAGGCGGGTCCTGGGTTCCGGCCTGGTCGACCTGCTCACCAGCCCGCACGGCGTGGACCGCTACACCGAGCTGGTGGCGCCGACCTGGACGCTGGGCGAGGCTCGCGCCAAGGTCATCGACGTGCGCCGGAGCACCCCGCGCAGCGTCACCCTCACGCTCGCCCCCAACGACGCCTTCACTTCCGCCCACACCGTCAAGGCCGGTCAGTACGTCAACGTCAAGGTTGACATCGATGGCCGCCGGCACACCCGCTGCTACTCACCGGCCAACACCGAAGGCAGCCCCAACCTCGAGCTGACGATCGGTCTCCACGACGGCGGGCTGGTCTCGACCTACCTGTACGAGCGGGCCCGTCGCGGCATGGTGGTGGGCCTCGCCGGCGTCGGCGGCAATTTCGTGCTGCCGGCCCAACGGCCGCAACGGATCCTGTTCGTCTCCGGCGGCAGCGGCATCACGCCCGTCATGGCAATGCTGCGCACCCTGGTCGCCGAGCGCCACCGGGGAGAGATCTCGTTCGTCCACTACGCGCGCAGCCCGCGCGAGGCGTGCTACCGCGAGGAACTAGCCGCCTTTAAAGATCTGCCCCGCGTGCGGGTGCTGCACGGTTACACCCGATCGGGTGCCGGTGATCTCGTCGGGTCCTTCGGACCGGGGCATCTGGTCGCCGCGATGCGGTCGCCGGACGTGGTGTTCGTCTGCGGGCCAGCCACTTTGGTCGAGGCCGTCCGCGAGCACTGCGAGAACATGTACACAGAGAGCTTCGTGCCGCCGGTGTTCGAGGTCCCGGCGAATCCGTCGGGCGGCAGAATAACGTTCTCGGACAGCGGTATTGACGTCGTCGACGACGGCCGCCCGCTTCTGGAACAGGCCGAATCGGCCGGCCTGACGCCACAAAGCGGATGCCGCATGGGCATCTGCCGCACCTGCACACAGCGGAAGACCGCCGGCACCGTGCGAAACCTGACCACCGGCGCGGTCTCGACCGGCCCCGACGAAGACGTGCAGATCTGCGTGTCCGTCCCCGTCGGCGACGTCGAGCTCGCCGCGTAACACACCAACAACCCAGGAGGAGAAGCAATGTCACACGACAAGATCACCCTGACGCCCGAGCAGGCCGACGCGTTCGGCCGCGAACTCGACGCCATCAAAGAACGCGTGATGGCAGACCTCGGTGAGAAGGACGCGAACTACATCCGGCGCGTCATCAAAGCCCAGCGCACGCTCGAAGTCGGTGGCCGAGCGCTGTTGTTCGCCGGGGTGCTGCCGCCGGCATGGCTGGCGGGTACCGCGATGCTGGGCCTGTCGAAAATCTTGGACAACATGGAGATTGCGCACAGCATCATGCACGGTCAGTACGACTGGATGCGTGACCCGGCGATCTCCAGCCGGTCCATCGAGTGGGACCTCGATGTTCCCGCCGATATATGGCGCCCTATACACGACGCGCACCACACCAACTCCAACATCGTGGGGATGGACCGCGACTTCGGCTACGGCATCCTGCGGGTGAGCGAAGGTCAGCGCTGGCATCCGTACTACCTGGGCAACCCGGTCTACGCGTTCTTGATGATGGTGCTTTTCCAGTACGGCGTCGCGCTGTACCCATTGGAAGTCGAGCGCATCTGCTCCGGTGAGATCCGGCTGCGTGACAAACGCGAAACGCTGCGGGCCATCTGGAAAAAGACCCGCAGGCAGATGCTCAAGGAATACGTCGCCTTCCCGTTGTTGGCGGGACCCTTCGCGCCGTTCGTCTTCACGGGCAACCTCTCGGCCAACCTGATGCGCAACGTGTGGGAGTTCATGATGATCATGTGCGGACATTTCCCGGACGGCACACGGGAATTCAGCGTCGAGGAGACCAGGGACGAGTCGCGCGGCATGTGGTACTTCCGCCAGGTCCTCGGTTCGGCGAATCTGACCGGAAGCAAGACCTTCCATCTGCTGTCCGGCAACCTGTCGCACCAGATCGAGCACCACCTGTACCCGGACATGCCGGCGCGCCGGTATGGCGACATCGCGCCCGAGGTGCAAGAGATCTGCGAACGCTACGGCATCCCATACAACACGGGCCCGCTGCGCCGACAGTTCGGCACCGTCGTCCGCAAGATCGTCAAGCTGAGCTTTCCGGAGTCCCGGTCGCTACGGCGCACGGCGCGAGGCAAGCCAGTCGATCGAGTCCCTGCTGCCGCGTAAACCGGGACAAGGGCCGCGCGCCATCCGGAGGACAGTGGACCCGTGGAATGGACCGGCGCGCGCTATGCCAACAACCCAACAACAATCCTCAGAAGAAAGGTCACCTGTGAAATCGCAAGACTTGAGCCGTGTTTTCGACGTCGCGATCGTTGGCGGCGGTATCGGAGGTTCACTGCTGGCGTCCGTACTTGGACGAAATGGCGTTGACGTGCTGCTGATTGAGGGCGGGGGTCACCCCCGTTTCACCATCGGCGAATCCACAGTTCCCGAGACGATCATCGGCCTGCGGAATCTCTCCAAGCGCTATGACGTACCAGAAATTGACTTCCTCTCCGCTCACGGCAAGCTCGTGCAGAATGTCAGCGCGAACTGCGGGGTGAAACGCAACTTCGGATTCGTCTATCACCGCGAGGGGGAGAGGGTGAAGCCCGAAGAAACAACGCAGGGTCCGACCTGGGGCCCTCCTCTCGGACCAGACTCGCACTTCTTCCGACAGGACGTTGATGCATATCTGTTCCAGGTCGCGCTGAAGTACGGCGTTACAGGGCTCACATACACGCCCATCGCTTCGGTCGAATTAGGGGACGACAAGGTCGTCCTCAACAGCACCGGGGCACAGTACAGCGCAAAGTACCTCGTCGACGCGGGAGGCATCCGCAGCATCCTGAGCGAGCAGCTCGGTATCAGGGACGCCGACCCCGCATACCGGACTAGATCACGAACCATCTTCAGCCACTTCACCGGTGTGCAGCCATTCGATGACATCATCGGCCCCAAACGTCGGCACAAGATGCCCAGCCCGTTCAGCCAAGGGACATTGCACCACCTCTTCGAGGGCGGCTGGGCGTGGGTCATCCCATTCGACAACTACCCAAGATCGACAAGCCAACTGTGCAGCGTCGGCATCAGCCTGGATCTGGACCGGTACCCGCCCGCCCAGGAAGACTCTCCAGAAAACGAGTTCTGGGCACATGTCGCCCGGTTCCCCGATTTCGCACGCCAAATGCAGGGCGCCCACGCGGTGCGCCCTTTCACGAGCACGCGACGAAATCAGTTCTCCTCACAGCGCATGGTCGGTCACCGCTGGTGCCTCCTACCTCACGCGTCCGACTTCATCGACCCCCTGTTCTCCAGTGGCCTCGCGGTGACAGTCCTGGCGTTGAACGCGCTCGGACATCGCCTCATCACCGCGGTGGAACGGGACGATTTCTCCACCGAACACTTCGAATACGTCCAAACCTGGACCAAGAAGTCCTTCGAGTTCTACGACAACTTGGTGGCCAGCTCCTACGCCTCTTTCGACAGTTTTGAGCTGTGGAATGCGTGGTTCCGCATTTTCGCGCTCTGCACGCTCTACGGCGCCAACGGTCAGATGCAGGCATTGTTCGACTATGACCGCACACGCAATGTGCTGAGCTTCGACGCGCTGGAAACACAGCCATACCGAGGCCTGCAGGGTCTAGACAACACCCAATGCTTGACGATGGTCGAGACAGCATGCGACGCCATGAGCAAGTACAAGAACAAGGAAATCAGTGCTGACAGCGCCTGCGCACAGGTCTACGGGGCGATCGCGCGCTCCGGACTCACCCCGTCGTCCTGGAAAACGCTCGATCCTTCCGCACGCTGCCCCACAGGTACATTCACTTTGCAGGCAATGACGCGGATCTTGCTATGGGGGCGCTATTCAAGTCCGGACCACGTTCGCGGACGCTACTTCACTGGCGGTTTCGGGCCGGTCGTGAAAGAGGCTGGACAATTCCTTGGCTCCACGCTCAAGCGCAGCGCCCGAGAGTCCGGCCACTCTATGCGTGACATGTTTGTCTCCAACAACAATGACTGGCGCAGGCAACAACTCTAGAACAACTCTAGAACGCAAATTCATCTGGCAAAGGTTTGCTGTGCTAACGGCTCGATGGGCGCGGCCCAGAGTGCCCAGCTTGGCATCTAGCGTGGCACCCGCGGTATACAGTCGCACGGTATTCACGCCGGCGCCTCGCCAGAGCCGCAAGGCACGCCCGGACCATCTCCTCGGTCCCGACCAGGGTGGTGGCCAGCACCATCTCGTCGGTCACCAGCGCGGCCGCACCCTCATGGTCGCCGCGCTGCCAGCGCTCGCGCACCTCGGCTGCGACCGGCCCAGCCTTGCCGGCTGTAGGCCTGGTTGTCGTAGTTCGTGCTCGACGACTCATACCACCGAGACTGAACGCGAGTTCCCTTTTGCAGCCGGCCTCCATACTGGTCAGTTCGTCTTCGTAGGCCGCGCGGGCGACTTCGGCGCCCTGGCAGATGTCGATTATCGGCACGGGTGCGACCAGCGGCCGCCAGCCGTCGTCGAGGAAGCATTACCGGCGACATCGCGCAGGTAGATCGGAATGGCGTGCTGGGACCGAGTCGACGGCCGCATCGGCACCGCGCCCACACCGAGGCTAGGGATCTAAAAATAGTTGCCGGGATATGAGATTTTGCCTCCTGCGAAGACCTGCCGCACGATGTCGACAGTTTCTGCGATCCGGGCCGGCGGCCGGCTGAACCTGACTCCGTGCAGGCCTTCGACCACCTGAGGACCGGACCTGACTTGGCTCAGCAGGAATCGCCCATTCGACAGGTCGGACAGCGTGATCGCCGTTTGGGCTACCAAGATGGGCGTCCGGGTGCCGCCGTCCCTGGGTGCCAGCCGGAATCGCCACGTCGCTGAGGGATTCTCGGAGTCACCGACCGCCCAAGCGAATTCACGTGGCTCGTCATGGGCGACGATCTGTGAAGTGGTGCTCCATTTTCCAAACGCTCGGTGCTCGTTGTATCCGACGAAGCGGGCGTCGACTCGGGGCCTATCGGCTCCTTCG
>JGI10216J12902_101032667_pt1 | contig 12956 bp, 11 predicted proteins | sample KanNatreferecore_FD_12902 | JGI IMG/M metagenome (IMG submission 12902)
TGCGGCGCCGCCTTTTGGATTGCGAGGAACTGCGCGTCCTTTTCTATCTTGTCCTGGGCGACCCTGACGTGCTTTTCCTCCACCCTTGGAGCGTGCTCCCTTTCTGCCAGCTCGGCAGAGACGCGCAAGAGATCTATTGCCTTCCTCGCGTCGCCGTGCTCCCTGCCGGCCATGGCCGCGCACAGGTTTATCACGGCATCCGTGATGGCGTCTTCGCTAAAGGCCATCTTTGCGCGGGTGGACAGGATCTGCCTCAGCTGCTCGATGGTATATGGATTGAACACCGTCTCTTCTTCGGAGAGGCTGCTTCGCACGCGGGGGTCGAGTTTTTCCTTGAAGGTAAGGCTGTTGGATATACCCACCAGGCTGATAAAGCCCCCTTTTGCCATCCGCTGGTTGGCCCTTGTAAAATTGTAGAGTATGACGTCGCCGTTCTTGTCGACGAGCGAGTCTATTTCGTCTATCACCAGGATCATGTTTATCTTGTTCTTTTGGATGTGGCGCAGAATCCTGTCGTTGGCCTCTCCCAGGGAAAGTCCGGTGAACGGGATCTTTTCTTCCCTCTTGTCCTTGGGGCCTTTGTCGTCGGTCCCCATCTCTTTTGCTATTTCATACAGGATCTTGTAAGCCGTGTTGGCCGTCTTGGCGTTGATTATTGGCGCCGTTATCTGGATGCCAAGCTCGTTTGCCTTCTTGATCAGCCTGTCCACCACAGTCGTGACGACGGCCGTCTTGCCGGTCCCAGGCTTGCCAAACAGCAAGAGGTTGGACGGCCTGGCTCCCTTGAACACGTTGGAAAGTTTCAGCGCCAGATTATTTGATTCGTCGTCGCGGAAAGGCAGCCGGTCTGGAATGTAATCGATGTTCAGCGTCTGCCTGTTCCTGACAAGTGATTTGCCTTTGGCTGCCCTGTCAAATATGTCGTCAACACCGCTCACCTACCCACTCACCTACCCCCACCCCTCGTTTTCCTTTCCAGAGTACAGGTTTGTTAAGGTTGTCTTCACAGCCGTGTTAACAGGCCGTTTTTAAACCCTCAAATCAACTTGTACTAGTTATCGTATCAATCTATCAAGCTCATAAAAGAGAAGCTCAGAGAGGAGGTTCTGGACAGGAAAGGCAGGGGTGGCCCTGCACAGCAGCAATCGACGATGATAACAGCCCGTTAACCGGCACGATCGTAAGCGCTGAAAGAAGCGGAAAAACGACCCCTCCATTTCCAGTCGAGCGTTAAGGTGCCAGTTAACGCTGTTAACGGTGGCAAAGGCGACCCCTCCATTTCCACTGGAACCATAATGGCCGTCTTGCATACCATTTCAGTGGTTAACTGGCATGGTTTGTTAACGAACAAGCTGTTGCTCTCATGCACAGCTAACAACAGCTAAGCTGTTTGTTATCATGTTTGGCACAAGCTCTGTTAAGTGCAAAGATGTTAACAGGTGAAACTGCCTCGGATGCCGGGAAGGAAAAAGTTCAAGATAGAATTGGAAGACGCCGAGGGGGGCAAGTACAACCTCTCCTTTGAGGGCAACGTCACCAAGGAAAAGGTGGCCAAGATAGTCGAGTTCATGGACTTAATTGACCTTGAGGGCCAGACCCGGCAGGGCCTGACGGAAGGCGAGATGATGACGAGGGCGGCGCCTGCGAGCGTCGGCGACAGGATATGGGCACTCGTCGACGGCAAGTTTCCGTTTGGCAGTTTCACCTCGTCTGACATCCTGGAGCTCTACGAGGACACTTATAACGAGCCTATCAAGCTCTCTATAATATCCACCTACCTCTCACGGTACGCGGAACGTGGCAGGCTGGGCCGGATCCGCCAGGGCAAAGAGTGGGTGTACCGGGCGTCTAAGCAGTCTGCTCCATCTCGTGCGCCGCCGCAGGCTTCTCCCTCAAGCGAGTACGACCAGCTTCGGTGATTGCATACCGGAACGGCTTGGTGTTGAGGTCTCTGCTCACGAGGCCGGAATCGTGCAGCTTTTTCATGAGGCGCGCCGTATGTTCCCTCGTCCTGCCGACGGAGTGCTGGACCTCCCTTGAGGTGCGGGGTTTTTCTGCCAACAGCTTTAGGATATAGTCCGTCGTCCCGTTCTGGCCATCAAATTTCTCCTCAACCGTCGCGCGCTGCGTGACTGCTACAGGCTCACTCACGGCCTGCGCGTGAGGCTGGGGCGGCTGTGACATTGTCGTCACGGGCACCTGGACGTAATGAGGCTGTGAAAATGAATTGATCCGGGCCTCGGCGATGTCAACCTTGGCTCGCATCTCGGCGATTACACGGTCATAGTCACGCAGCCGCCTCGTGTATTCCTGCACGACTGCCTCAACGACGGTGTCGTCGGCGCGGTAATCACGCCTGACAGCTGTGCGCAGCTTGCCGTAGGCCATCACGCTGACAAGGCCGATGGCGTACGCCAGCACGCCCAGTATCACATAATTCAGGTCAACAGTGATGCCAAACAAGACAAGATCCATAATATGTCACGCCTTTCGATTGACGAGCCGTGATTTAATGCTACGGTTCAATCTTTGTTTACAACTTGCACACTCTTTTTACCAACTGATCCATCACGCACATCACGTCTTCCAAGCGTGCATAATCCAAAACATCACTGCCTTCTGAAGCAAATATCACGCCCAGTTGGTCTGCAAGCCGGCCAAGCGCGCTCAATGCCTCCGGCTGCAGCGCCCCCGACGATTGCAAAAGTATTGTGCTGTACAGGACGGCTATCGCCTTGTCCCTGGACTGCTTTACCTGCCTGTAATACGCGCCGGAGCTCATGTTCTGAGCCCTGCTGCTGCCTTGCAGCCGTTTAGAGATTATTGATATCTGTTTAGGCGTAAATAAAGAATTTGCAACTAATTGCTCCAAAAGCCTGCTAGATTTAGAACCCGAGTCTGCCATGCCAGCTATACAAATCTGTATAGCGCCAATATATTAAACTTTAAAATGGCAGGCGCTATTGACAACTGGACGTGCTGACGGCAGGAACGGTGGAGCAGTATCTGGCTAACGAGGTAAAGAGGCACGGCACAGTCTGCCTCCCGCTAATCGACTCTGAAAACTCGACAGACGCCGCATCCATCTCAAAAAAGGTCGAAGAGATGGGCGCTTCTGCAGTGCTGGTGGGCGGGTCTTCCGCTACCGACCAGTTTGAGCTTGCCAAGGTGGTCTCTGACATCAAAGATTCGGTGAAAATACCCGTGATATTGTTCCCCGGAAACGTTACGGGCGTGTCACCAAGGGCCGACGCGATACTATTTAGCTCCTTGCTAAACTCTGAAGACCCATACTTTATCACCGGGGCCCAGGCGCTGGGCGCAATAGCCGTCAAAAAGCACAGGATCGAGCCCCTGCCTACCGCCTACATCATCGTGGGAGAGGGGACGGCGGCGTGGTTTGTGGGAAGGGCCAAGGGCATACCGTTTCACAAGCCCAACATCGCAGTGATGTATTCGCTGGCGGCGCAGTACATGGGCATGAGGTTCGTCTACCTCGAGGCCGGCTCAGGCGCCGCTCAGAACGTGCCGGCAGAGATGGTCGCGGCAGTGAGAAAGCACTATAACGGCACCCTGATCGTGGGAGGCGGCATAAAGACGCCAGAGATGGCATCGACGATCGCCAAAGCGGGCGCCGACATCATCGTGGTCGGGACCATGATAGAGAAAGACGGCAACTGGCAGCAAAAGTTATCTTCAATGATTAGCTCTATGCGGCAGTCCAGGTCATGATTTCAGAAGGCCAGGAGCGCCTAAAGGACGTCAGGATGCCGGCCTATTACCGCCGGTACCAGCATGAAATACTGGCCAACGTCCAGAAATATTACGAGCACGCGGCCAGGGCACGCCGCAAGGGCATCGACGTGACAGTCGTCGTCGAACCCAAGATAGCGTTTGACCTTGCGGACCGGGTCGCCAAGATGCACAACATCGATATCGCAGAGCGTTTGCGCGCCCTTTTGGGCACGACAACCAAGGAAAAGGCGGCGCTAAAGATAGCGGAAGAGATAGCCAAGGGCGAGTACGGCACCGGCGACCTCCGGACAAGGCTTGACAACGCGGTGCGGGTTTCGCTGGCCGTTGTGACGGAAGGCGTCACGGTCGCGCCGCTGCAGGGGATTTCAGACGTCACGATAAAAAACAACGCCGACGGCTCTGAGTATTTGTCTGTATCTTTTGCGGGGCCCATCAGGTCGGCCGGCGGCACGGAAGCGGCACTTACCATGCTGATAGCCGACCACGCCAGAAAGGTCGCCGGGCTTGCCACCTACAGGGCAAACTCGTTTGACGACGAAACCGGCAGGTTCGTGGAGGAGCTGCGCATCTATGAGAGGGAGGTGATGGGGTTCCAGTTCAAGGTGCTCGACGAGGACGTCATAAAGTGCATATCAAGCCTGCCGGTCGAACTGGACGGCGTCGACACCGACCCAGTTGATGTGGTTGGTCACAAGGGCATGAGGCGCATAGCCACGGACAGGACCCGGGGAGGGGCGCTCAGGGTCATGAACGACGGCCTGATTGGCCGGTCGCGCAAGCTGCTAAAGCTGGTTGAAACTCTAAAACTGGACGGCTGGGGCTGGCTCAAGGAGCTGAAAGGCGCCATCCAGACTGGCGACGACGACGCGGCGCACCACAGGATGTCCGAAGTCATCACCGGCCGGCCTGTGCTTTCCATGGTGAAAAAGGTCGGCGGCTTTCGCCTGCGATACGGCCGGGCCTGCAACACCGGCTTTGCCACCGTCGGCATACACCCCGCCGTGCCGGCGCTGCTCAATTACGCCATCGTCGCCGGCACGCAGATCAAGATGGACATACCGGGCAAGGCGTCGACCATCGCTATGGTCGACACGGTGGAGCCACCCATAGTCCGGCTCGACGACGGGCAGGTCCTTGCAATCACGTCAGTCGAGCAGGCTGAAAAAATCAGGACAAGGGTGGAAAAGATCCTCTACCTTGGCGACATGCTGATCAGCTTCGGCGACTTTCTTGAAAACAACGCGCAGCTCCTCTCAGCCAGCTATGTAGAAGAGACCTGGGCGCTCCAGCTAAAGGCAAAATTGATGTCAGACGCCTCGATAGACGGCAGCAGCAACAACAACCGCGACAGGCTGGTCCAGCTGGCCGAGAACCCGTCGACAACGTGGCCGGCGCTTGCCGAGGCGTTTGAGATAAGCAAGAAACTCGCCATCCCGCTGCATCCGCGCTACTCATTTTACTTTGACGTCGTTTCTCCTGCAGACGTCCAGTACCTGAAAGAGCGCATGGGTAGCACAATGCCAAACGATCCAGCGCTCAAGGCCATACTTGAAAAGCTGGGCGTGGCGCACCGCATAGCTGGCGACAACAGGCTGGTCATAGACGACCCGGATCAGGCCGGGTCGCTGTCAAGGCTTCTCTCCGGGCCTACCGTAGTAGAGGCGGCCAAAGATGCAGTCGAGCTCGTAACGAAATCGTCAGGCATCACCGTGATGCCAAAATTCGCGTCGTCCATCGCAGTCAGGGTGGGCCGGCCGGAAAAGGCTTCTGAGCGCAAGATGAAGCCGCCCGTGCACTCGCTGTTCCCGATAGGGACGAAGGGCGGAATGACTCGCGACATAATAAAGGCGTGCGTTGACGAGTCTGTCTTTACCGAAGTCGCAAACAGGCATTGCGACGCGTGCAACGCGCCGTCGCTCGGCACGCGCTGCAGGCTATGCGGCGGCCCGACGATGGTCCGCAACCTTTGTCCGGCGTGCAAGGGCGAAGTCGACGACGGCGAAAAATGCCGCCGCTGCAACAAGGACGGCAAGACCTACGGCTCTATCAATTTCCCGCTAAAGAGCGCGCTCGAAGCCGCGCAGAAAAAAGTCGGGGTCAAGGCGCAGCAGCCGCTTAAAGGGGTCAAGTCGCTGATGAGCCGCGACAGGGCGGCGGAGCCCCTGGAAAAGGGGATATTGAGGCAAAAGCACGAGCTGTACACGTTCAAGGACGGCACGATACGCTTTGACGCCACCAACGAGCCTCTGACGCACTTTCAGCCGTCCTGGATAGGGGTGGGCGTCGACAAGCTGAAAGAGCTCGGCTATCTTCGAGACTGCCTCGGCCGCGAGCTGGCGTCGCCTGATCAATTGGTAGAGTTGATGATGCAGGACGTCATCATACCTATGGACTCGGCCCGGCACCTTGTCAACGCGGCCAAGTTCATCGACGAAGAGCTCGTGAAACTGTACGAACTGGAGCCGTTCTACAACGTCGGCAAGGTCGACGACCTCGTCGGCCACCTGGTCGTGGGCCTCGCCCCCCACACGTCGGTCGGCATCATGGGGCGCATCATCGGCTTTACCGAGTCGCAGGTGTGCCTCGCGTCGCCGATATGGCATTCGGCCAAGCGCCGCGACTGCGACGGCGACGCCGACTCTATAATGCTCCTCATGGACGCGTTCCTCAACTTTTCCTTTGACTTTTTGCCCGACAAGATAGGCGGGCTGATGGACGCGCCCCTGCTCATCCAGCCGGTCGTCCTGCCGCATGAAGTGCAGAGGCAGGCCCATAACGTCGACATTGCCACCGTGTATCCGCTGGAATTCTACGAGGCGACCTGGAAGCAGGCCAAGGCCGCCGACGTGGCGAGCATGATAGAGATTGTGAAAAACCGCGTCGGCGACGAGCGCCAGTTCATCGACTATGGCTTTACGCACTCTACGTCGGGGCTGACCACAAAGTCGCAGCACAGCGCGTACTCTACTCTGAACACGATGGAGGAGAAACTAAAGATGCAGTTTGACACCGCAAAACTCATAAACGCGGTAGACGCCGACGAGGTGGCCGCGATGGTCCTGACGACGCACATTCTGCCGGACATCATGGGCAACATGCGCTCCTACTCTTCGCAGACGTTCCGGTGCACGAGCTGCGGCGAAAAGTTCCGCAGGATGCCTCTCGTGGGCAAGTGCGACAAGTGCGGCAACGGGCTGACCCAGACGGTCACGCGGGGCGCCGTCGAGAAATACCTCGGCATCGCGACGAGCTTTTGCCAGGATTACAAGATAAACCCCTACCTGCGCAGCAGGGTCGATTCGCTGACGACAGAGTTGAAATTAATCTTCCAGGAGAAAAAGAAAGAGCAGTCGAGCCTGACCGAGTTTATGGGCTAGGCCCCTGTCACGAACGTGTTATAGATCTCTACCGCGTCCTTTTCGTCCTTGGCGCCCACTATCGTCGCCGCGCCGCCTGACAAAAAGCTCACCGACATCCTGCTGGTGTTGGTGGCCGTGATGCCAAGCGTCCCGCGCGTCCTGACCTGGTAGCCCAGCGTCTCGGCCCTCTTGCCGATCCCGGTCAGGTTAACCGGCACCGGCTCTGCTGGCGTGATTGTCCACGTCCTTTTGCCGCGGTCGCGCCCGCATAGTTCCTCGATTATCAGCTGCTGCACCTCCATCTTGTCGTCCTTGCGCCCGGTGCCGCATGCAGGGCACTCCTCGGCCCTTGCAATCTGGATCTTTTCAAACGTAAGGTGCTCGAGATCCATCAGGAATATAGTATTGACCAGGCTGGGCTCTTTTCCCATGATTATCTTTGCCGCCTCAGACACTTCGACGCCTGCGACCAGGTACAGGATCGACGGGTGCACGCCTTCGGTGCTGCACGCCGGCATCTCGTCCTCCTTCAACTCAGGAAACCTGCATTTCACGCACGCCGATTTGTTGGGCAGGATGGTGCAGACGGTGCCCGTCACGCCGATCGCCCCGGCGTAAATCAATGGGATGTTGAGCTTCAAGCATGCGTCGTTGAGGGCATAGCGGGCGTCGATGCTGTCAAGGGCGTCGATGACGACGTCAAACCCCTTGACGATGCTCTCTGCCGTGTATTTCGTGACCGAAGTCGGCACAGGCTCTATTTCGACGCCGGGATTCATCTTGCGCAGGCGCTCGGCCGCGGCTTCTACCTTTACCCTCCCGATGTCGTCGTCGGTGTAAAGGTGCTGCCTGTGCAAGTTGGTGACTTCGATGACATCTCTGTCAACGATGCGTATCTTGCCTACGCCCATTCCTGCCAGCTGCGCCGTGACGGGGTTGCCTATGCCTCCGGCCCCGACTACGCACACCTTGGCAGCGCGCAGCTTTTCCATCCCCTCAAAGCCTATCTCCCCAAGCATCAGCTGCCGGGAGTACCTCTGCATCTCCTCGCTCGTCAGCTCGGCGCCGCCTGCCACTGCCGGCAGGATGTAGACCTCGTCGCCGTCCTTGAGCGCGGTGGCCATGCCGCCGGAAAATCGCATGTTCTTGCCGTTGACATAGATGTTGATGAGCGACCGGGGCTTGCCGTTGTGGTCAAACACCCTGCGCTTGAAGTCGTCGCCCATCTGGTCGGAGACCTTGCCAAACGCGTCCTGCAGGTCGCCAGCGTCGACAGGGATCTTTTTCTCGCCCTGCCCCTTGTTCAATACCGAAGGAACCTTGAATTCTATCTTTGCCATTGTCATGATCACCTAATAGTTGCCTCTATTGCGGCCGCGTCCGGCTTGACTGCCGTGAGCTTGGGCAGCAACCCTACTATGGCCTCTGTTGCCTTTAGCCCGTTGCCGGTGACGTAGCAGACCACCTTTTCGTCCTTGTCGATCTTGCCCTCTTCCACCAGCTTTTTCAGCACTCCTACAGACACGCCGCCTGCCGGCTCTGTAAATATCCCCTCTGTTTGCGCCAGCATCATGATGCTGTCTGCTATTTCGCCGTCGCTCACTTCCTCTGCGATGCCGTCGTACTGCTTCAGCCTCTTCAATACGTACAGGCCGTCGCCGGGGTCGCCGATTGCAAGCGACTTGGCTATCGTCTCCGGCCTTTCCACCGGTATCACTTCGTCAGAGTTGCGCTTGAACGCGTCGACTATGGGAGCGCAGCCGTGCGGTTGCGCCGCCACAATTTTCAGGTGCTTGACGCTGTCCACTAGGCCTAATGCATGCAGCTCTTCAAAGCCCTTGCAGATGGCGTTGAGCATCGCGCCCGAGCCGACCGGGATTATCAGCCTGTCGGGAACCTGCCAGTCCAGCTGCTCGGCGACTTCGTACGCGAGCGTCTTTGACCCCTCGACGTAATACGGCCTCATGTTGATGTTGACGATGCCGTAGCCTTTCGAGTCGCCGATGATGGACGCTATCCTGTTGGCGTCGTCGTACGTGCCTTCGACTGCCACAAACTCGGCTCCGTACGAAAGCGCCTGCGCAATTTTCACGTGCTCGATGTCTGACGGCGCAAAGATGTAGCAGGGCAGGCCGGCCTTGGCCGCGTGGGCGGCAGTCGCCGACGCAAGGTTGCCGGTGGACGCGCATCCAACTGCCTTTAGTTTCGTCTCTTTTGCCCTTGACACGGCCACGCCTGCAGGCCTGTCCTTGAATGAAAACGTCGGGTTTACAGAGTCGTTCTTGACAAACAGGTTCTTTAGCCCGAGGCGCTCCCCCAGCTTGTCGGCGTATTGCAGCGGCGTCAGGCCGGCGTTCAGGCTGACGATGTTGCTCTTGTCCTTTATCGGGAGCAGTTCAAAATAGCGCCAGTATGTCTTTTCCCTGGATTCAAACGTGTGCCTGTTGACCGACGACAACTCGCTGTACGTCACATCCAGCGGGCCGAAACATTCTTCGCAAACGTACCTGAATTGCGGCTCGTATTCTTTGCCGCATTCCCTGCACTTTAATGACTTGATACTGCCCATGTTTTACGCCACCTTTCTAACAGTATATTATTAGAACCTCGCTGTTCACATTTTAGTATTGCTAAACTTTTTCGTTCCTGCATATTGTGACACTTAACATGGCTTTTACTGCAAATTGTTTGGTTTCTTATAATAACATTATAGAAAATAAAATATTATGCGGCTATTTTACTATATTGTGGAAGCAAGTGCGCTCGCCGGTATGGCACATCGGCCTGTCCGAGTCTACTATGTACAGCAACGCGTCAGAGTCGCAGTCTGCCAGGATTTCATGCACGGGCTGGACGTTGCCGGACTCTTCGCCTTTCATCCATAGCTTGCCCCGCGACGTGCTGTAGAACCACGCGTTGCCCGTCTTTATCGTGTTTTCAAGCGCCTCCTTGTTTGCATAGACAAGCGTCAGCACGTCTTTTGTCTGCCTGTCCTGCACGACCACAGGGATGACGCCGCCCCTCTTGGCAAAGTCGACGTCGCCTGCCTTCATCACTTTCATCAAGGATTGTAAATTCGCGCGCAGAAATAAATAAACCGTTGCATCAACCCTGCCTATGGCCGAGTCCTCTCTTGACTTTGACGCGTACTGGAAGGCGTGGCTCGCGTCGCGCCTGGCCGAGATCCGCGAAAAAAGCGAAAAGATGCGCCAGCTGCAGGAACAGGAAGAAGGAGACGAGCCAGAAGCGGAAGAGTTCTAGCAACCTTTAGGAACCTTGCCTGCGGATCACTTTCGTTGGCTGACGTGTTCTTTTTACAAATGTGCGAGCAGCCGCTTTGCAATGCCTTTGGCGCCGTGTTCATAATCGCCTATGCCGCTGCGGCAACCGAAGCAATCCTCGCAATAATGGCGTACGTGAGGAGAAAAAGGTCGAACCGTGCGCTCAGATAGCTTAGTCCTTGGATTTCATTTTGCTTTCTTCTTGCATTTCTCTAGTTCGGCCTTTAGACGAGCATTTTCGTCTTCGAGTTCTTTCACACGGCTCCCCAGCTGACTTATATCAGATGCATTACTGAAATTTTGAGACGAGAGACTTGCAATCTGGTTCTTGTAAACCCATGAAGGTGCTCCGCCATATCCCATAACAAAGAATAGAACTAACTACTAAATGAAAATATCTATGTAGATTCTGATTCAGTTTGCCTACCTGTTTTTCAACACCCAAAGATAACATCTATAGGTTCTACAGCTCGAAAATTAATGCAATAACGCCGTTAACTATTGTTCACCTTCGGAAAGACCGCGGTTCCTTAAATAGAAGAATCTCATATATGATAATGCAATGACGTACGTTCGCAGGTCCGAGATGACTTCTGAAAGATGGGTCAACTCTACAGGCCTGCCACCTGACGGCAGAGAACATTTCAGAGGACTAAAACAATACGGCAACAGACACTCGGTATTCGAGAGGAACACAGAATGGGGACAGATACATATTGATGAACACAATGCCACGGATTTCCCTGTTGGCACTGTTAACCATCTTGCAAAATACACCAATGAGAAGACCGGCGCCCCAGAAAACTTGGCCAAAGCAGCGATAGTACTTGGAGCGCTTTACCTCGGTTATAGAGGTTTGAGATCTCTAAAGCTCCTCTAGAATTGACAAAACCGTTCATAGAGGCAGCAGGGTAGGCAGAGATATATTCCCCTCGCGCAAGAACGCTGTCAGCGAGGTGGGGAAGCCAGGTCATCCCGGCGGGCTCATAACCCGCAGTGCGATCGTTCAAATCGATCCCTCGCTACGTTTCTCCATAACTGCTTAAAGTTTCTCTCTTGAAAATTATCTGATGTCGATAGAAGAACCTGCGCACTATGCCGAGCCAGAGGAAGAAAAAGAGAAAAAGCTGGACAAAAAGGATAAGGGCAGGCAGGCGCAAGAAGAAAAATAGCTACAGGCCAGCAAAGCAGACCTTTTCCATGCCGTACCTCTGCAGAGGTTTCGTCAGGTGCCTGTGCGCCTTTGGAACCGGGACGTACAGCCCCGTTTTCAGCGACCGCTCTTTTTCCGTCACGACCTTTTGCGCGGCCGAGTCGCGGAACTTGCACCGGTCGCACTGATAGCCCTTGTTGCGCCCCTCTGACTTCATGCGCTTGCCGCATTTCTTGCACAATGGGTTTGTGATGTCAAAAACGGGCGCTAGCTCGAGCACGGAGATGTACTCGATATTGAGTATCTTGGGATGCTTGGTTGTGCCCTTTCTCACCCCGACGCCAATTTCGACAAGGTCGCCCGGCTCCATCGTTACCGCAATGTTGGCAAGGCCCGTCGGCTCGTACACCGCCGCCGGCATCTCGGCGCCGGCCTGCTCTACGGTGAAAAACACGTGCCCGCCTTCCATCGCGCGCGGCTTGGTCTTTACCCTGCAGCGCAGGTGGCCGGCCGTGTACGCCTTTACTGCGCGCAAGTCGATCTCGGCCTGCAGGTGCATATTGGTGCCCTGGTTCGACCTGAAAATCGTCCACCCTTCGAGTTTTTCGTCTGGCTGCAACAGCGGCAATGCAGAGGCCACCACCTCTGCGCTCTCGCCCCTCACACCAAAGAACACCGGGTCGGGGCCATGGGGCGCAATGAGCACCCTGCCGTGGCCCTGGTCATAGTTGTTGTACGTGTATGGAAACGTCTTTTTTACAAATTCAATCACCTTTTGCCTGTCGACGACGCGGGGCGTCCCGCAGTTTTCCTGCTCCCTGTACGCTATCAATTCAAACGTGTGGTCCTCGCGGAGCAGGCAGCCCATTGCGCCCAGCGACCCGACGAGCCCCTGCCCGTTACCAAACGTGTAATGCTGCACGCCGCACGCCTTGGCTACTTTCTCAGCCATCTGCCGGCTCAATACGTCGTGCATAGCCAGCGAGCTGAACTGGACGAGCTTTTCCGGCACGCTGCCTTGCAAAAAGACCACGCCCGGGTTTGCCCCGCTGCCTATGGCCGAGCCCTCCTCCACCGCCTGCCTGACGTAGTCGACGACTCTGCCCGGGTCGCTTGCCGTTGCCCGCAGGCAGACTGCCCCATTGCCCCGGGTCTTCCACGGGATGTTGGGGTTGAGCCTGATGAGCAACGGATGGTCGACAAGCTGCGTGCCCATCTCTTTCAGGTGCCTGGCGACGCGAAACGCCAGGTGCGTGGTGCACCGGCCAGCTCTCGAGTCGGTGTCGTCAAAGGCGATGTGGAGCGGCACGCCTGCCATGTGCCCCTTTTGACAAAAACTGCCTTTATAGTGTATGGTCTGGGACGGAAGAATACAAAGCCGTGTTGAGGACTATTAATATTCCACAA
>JGI10216J12902_101236195_pt1 | contig 12953 bp, 9 predicted proteins | sample KanNatreferecore_FD_12902 | JGI IMG/M metagenome (IMG submission 12902)
CCCGGGACGAGCGCCAGCTTCAATCCCGCTTCGGTGACCAATTCCGGCAGTTCGGTCCTGACCATTTCCGCTTCCAATTCCGCAGCCTTCGGGAGTTTCCCGCTGACCGTCACCGGAACCGCCGGCAACGTGTCGCAAGTCGCCGCCACCACGCTCATCGTCGGCGACTTCCTGCTGTCCGCCACGCCGGCATGGCAGGCGGTGGTCCATGGCAGCAACACGACCTACACAGTCACGCTCAGCACCAACAATTTCTTCAGCGGAAGCGTGACGTTCAATGCGACCGGGCTTCCGGCGGGCGCAGGCGCGAGTTTCAGCCCGCCGTCATTGGCTGGCGCGGGTTCGGTGACGATGACCGTGACGACCGCTGTGAACGTTGTGGAAGGAACTTTTAACCTTACCATTACCGGCACCGGCGGCAGCGTCGGCGGGACCGCGAGCACGATCGTGGCCTTGAACGTCACCGGCGACGTCGCCGCGCCCGGCACACTGGTCTGGATCGGAACGAACACCTGGTCTTCAGCGCCCAACTGGACCAACGTGACCGTCGGCGGCTTCGGCGCGCCCGGACCGGCGAACAACGTTCTTTTCACCAATACCGGCGCGATCCTGTCGACGGCCATTCCCAACAACACCGTCGACGGCGATACCACGATCGCTTCGCTGCAGTACGCCAACAATGCGTTGAACACGTCGCCGAATTATCACGTCACGCACATCCCGGATGGCCGCACGCTCACGATCACGAACGGGTTGACGGTCGGCACCGGCACGAGCGCCGGGGACAACCAGGTGGTGAACAGCGTCGTTACCGGAGCAGGCGGAACGTTGCTGCTGACCGGCGGCAGCCTGACCATCGCGCAGGGCACCACAACTTCCGGCGCCGAGAGCGGAGCGACGCCGCGGCGCGCGACGCTGGATTTGTCGGGCCTGGGGAATTTCAACGCGACCGTGAGCAAGGTCCTCGTCGGCGTCCAATTCGCCGCCGGCGCCACGCAGATCGGCCGCACCGTCGGATCGCTTTATCTCGCGCGGACCAATCTCATCACGATCACAGCGACCGGGCCCGCGAACGGTTTCCTGATCGGGACCAACAATCAGAACGGGGCGAGCAATACGATCGAAACGGTTTACCTGGGCCAGACCAACGCGATCTTTGCCGATTCCATGAGTGTGAGCATCTGGAAACAGAACAGCCTGCTGGCGTTCAACCCCACCGGCCTGAGCAATCCGAGCGCGCTGTTCCGGAACCAGGACGGCGTGGGGCGGGTTTCGTTCTGGAGCGTCGGCGACATGTCGAAAGCTTCGACCAGCACCGGGCAGGGGGTCATCGGCACGAACGACTTCAGCGGCGGCAGCGTGGATGCGCTGGTGGACAGCATGGTGATTGGCGCAACGACGCCGGGGAATATTACGTCGGCGAACGGACATTTCGGGACCGGCTCGTTGACGTTCAACGCCGGCGTCATCGATGTGAATGATCTGACGAATGGCTGGATGAGTTCCGGCGGATCGACCCACGCCATCGCCACCGGTGTGGTGAACGTGAACGGCGGCACGCTGACCGTCAACCGCCGCCTGGCCCTGGCGGCAAAGACCGGCACGAACAGTTCGCCCGCCAGCATTCCGAGCGGCACGGTGAACGTGAATGGCGGCACGGTGCAGTCGACCAATATCGTAGGCCTGGGCGGGACCGCTGTGATCAACCTGAACAGCGGTGTGCTCGACCTGTCACCGGACTGGGCCGCCGGTCCGGGACTGATCGCCAACATTTCGACGCTCAACGTGGGAGCGTCCGGGTCGAACGGACTGGCGTTGCTGTCGGACGCGGAAAGCATCACGGCCGCGAACGTCATTACCATTGCGTCCAACGGCGTGCTTCGCGGAAACACGACGATCACCGCGCCGGGGTTGACCGTGAACGGGACGATCTCGCCTGGCAGCAGCGCGGGATACGTGATCCAGAACGGACCCGCGACCCTCGGCGCCGGCGGGCGTTATGTTTTTGAAATCAGCGATGCGACGGGAACCGCCGGGAGCGACTGGGATTATCTGAGCGCGAGCGGCGCAATCACGGTTCAGTCGACCAGCGGCAGTCCCTTCGTGCTCTCCGTTCAAAGCCTCGACCAGGACGATCCGGGTGAGGCGGCCAATTTCAGCAGCGACAGCAGCTATGACTGGGACATCGGTTCAGCCGACGGCGGGTTCAGCGGTTTTGATCCTGGCAAGTTTGCCATCAACACCGTCGCCTTTGCGAATGACCTGCGCGGCGGTTATTTCATTCTGCAGACGAACGGCAATACGCTGGTGCTTTCGTTTACCAACAATCATTCACCGGCCGCCGGGAGCAAAACTGTTTATCGGACCGGGAACACGTTGATGATTCCGGTCGCGGTCCTGGCCGGGAATTGGAGCGATCCGGATGGCGATCCGGTCGCGTTGTTGAGCGTCAACGAAAGCAGCACGAACGGCTTGAATAACGTCGGCACCGACGGGACTTATATTTATTACACCAACGCGAGCACGGTGGCCGATGCGATCCTTTATACCGTGGGCGACGTGCGGACCAACGCTCCGGCCGAATACCGCGCCGGTGATACCCAGCGCACGGCGACGGGAACGATCCAGGTCCTGCCGTTGCCGTCGTTCGCGGCCATCAGTCGGTCCGGGACCGACGTCGTAATCAGCGGCGGCGGCGGCGCGGCCGGGGGGACTTACTATGTGATGTCGGCGACGAACGTGGCGTTGCCGTTGAGCAACTGGACGGTCATTGCGACCGGGCTTTTCGATGGGACGGGCGCTTTTCAGTTCACGAACACCATCAATGGCGGCGCGCAGGGGTATTACCGGTTGCAGTTGCCCTGATTCCGGAGTGCGCCCGTCCTCGGGCGAAGCATCGTGATTTACAGGGGAGGCTGGAATGTTTTCCCTGGTCTAACGGCCAACTGCATTGCTGCAGCCCGGGCCTTCGCCGCGTGAGGGCCCGCACTCCGGGTCCCGGTGAAATTTTGCTGGTCACAATCGCGGGTGGGATTTAACCTCTGGCTGACTGTCAGAAACCAATCGCGTTTATGGACATCATTTTCAATTGCCCGAAATGTGACCAGGAGCTTGAGGTAGACAGTTCCGGCGCCGGCTCCGAGATCGATTGTCCCAACTGTTCCGAAAGCATCGAGATTCCGCAGCCCGGCACCAAAGGGTCCCGGACCAGCGGGGTTGAAAGCCAGCATGGATTGCCGACCTTTCCGTCCGCGCCGGCGAACACGCTGAACCCGTCCAACCCGATCGCTTCCTCGGCCGCCGCGAAAGTCGAGCGACACCTCAAAGTGCCGGTGCGCAAGACCAGCGAAAGCCTGATTGCCAAACCGTTGCAACCCCTCGACGCCGCCGCGAAGGAGACTGACAAAAAAATGCGGGTCAAAACGATCCGCCACAGCGACTGCGTGGAGGTCGGGCACGACAAGTTCGACGAAGTCGTGACCAATTTCCTGACGAAGATCGGCGAGACCAACATCATCAGCATCACGCCGCTGACTTACTCGCATGTCGATATCGGCGGCCAGAAACTGCTGTCCGACTATGCGGTGATGATTGTGTACAAGGGGTAGCTGGAGTTCACGCTTCAGCGTGTCCCGGAGCGCGGGCGTCCCGGCCGCAGCGCGTGGCCCGGGAGGCTTTTTGAGTCGCACAGCAGCGACGTGCTGCGGCCCGGAGTGCCGCGCTCCTCCAACTCCTTGACTTGCCTGACACCCGTCGCTAACGTGCGCTTCATGAATCGCCGTTCCGTTTTTCTGCTGCTTGCCCTGATGGTGCTGCTGCCTTTTCGTTCGCCGGCGCCGTTGATTTACACGCCGGGCGAGGGCTGGATTTACGAACCGGTGGGCGGTGAAGGCCGATGGCAGCGGACCCGGGCGAAGGACCAATTGATCGTGGCGCAGGAGGCGTTCGATAAAAAGGATTACAGCCTTGCGCGAAGAGCGTCGCGTCGCGTCATCAAGGTCTGGCCCCTGTCCGATTACGCGCCCCAGGCACAATATATCCTCGGCCGCAGCTACGAAGAACGGGGGATGGATGAGCGGGCGTTTAAGGAATATCAGAAGCTGCTCCAGCAATATCCCCGGTTCGTCAACTGCGAGGAAGTGCTCAAACGCCAGTATGCGATCGCTGACCGCTTTCTGGCCGGCGCCTGGTTTCGGCTGTGGGATTACATCCCGTTCTTTCCGTCCATGGAACGCACCGCCGACATGTTCGGCAAAGTCGTTGAGAATGGGCCTTACAGCGAGATCGCGCCGTCGGCCCAGATGAAAATCGGCCAGGCCCGGGAACAGCAGGAAAATTATCCGGAAGCCGTCAAAGCGTACGAACGCGCGGCGGACCGGTACTCCGACAATTCGCGGGTGGCGTCGGACGCGCTTTTCAAAGCGGGACTCGCTTACGGCAAACAGGCGCAGACTTCGGAGTACGACCAGAGCATGGCGGGCCAGGCCATTTCCACGTTTACGGATTTCATGACGTTGTATCCCGACGACCAGCGAGTTCCTCAGGCGCAGAAGATCATCTCCGAGCTCAAGACCGAACAGGCACGAGGCAATTTCGAGATCGCCAGATTCTATGAGAGCAGCGGAAAATGGGCTGCGGCGAAGACGTATTACAACGAAGTCGTGAACCTCCTGCTGGCCGAACCGAATTCGCCCTACGCGCTTCAGTCGCGGGAACGCATTGTCGAGCTTAACAAACGGATCGAACCGGCAAACAAATAAGTATGCGTTCTCCGATCCGCGCAGCATCACACCAGTTCCGAAGTGTCCTGGGCTGCCTGGCCGCTGTTCTCCTGAGCGGATGCGCCGGATATCAGCTCGGATCCACAACGGGTGCGGAATCGGGAGAGAAATCCATCCAGGTCGCCCCGTTCGCCAACCGGACCCTGGAACCCCGGCTCGGTGATGCGGTCACGACCGCGCTCCGCAAAAATCTGCAAAAGGACGGCACGTATCGCCTGGCATCCCACGGCCAGCCCGACGTAGTCGTGAGCGGTGTTCTGACGCGATACCATCGGCATGAACTGACTTTTGTTCCGAACGACATTCTGACGGTGCGTGATTATCGTGTAATATTGGCCGCGCAAGTGACGGCGCGAGAGATCAGCACCGGGCGCGTCCTTTTCGATCGGGGAGTGACCAACTACACGCTGGTCCGCGTCGGATCGGATTTGACCAGCGCAGAACGCCAGGCCTTGCCACTACTGGCGAATGAACTCGCGAAGAACGTTACCGCACTGCTCGTCGACGGTACCTGGTGATGCGGCAACATATGTTGCTCGGGATTAAATGGCTCTGAAATTTCTTTGTCGGTTTGTGTGTGTCTGGTAGCACAGTTGTTGTCTCGTTGAGACAAACAAAAAAAACCAACACATGAGCAAAACCATACAAAGACTCACCCTTCTCGGGCTGCTGGCAGCCGCGGTTGTGGGTGCGGAGATTCAAGTCCGCGCCCAGGCCGAGGCGCCGGCTGCGGAAAAAAAAGCAACTAAACGCGCGGTCGTTCCTTTCCATGGCAAGTTGAAAGCCGTGGACGGTGCGGCGAACAGTATCTCGGTCGGCGAGATGGTCATTGGGATCACTTCCGACACGAAGATCTTCAAATCCGGCCTGCCCGCGACGCTTGCGGACGGAACGGTCGGAGAAGAAGTCGGCGGTTCGTATCGCAAGACCGAAGACGGCAAGCTGGAAGCCGTCATGGTCCGTTTCGGCCCCAAGCCGGATAAAAAGAAGGCTGCGGAAGCGAACTGACTTCCGGACGTTTCAAAAACAAACGGCAGGCTTTCGGGCCTGCCGTTTTGTTTTTCGTGAGGGAAGGGGATTTAACGCCGCCACCAGCTGCTCTTTTTCGGTGACGATTTGGCGGGTTGAGCGCTTTGGCTGTACAACTGGACCACCAGCTTGCTTCTGGCCGCTTCCATTTCCATTTTGAACTCGTCGTAGCTGAGAAAGCGTTCCTCGGGCCGTTTGGCCAGGACCCGGACCAGCACTTCACTGGTGCCTTGCGTGATTTCCGGCACCACGAGGTTGGGCGGAGTCAATTGCTGATGCACATGAGCGGAGACGACTTCCTCAACGGTGGGGGCATCGAACGGCACGTGGCCGGTCAAAGCGTGGTACAACGTGCAGCCCAGGCTGTACATGTCGGAAAGAAACGTCTCTTTCTCCCGCTGAATTTTTTCGGGCGCCACATAATAAGGTGTGCCGTGGGTTTCCGTCAGCGATTCGGGTTCCGCTTCCACACTGCGGGCGAGGCCGAAGTCGACCAGTTTGGGTTCGTGGTCGTGGTCGAAAAGAATGTTGCCGGGTTTGATGTCGCGGTGGAGCAGGTTGTGTTTGAGCGCGAGATCGAGCGCGGAGGCGATCTTGATGCCGATGTCCAGCACCTCCAGTTCGGCCACGCGCGTCTGTTTGTCGATCCGCGTGTCGAGACTGCCGCGATCGGCCAGTTCCATCACCAGGTAACGCTGCGCCTCCCATTCGTCGAAGGTGTAAATGTGAATGATGTTCGTGTGATTGAGCGAAGCGCAGGCGCGGGCTTCGCGATAGAAATTGTCGCTCGCCACCGGGTCATTGAGCAGCTCCTTCTTCATCAGTTTGACTGCCACCAGCCGTTCCAGGACGGTATCGAAGGCGCGATAAACAGTCCCCATCCCGCCGGAGGCGATCACACTCCGCAATTCGAATTGACGGAGGATCATCGGCATCATGATCGGATGGCCGCATTTGTTGCACGGCTGGGAAGCCAGCGGGGGGAGGTCGCCGGAAATGAAGACTTTGGTGTCGCAGGTACCGCAGGTGACCATCTTCAATGGAGCGCTCATGTATCAGACAATAGCATCAATTATTCCCTCGACAATTCCACAGGAAAAACGCACCGATCCGGGTTTTATGCGGGGAATTCACGCCGCTTGTAATCATTTTCACGCATTCCGTCAAAGCCGAAAATTGCCCCTTCGACTTTCAGAGACGGCGGCGGCGGTTGCAGGTTACTGTGGAAATCTTTTTTGACAAAGGGGTTGATCCGGTGTTTACTGTCCGCGTTAGAAGATGAAAACCGCGTTTACCATGCAAAGCCTGAAGCAGGACCAGTCCCCGATAGTCGGGATCTGGCACTGCGTTTCGCGCATTGGCATCGCGGGTGGAACCTTCTGATTAGAAACTGATTTCCAATAAACCCGCGATTGCTCGTCAATCGCGGGTTTTTTATTTGGAAAAACCGTCCCGGCGGGGTCCGGGAACCAAACGAAAGAGAAAGAACGACAAATGAACACTAACTACCGACGGGTGCCGGCCAGGTTCGGCCCTGAAACGCGCTTTGAAGTGACGCCGTTGCCGGCGGCCCCTTTCCGCGCCACTCAGGAAACCAGGCTGGAAGAGCTCAAAAATGAATTGCTCCGCGCCGCTCTTTACGAGCGACCGGAATTGGGCGGGTACGTGCGCCGGGCGGCGAACGAAGCGGCGGCTTTGGCGTGGATCACGCCTTATCCGTTGCTCGTGTTTCCCGCATTGTTCGAAGAGAAGGCCGGGACCGCGCTGCTCCAGGCCGAGCGGCAGAAGAGCGTGCGGCGGCGAAGCCTTGAACTTCTCGCCGTATGACACCGCTGACAATTCAAGTGGGAAACCAGGCGGGGAGCTGTCGGCACGGGCGAATGAATCTTCACGCCCGCGCCAACAGCTCCTCGTGCTGGGTTGGAGTTCACACTTTAGCGTGCTGGTTCGAGCACGCAAATCGGTGACTTCGAATAAGACTTGAGGATTATGGGATGGCAAGGCCGCCAACGGGAGCGCTTGCGCTTTGAAACCAATGGCGGCTTTGCCTCCCGACGGTTCCCTCAGATTTTACGTCTCAAACCGTCGGACGAACACGCTGAAGCGTGAACTCCAACGTTGAACACCAACAGCATTGAGCTTGAAAACTCACCGCGGGGCCGCTAACGATACCTTAATGTGTTGCCCTCGGACGTGTCGCATGAACCAGCCGAATGACTGATTTGACTCCAGCTCGATGGTACCCGGCCACACCGGCCATCGCCATTTTGGGCGTTCCCTTTGACAATGTTACCACCGTGGAAACGGTGAACCTCATCCATCGGATGGTGGCGTCGCGGCAGCCGCATTATCTCGTTACGGCCAACGTCGATTTTCTGGTGCAGGCGCAGGAAGATGTGGAGCTGCGCCGCATTCTGTTCGACGCGCATCTCGTGTTGTGCGACGGCACGCCGCTCGTCTGGGCGTCGCGTTTGCTGGGCAATCCTTTGCCGGAGCGGGTCGCCGGCGCTGACCTCGTTCCGCTGTTGATGCGTGTGGCTGAAGAGAGGGGATATCGCATCTTTTTCCTCGGTGCGACGCCGGAGTCGGCGGGCCAGGCCGTGGAAAACCTGAAACAACGGCATCCGAAACTGCCGATTGCCGGACACTACTCGCCTCCATTCAACAAGCTGCTGGAGATGGACCACGACGAAATCAAGCGGCGCATTAGCGAGGCGCGGCCTGATTTATTGTTTGTTTCGCTGGGCTGTCCGAAGCAGGAGAAATGGATCGCGATGCATTACCTGTCGCTCGGCGTCCCGGTTTCGGCCGGTGTCGGGGCGACCATCGATTTTCTGGCCGGGCACGTCAGGCGCGCGCCGGTCTGGATGCAGCGCGCCGGTCTGGAATGGGTCTTTCGCCTGTTACAGGAGCCGCGCCGGCTGTTCAAGCGTTACGTGAAGGATTTCTGGGTGTTCGGCTGGCGGATTGTCGTTCAATGGTGGCAGCTCCAGTTCCAGACGCACAAAACGGAGGAGCGGCGGCAAATCAGCTCCCCGGTCCGTGCTGAGGAAAACTGGCAGTGGATCAAACTGCCGGAACGCCTCGACCTGGCGGCGGTGCGCGACGACGCGTTGCTCGTCGATCAGGTGCTGGCCGACGGACGGCATTGCCTGTTGGAAATGGACAAGGTGAAGTTCATCGACAGCACCGGCGTCGGCCTGTTGATCCGGTTGCAAAAGAAAATCCGCGCCACGGGTCGCCAGCTGGTTTTGCTGGGGCCGAGCCCCAGTGTGGATCGGGCGCTGGACCTGATGCATTTGCAGAACTTTTTCGCTTCGGCCCCGGATTTCGCGGCCGCGCAGCAATTGATTGAAGCGCGGACCCGCGAGCAATCCTCGGCCGTTTCGCTGAAGAGCGCCGCCGCGATGAACCCGCTCCTGTGGCAGGGCGAAATCACCGCGGCGAACGCGCGGGCTGTCTGGGACACCACCGAAGCGCATCTCCTGTCGCCAAACCGGAGTGAGATGGTGATCGACCTGTCCGGCGTGCGGTTCATGGACAGCACCGGCGTGGGACTGATGGTTCGGGCGAAGAAACTCGCGCAGCGCCAGCGGGTGAAACTCGCGTTCCTTCACCTGCAGCCCGCCGTCCAGAACGTCATCCGCCTGGCCCAGTTGCAGGAGTTTCTTTTCGATGAAACTCCGCGTGACTCCGCGCCGAAGTGAGCTGAAGCCGTCTCATAAATAGGAAAAGGGCACCCTTCCTATTTATGAGCTGGCTTCCCGGACTTGTGCGCTGGCCGGCGGGAGCAATAGAATCGAAGGACTGATGAGCAAACGTTTAAACCTGATGATTTGTTTGATGGCTCTGCTGCTTTCCGGCTGCAGCCTTTTTTCCGGCGGGCGGGTCCCGGGTTACCGCAGCTCGTCGGATTTTAACGAGCAGGTCCTGCCGCTGACCGACCAGGCGGCGCTGATCAAACTCACGGATTTGAAGACCGGCGAAATGGACCTGTCGCTCGCGCAGGTGGAATGGAACGGCGAACCCGAGCTGGTCCAGGCCAGCGGATATCTGATCAAGAAACGGCTGGTCACCGGCATGCGTCGGGTCGCAGTGATCTCGTCCGAAAATGTTCTCCTGGCTGATACCGTGGACAAGAGCGCCCGGGACCCACGTTACACGCTGGTGAACCTGACGACCGGCCAGATCATTCGGTCCGCGAACCTCAATGACGGCAGAATATCCGTTCCCAGCGAGGCCGACCTGACCTGGCTGCCGGCGGTCCTCTACTTCGACCAAAAGCTGGTGCTCCATCTCCGACGCCACGGCCGGTGAAGGCCCCAGGCGGACGGGAGACAGACCCCATATCCGGCGTGGGGTTCCTCTGTTATGCAGAAAGGATCAGGAATCCTGAATGCAGATTGGAATTTCCACTTTGATGGTCCAGCGCGGCCGGACAGGTATCGCCCAATATCTGTTCGCTTTGTTGCGCGGCTTTTTGTCGCATGCGGACGAGCACCGGTTCGTTCTATTTGTGCTGGAGGAGGATTTGCCGCTGTTCGATTTTGCCCGGGAACGAATGCGGATGGTTCCTGTCCCGGAACGGTTCCGTCCGCCATTGAAAAACATTTTCTGGCATCACGCCCGGCTGCCGCGGCTCGTCCGGGAACTGCAGCTTGATGTTCTGCACGTGCCGAGCTATCGGCGGCTGCTCTGGCCCAGGCCTTGCCCGCTGGTCGCCACGATCCATGATCTCGCTCCGTTTCACATCGCGAACAAGTACGACTGGAAACGGATGTTCTATGGCCGGGTCGTGGTCCGGCGGCTGGCGCGGCGCCAGGATGAAATTATTGCGATCAGCGGCAACACCGCGCGGGACATCGTGAACTTCTTCAGACTGCCGCGCGAACGGATCACGGTGATTCACAACGGCGTCGAGCATGAACGGTTCTTTCCGGGCTTTCGCGAGCAGGCGAAGGCGGAGATCGCCCGGCGGCACGGGTTGCGGCGGCCGTTCTTCCTGTATGTCGCGCGCCTGGAACATCCCGCCAAGAACCACGCGCGGCTGATCAGCGCTTTCAACGAGTTCAAAGACGCCACGGGTTCCGATTGGCAGCTTGCTTTCGGCGGGAGCGACTGGCATGGCGCGGAAGTGATCCATGCGGCCATCCGGGAATCGCCGTTTGCTTCGGACATCCGGGTGCTGGGCTTCGTTCCCGACAGTCAATTGCCCGATCTGTATCGGGCCGCGGATGTGTTTGTTTATCCATCGCTCTATGAGGGGTTTGGCTTGCCGCCGATCGAGGCAATGGCGTGTGGTTGTCCGGTAATCAGCTCCCGGAGCGGGTCGCTTGGCGAGGTGGTGGGTGACGCGGCGGCGATTGTGGATCCGGAAAGCATTGGTTCCATTACGGACCGGCTGGCGGCTCTGGCCGGGGACGTGGCGTTGCGGGAACATTTGAGTGCCGCTGGCACGGAACAGGCGGCCAGGTTCGACTGGAACCGCACGGCGATCGAGACGTTGAATGTTTACCGCCGGGCATTGAGCAGGCATGGCAAGGTGGTTCCGGAACCGATGGCGGTTCCGTCCGCTTTCTCGTTTTCGTCTCCGGCTTCCGATTTCGAGAGGCTGCCAGGGGGCGAACGGGGAGGACGAAACCGGGTGTAAAGAATTTTCGCATTCAGTCGAGCAGCAGGCGCTGTTTGACGTTCCGAAAATTTCTTTTCCTCACTTGACTGCGTCGTGCCGACTTCCCATATTGCCAGTCCAGTTTTGGTGGGTTTGCAGTTTCAATTCAAGATTTGTATGTCGAAGCCGAAGGCCCGAACGTCCGCGCTGAAATCCGGCGCGCGAAAACAAAAAGACGCCGCCAAATCCCCGCGAGATACCAGCGAAGAAAATCCTTCGTCGACTGGTGCGATCCTCCTTCCGAACGGCAACGGCTCGGCCGCCGGGATGGTCGCGGGAGCGATCCAGCCCGCGAACAAAGCCGCTGAGATCGCCGAAAAAATCAAGGAACTCGTGCGGCTCGCGCAGGAGCAGGGTTACCTCACCTACGGCGACATCAACGATGCGCTGCCGGACACGGTCGTTTCCTCCGAAGAACTCGACGAGATTTACATCAAGCTGCGCAATCTCGACGTGGAGATCGTGGACCAGGCGGAAGTGGACCGCGTCAAGCAGCCGGAACCGGAGGAGGAGGAGGACAAAACGCGGCTCGACATTCTGGACGACCCGGTCCGGATGTATCTCAAGCAGATGGGCCAGGTGCCTTTGCTGACGCGCGAGCAGGAAGTGGAGATTTCCAAGCGGATTGAGGACGCGGAAACGGAAGTAAAACGGATCATTTACGGATTCGGTTTCGCCGGCAAGGAGCACATTGCCCTGGCCGAAAAACTCGTGTCCGAGCCGCCGAAAGAACGGTTCGACCGCGTGATTCTGGACAAGAAGATTGACAGCCGCGACCTCCATTTGCGCGAGCTCCGGCGGCTGATCAAGCATGTCCGTGAAATCGACCAGCAGGTGGATGAAACCTACGCCACGTGGCAGACCGGCGGTACGAAGGTGAAACGCGAAAAGCTTTTTGCGGTGTTCAAAAAGCTGGATCAGAAACTTCAAAAGACGTTCGACAAGTTTTTCTACAAGCAGAAGGTCATCGAAGAGATGGCGCTCGTGGCGGAAAACATTCACGACAAGATTCATTTGAGCCTGCGCACAGTCCGGGAAATGGAGAGCGACCGCAAATCGCCGACCCACCAGGCCATCATCGAGGCCGAGCAACGCAAAATCAAAGCGCTGGAGGAATTCGTGCGGCTGCCGTGCGAGGCTTACCTGAAGTCGTATGAACAGTTGAAGCTTTTTTCCGCCAAAGCGCTCCAGGCCAAGACCGAGATGGTCGAGGCGAACCTGCGGCTCGTCATTTCGATCGCGAAAAAATATACGAACCGCGGGCTTTCCTTCCTGGACCTGATCCAGGAAGGGAACATGGGATTGATGAAGGCGGTGGAGAAATTTGAGTACCGTCGTGGCTACAAGTTTTCAACCTATGCCACGTGGTGGATCCGGCAGGCCATCACCCGTTCCATTGCCGACCAGGCCCGGACCATCCGCATTCCGGTGCACATGATCGAAACGATCAACAAGCTGATGCGCGTGCAGAA
>JGI10216J12902_103028374_pt1 | contig 12952 bp, 14 predicted proteins | sample KanNatreferecore_FD_12902 | JGI IMG/M metagenome (IMG submission 12902)
CGCAGTGGATTGAGCGCGCTGGCGGCGCAGTTGGATGGCGACGCCAACGGTTCGAGGGACGCCGCGAAGGTCCGTGCGTTGGCAGCGGCGGTGAGGAGTCTGTCGTCGGGTAGTTAGACCAGCCCCTTAGTTCGTCAAAGATCGAAGGCGCCGCAGGTCATCGCGGCGCCTTCGTATTTCTGTCAGTGCATGACCTTGATGTAGCCCCACCGATCCTGCTGCTTTGATATGATCTCGTAAATTCCGTCCGGCACTGTCTGGACGCCTGCAAGCAGCTGGCTCTTGTCGACGTTGTTGTTCTTCAGCGCAATCGCACACACTTTGAATTTCACGTTCGGATTCTTCATCGCCTCCTTCACCTCGGCGGTGTATGCGGACCGCTCCGGCATGACGAGCTCGAACCCTTTTGCGTACATGACGACTTCCATCTGCGCGTTGGGACTCGACGTGGTCACCTCTCTGAGCCACCGCAGCACCGCTTTCTGCTCAAGAGTGTCTCGGCTAGTGAGATCGAATACGACCCGGTACGGATGATTTTGAGCCTGGACAACGCCGGGACTCAGTAGTGCGAACAACCCGATCAAAACGATGCGTCTCATGGTGGTGTCTCCGTTTGGTAACTGCACACTTGTGTTTACAGGAAATGTCGTTGTGATCCCCCACGTTGAGTAGATCATGCGGATCACTCTGCTCATACTCAAGGCCCATCGCTTCCCCCTTTCGCCAACCGATAAGAGTGCTACCTTGGCGTTCACAAAATTCATGGCCGTTGGCCAGGAGGGCTGCTCATGTCTGATCTAACTGCGCGCCGTGGGTTCCTCGGCCGCATTGCCGCGACCGTCGCAGCTGCCGGTTTGAGCACCGCGCTCCCGGCGCGGCTCGAAGCGGAAACTGTGACGGGTTTTGGCTCCTCGCGAGATGCCGCGCTCGATGCCTGGTTCGGGAAGATTAAGGGGAAGCACAAGATGATCTTCGACGCGCCGGAGCCGAATGAGGGCTTTGTGGCCATCTGGCCCCGGGTTTACATGAACACAATGCAGGCGACTTATCCCGGTGAGACCACCGCCGTTGTCATCCTGCGCCACAATGGTCTGGCGCTCGCGCTCGCCGATCCTATCTGGGCCAAGTACGGAATTGGTGAGATGTTCAGCATCAAGGAAGGTGACGCGCCCGCCAAGCGGAATCCGTACGCCACGATTACGGGGCTGCCGATTCCGGGCCTGGGCATCGTCGAATTGCTGAAGTCGGGCGTGCTCGTCGGCGCGTGCGACGTCGCGCTCACCATTTATAGCGCCGGCGCGGCCAAGAAGATGGGCCTCGATCCAGAGACGGTGAAAAAGGAATGGGTCGCCGGCCTGATACCCGGCGTGCAGGTAGTGCCGTCCGGTGTGCTGGGCGTCGCCCGCGCACAGGAGTTGGGGTGCGCGTATTGCTTCGCCGGCTGACCAGAGGGCCTGGGGCTCATTGAGCCCCAGGCTTTCCGTGCGGCGCTTCCCAGCCACAACAAGGCGTCGACGATGAGTACTTTTCGGATGTGGCTTCGCAGCAGCGCAGGAGTGCATGAACGCAACCAGGTGGGGGTTCGAGGGACCGCCTGCAGAAGCGTACTCTCGTGTCACCAACCCGGAGCGCTTCGCACCCTTGCATCCCGCCGCCCTGGCGCAGCTCCAGCGACTGCAGGATCAATTTGACGTTGAACGCGTGGAAGATTACGAGCCTGTTCGGGGCCTGACGCAAGTCGATCTCGCTCGCCCTAGTGTCAAGCTCATTCCGGCTGATTCAAAGGCAGCGCCCATCTTTGTTGCGTTCACGAAATTTCCGTCTCTCATCCTGCGCTGCGGCTTGTTGGTGGAGTTGGGATTCCCCGCATGTGGTTGCGAAGCGTGCGACGAGACAGCAGAGGGCGAGCTGCAGCGTCTAACCGACGTGATCGATGACGTCGTACAAGGACGGTTCCGCGAATCGATTCGAATTCCGTTGTGGGGCGAGGCGGAGCTGAGTTGGGAGTTCAGTTCCACCACTCACCGAATGGGAGGAGGTGTTCGAATCGCGCGATCTCGAGCCCGGGCCGTAGTGAAGGATCATGGAACCAGTGTTGAGTGGGCTGCATGGCCACTCAAGTCAGGCTCACTGAGTGTCAACGCATGAAGCCTCGAATAACGCTCCTCACTCTCGGCGTTGACGATCTGGAACGTGCTGTCAGGTTTTATCGTGACGGGCTTGGCCTGAAGACCGACGGCATTGTCGGCACTGAGTTCGAGTATGGCGCCGTCGCTTTCTTCGACCTTCAGTCCGGTCTCAAGCTCGCGCTTTGGCCGAGAAAGAGTATTTCTCACGACAGCGGGCTTGCTGTTGGAAATCCGAACGCGACTGAGCTCACCATTGGCCACAACGTTTCCTCAAAGGGCGAAGTCGACGCCGTAATGGAACAAGCCAAACACGCGAACGCGGTAATCGTAAAGCCGGCGCACGATACTTTCTGGGGTGGGTACGCGGGCTATTTCCAGGATCCGGACGGACATCTGTGGGAGGTCGCATGGAATCCCCAATGGGTTATCCAGGAGTGAGAAGTAATCCGCGCCTGTTAATTCTCGGCGTCGCTCTCGTCGCTTGCCACCGGACCGCTCCCGTCCAGCGCAATCCCAGAGACGGCGTCGTCGTCAAAGACACTGTCAGCATTGATCGAGTAGTCAGAGACACAGTCGGCATTACTCGCGTGAGCAAAGACACGAGCGGTGTCGTCGCTTTCTTCAAGGACACCGCCGGCGTCAGCGCCCTCGGCGCAGAAGGGCGGACGTTCAAGCTCCAAACGTCCGCACAACGACAGTCCTTGCGCGCGACGCTCAGAAGAGAGTACGAGCTGTGGCAAGCTCGCAAACCGGAGAACTACCGGTACTTGCTTCGAGTGGGGTGTTTTTGTCCCGGAACGCGCGGGTGGCTGTTGATAGAGGTTCGGAGCAATCAGCCGCTGCGTGCGTTGGACAGGACCGGCAAATCTGTTGCGCTCACCGATTGGAACACGCTCAGTGTCGACGACCTGTTCGGCAATCTGGAAAGATCAATCAACAGAGATCGCGAGGTTCAGATCGATTTCGACCCGCGTTGGCATTTTCCAAAGTACGTTCGCACCGTCGCGAAACAGGGACCGGATTCATGGTCCGTAATTGACGCGCGGGGTTTGCGGCCGATCTGACGCCGGTCTCCCACCAGGTTCGCGCCGTTCCAAATAACTTCCTGCAATTACGCACGGGAGTATCTACATGAGACGAATAGCTCGTCGTTTGGCGCTGGTAAATTGCCTTTCAGTAATCGCGCTGGCGCAAGCCGCCACTTCGCAACAAGCGCCAACCAATCCACCACCCGACGAACGATTCAAGGCCGACATCCTCGTCATCGCTCCACATCCCGATGACGAATCGACTATAGCGGGCTACCTGGCCAAAGCCGTACTCGACGAGCACCGGCGCGTTGCCGTTGTCCTCACCACCCGCGGCGATGCAGGCAGCAACCTCATTGGTTTCGAGTCGGCCCAGGCATTGGGTGAGATACGCGAGATCGAAACGCGACAGGCGCTGGCATCGATCGGCATCACCAACGTTTTCTTCCTGCGCGCACCGGACACGCCGGGACTGGATCTAGCCGACGTACTGCGTTCGCTCGGGACGTCGAACCATGGCAGCTCGCTCGGCGAAGCGGTGCGATTCATCAGGCTCACCCGTCCCGAGGTGGTGATCACGATGCTGCCGGCTACAGTCGTCGGAGAAAACCACGAGGACCATCAGGCAGCGGGCGTGATTGCCACCGAGGCGTTCGACCTGGCCGGCGATCCGACCTCGTTTCCTGAGCAAGTCGCCGCGCCCGAAGACCGGCTGTGGTACGGCAACCTGATGGAAGGATTGCGTCCATGGCAGCCGAAAAAACTCTACTACTATACTGACGCCACGCACTTCGATTTCCTGAAGGGCAAGGGTCCGGAATATTCGATGACTGCGATCTCGCCATCGCAGCGCGTCTCGTATGCGCGGATCGCAGCGAAGGAGTTGTCGTTCCATCGCACACAGTACGGCGATGAACCGGCAAAGGATCTGGCGAGGAACAATCTGCGCAATTACGAGCAGCCGTTGCCGTTTGTGCTTGCCAAATCATTGGTCGGCGGCCCCGTGACCGGAGACGTCATGGCTGGAGTTGACTCTCGAGCCATTCCATTCTCACCGGTGCGCGGATATCGCCCACCTCAGAACGAACCCGCGTTATCCATCGAGCTGGGACAAGGCTGGGCCTTCTACAAGCGGTTTTATCCGGCGCACAATCTCGACGTCATGCCCGGACTACTCGCACCGGAGCTGGGTGTCGGCAGTGGACAACGTTTCCCGGTGATGTTGCTCCTTCACAACGCCACGGACAAACCCGTCACGTTTAATCTGCACACACAACTGCCGCTGGGATGGGCTTTAGATAGTACATCGACGCAGCACGGACATTCCTGGCCAGTCAGCACCTTCATCGCCGCTCCCCATGATGATTTCCCGGTACGCATTCATCTCGTCGCGCCGCGCGTTCAGCAAGCTCAATGGCAAACTATTTCGTGGACCGCCGACGCTGACGGGCAGCGAGTCGGACCGGCCACGCTCAGGATTTATGTTTGGGGGCAGCAATAGATGCCACTGACGAATTTCGTGTGGTGCTGAGTGGCCCCTGAGACGCAGATCGACTCTATCAAAATCGGCCCTGATGATCCACGATATGCCGGGGTCGTCAATAAGCGTTTCAACAAGCGGTTCAGCGCGAGCCCGGATTACGTCCGACTGGTGAGCTCGACCGACGAGGTCATATCGGCGGTGCAGGACGCTGAGACTGAAGGACGGCGCCTCGTGGTGACTAGTGGCGGGCACTGCCTCGAAGGATTCGTGTCGGATCCCGAGGTCCGCGTGATCATCGATGTCTCGCCAATGAAGCGCGTCTACTACGACCCCGAAATGCGCGCCGTCGCCGTCGAGGCTGGTGCTACGGTTGGCGAGACGTTCCGCGCGCTGTTCGAGAATTGGGGAGTTGTCGTACCACTCGGCGAGTTCCCGGAGATCGGCATGGGCGGGCACGTCGTCGGCGGCGCGTTTGGATTTCTGTGTAGACAGCTTGGTCTCGCGGCGGATTATCTGCATGCAGTCGAAGTCGTCATCGTGGACAAAAGCGGACGCGCGAGCAGCGTCGTGGCGACGCGTGAGACTTCAGATCCGAATCATGACCTCTGGTGGGCACACACCGGCGGCGGCCCTGGCAACTTCGGCGTCGTCACTCGCTATTGGTTCAGATCAGCTGACGGGTCAGGCGACGATTCTCGAACCTTGTTGCCGCGCGCGCCGGACTCGATCACCACATTCCGGGCCGAGTGGAACTGGAGCGACATCAACCAATCATCCTTCCTGCGACTACTCAGGAATCATGGCAGCTGGAGCGAGCGAAACAGTGACAGGGATTCGCCGAACGTTTCGCTCTGGACTCTCCTGATCGTGCATCGCAAGCAGCTCGGCAAGATAATTATTCGAGGATTGAGCACCGACGGCACCGCCGCGGAGCGTCAGGTGGATGATTATCTGGCCTCGGTTAGTGAAGGAATCGCCGCTCCACAGCACCGAGAGCTGGCGCGAATGTCGTGGCTCGAATTTGCGCTGAATCCGTTTCCCGATCTGTTCGCCATGCCGCCGGGCGGAGTGAGTGTGAAGGTGAAGGACGCGTTGCTCAGGAAACGACTCACCGATCGCCAGGTTGCCATTGCGTACGATTACCTGACTCGCACCGACTACGACGTGATGGGAGGCGCGTGGGGCTTAGCGACCTATGGCGGCCGCATCAATACCGTCGCACCCGACGCCACTGCCTCCGCGCAACGCAATTCGATTTTCGATATGGCCTGCAACACCGGCTGGATGGATCCGCGCGACGAGACAAAAAACCTTAAGTGGGTGCGCGAGTTCTATCGGGATCTGTTTGCAGAGACAGGTGGCGTACCCGTCCCAAGCGATGCGTTCGACGGAGCGTTCATCAATCATCCCGACACCGATCTCGCCGATCCCGCACTCAACACCTCAGGAGTTCCCTGGCAGACGCTGTACTACAAAGAGAACTACCCGCGCCTACGACGGATCAAGGCGCGATGGGATCCGCGGAATGTGTTCCGTCACTCGCTATCGATTCGGCCTGAATGATCTTTACCCTTCGCTGACGCTCATGGTGCGTGGCGCCTGCGAGCGCGAGCGGCGTACCGAACATGGAGGATCGCGGAAACGAGCGAGACGACAACTCCGATGGCCACGACCGGGGCCAGCCGCGCGCCGAAGAGCGCGCTCAGATCACTCGCCAGCGCGCCGCCGAGGACCGAGTTCAGAACTGCCACGACACCTGAAGTAGTCGTCAGGCTGTACGCCAGGTTGCGGAGATGCTGCGGCGAGCCGTGGGCCAGTGCTCTTCGCTGAGCATCGCGCTCGACACGCGATACAAAGAACGGCTCCAGCTCCGGTACGATCTTCAGATAGGCGTCGCGCAGCAGATTCATTCCCTCGACCCAGCGCGCATCCTCGATGTTGATGGCCACGCTTCGGACAAATGTCACAATGCCGATGAAGAGCGCGACTGAAATCAGCAGCACTGCGAACGACAGTGCCTCGCGACCAAAATTCGTCGCCTGAGCCAGCAATGCCAGGGCGATGACAGTGCCCGACAACACACCGATGAAGATCGTCGCCCGCCCGAACATCTCCTGGTAGCCGAGTGTTCGCGTCGAGAGCAGACTCCAGTGTTCGGTGGTCAGAATGTCGACGGCTCGGGAATCTTCGAGCCCTCCTTTCTTTTGTTCAGTCTCTCTCGGCTCTACTGACTTCCCGCGGCCAGTTTGCTCCGAATCGCTACCTCGTTCGACCCCGTTCATCCCGTACCTCCCATGCCTGGCGCCTTCGACGGTCCGTAAAGATATCGTCCAAGGCGCGGTACTCGTCGCGCATAGCCTTTTGGGTGTAAGATTTGGGCTCATGAAACCCAAAGAACTCACCATCCGCGGGCTGATTCTCGGCGCCCTCATCACGACGGTCTTCACGGCGGCAAACGTCTACCTCGGTCTCAAGGTTGGCCTCACCTTCGCGTCGTCGATCCCGGCGGCGGTGATCTCGATGGCGATCCTGAGCGCGGTCAAGGACTCGACGATCCTCGAGAACAACATCGTCCAGACCGTCGCATCCGCGGCCGGCACTCTCTCGGCGATCATCTTCGTTTTGCCGGGATTGGTGATCGTCGGCTGGTGGACGGGATTCCCGTTCTGGCAGTCGTTCCTCATCTGCGTCAGCGGTGGTGTGCTCGGCGTGCTGTTCACGATTCCGCTGCGGCGCGCGCTGGTAACGACGTCAGATCTCCCATATCCCGAGGGCGTCGCCGCCGCAGAAGTGCTGAAGGTCGGCTCCGGAACGCGCGGGGAAACGAAGGATGACACTGGCGAAGCGAGAGAAGGACTCGTCGCCGTCATACTCGGCTCCGTTGCCTCGGCGGGACTCGCTATCGTGACGTCGACACGCATCGCCGCCGGAGAGCTCAATGGATTCCTGCGCGTCGGAGCGGGGTCGACCGGGTACAATCTCGGGTGGTCGCTGGCACTGCTCGGCGCCGGCCATCTCGTAGGACTCTCAGTTGGTATGGCGATGTTGGTCGGTCAGGTGATTTCGTGGGTGATCGCGGTACCGATTCTAACGGCGATGCAGCCAGCAACTCTCGACCAGACACTCGCCGCTCACACGACTGTGATATGGCGCACGCAGGTCCGGTTCATCGGCGCGGGCGTAATCGCCGTGGCCGCGATCTACACTTTGGCCAGGTTGTCAAAACCCGTCGTCGGTGGACTGGTAAGCACGCTTGCCGCTTCTCGCGCGGCACACATCGCTGACGATCGTGATCGGGACATCCCACCGAAGTGGATTTACGTGCTGACGGTTGCCTGCCTCATCATCTCGGCGTGGCTTGCCTACACCTTCGCGCGGTCGACGGTACTGGCGCCTGATGCGCTAAAGCTGACGTTGATCGCTGTTCCGTTCGTGTTGATCATCGGCTTCGTCATCGCCGGTATCTGCGGTTACATGGCGGGTCTCATCGGCGCTTCGAACAGCCCGATCTCGGGAGTCGGCATTCTGTCGATCGTGATTTGTGCGTCAGTGTTCGCGCTCGCCGTAACGCCAACGGCTGACAACCGCCAGGCACTTGTAGCAATTGCACTGTTCGTGACGGCGATCGTCTTCGCGTGCGCCACGATCTCGAACGACAACTTGCAGGATCTGAAAACCGGTCAGCTCGTCGGCGCATCGCCAATGCGTCAGCAGATCGCTCTCATCGTCGGTGTTGCTGCGGGCGCGTCGGTGATTCCATCAGTACTCAACCTGCTTGCAAAGGCGTACGGCTTCGCGGGAGCTCCGAACGTCAACGTAGTCGCGGCAAATCCTCTTCCGGCGCCGCAAGCGACGCTCATCTCTGCCCTCGCCCAGGGCGTCATCGGCGGTAGCCTCGAATGGAAGATGCTCGGCATCGGCGCCGTCGTTGGCGTCGGCATCATCCTGATCGACACGATCCTCGGCGTGCTCAAGAAGCTGCGCATTCCACCGTTGGCGGTCGGGATCGGGATTTATTTGCCGATGTCGGCAACGTTCGCGGTAATCGTCGGGGCAGTGATCTCTCACTGGTATGATGGACGCACGCGCTCGATGCCAAACCCGGGCCGAGCCGAGAGATTGGGGACGCTCGTGGCGTCGGGATTGATTGTTGGCGAGAGCATTTGGGGTGTGATCAACGCCGGTCTAATCGTCGGCTTCGCGAAAGATGCGCCGATCGCGCTGGTGCCGGAGGATTTTGCGCTCGCACCGTGGCTCGGAGTGATCGGCTTCGTCGGCGCGATCGTTTGGTTGTACGGGTGGATGCTGCGACGGTCGAGAGCGGTGCCACCAACTGCGGTTGGCAGAATCTAACGGAGCAAGTTCGCGGTCAGACCAAGTGTGATCGTGTGCCGTCTAAAAAACGCGTGACGAAGCGTCGAAACGTCATCGTACACATCGCAACCAGCGCCGACGGCTACATCGCGCGTCCTGACGGTGATCTCGAATGGCTGACGTCCCGCCCCAAGCCCGAAGGTTTCTATGGCCTGAGCGCTTTCATGGGGTCGATCGACACGAAGCTGATTGGACGGAAGACTTACGAGATGAGCCGACGTTTGGGGGCGAAGTTCGACTCGACGAACCCGACCATCGTCTTCTCCCGTCATGCGCAACCGATCGATCTTCCGTCAGGCGTGCAGTGGGTGAAGGGTGGAATCGGCAAGTTCGTCAGCCGTCTTCGAGAGCAACCCGGCAAGGATATCTGGTTGATGGGCGGCGGCGAGCTTATCGCCTCCTTTCTTGACGAAAACGCGATCGACGAGTTCGTCATGACTGTAGTTCCGGTGTTTATTGGAGATGGCATTCCACTGATAGCGCGACGTCACCGTCACGTGCCCCTGGATTTGCAGTCCGTCGAACGCTTCGAGGACGGTGTGGTTCAACTGCATTACCGCGTTCGGGACCGTTCCTGATGATGCTCAGCTAAACTCGGGCGTTAGAGGGCACCCGTTGTCGTCATGCTTTGCCTTTCCGCATTGATGCGCCGACGTGATTCTACGGAAGTTCCCGCATGGGGAATTCCGTTGACCGTCTGACGCGCTCAGCTTGTAGCAGATGCCGTTGTTCGTGCTTCGACAGAATCTCGAACCCTGTTCCGACAGTGAAACGAATTACCGACACGAATGGATTCTCGAACCGGATCCGGTTGACGTCATAGTTCCGAAAGCGATTGACCAGCTCACGCGCCCTGCGGTTGCTGTCGAGAAAGCGATCCAGGATAGTGGGTTCTACGTTAGCGCCGGGCTTGCTCTTCTTCGGCGCACGCGCTCGTTTCGTTCGGGATGACGGTTCGATGTAGTTGCGAATGAACCATCGGCCGAACCAACCCGGTCTTATCTCTTCGACTACACTTACTGGATGACCACCTAACGAATTCGATATTGACTGACAGTAGACTTCGTTAGTGATGTATAAGTGTTCCAAACACTGGCCAATGCTCCACTCGCCCGGACTACGCTTCCAATTGAGTTGTTGTGGCGTCAGCGCCCTCGCCAGCGCGGTCGCGCGGTCGTCAGCGGCATTGAATTCGGAAATCAGCCGGCGGCTCCAGAGCGGTGATGCTTCGTCGAGCTGCGTAGTCACATCGCACAATCAACCAGCCAGTGCGCACAGTCGCAACTAGTCTCGACGAGAGCTTTCGCGCGGCGGTGACGGCGATCGACGCCGGCGACCTTGCCACGGTGGAACGGCTCATTGCGGCGAATCCGGCACTGGTGCGAGAGCGACTCGACTCGCCAGGCCCGTGGCTGCGCAATGCGGTCGGCAAGGCGATTAACGGTTTCTTCCGACGCCCGTATCTGCTTTGGTTCGTGGCGGAGGATCCCGTCCGCAACGGCAAGCTGCCCCAGAACATCGCCGCCATTGCTCGAGCGATCATCGACGCTGCTCGGCGCGAGGACGTGCCCAAACTTCAGGAGCAGCTCGACTACGCGCTGAAGCTTGTCTCCTGGTCATGGATCGCACGCGAGTGCGGCGTGCAGATCGCATTGATCGACGTGCTTGTCGACGCGGGTGCGAGCATCAACGGAAATTCGGACGACGCCCTCGTCAACGGCAACTTCGCCGCCGCCGAGCATCTTGTAGATCGCGGCGCCGAGCTGACGTTGTCGACAGCTCTTTGCATTGGGCGCTGGGACGACGCTGATCGACTGATGACGACTGCCAGCAAAGATCAAAAGCAGTTCGCATTCGTGCTCTCGGCGCTCAATGGCAAGGCGGAGGCGTTACGACGGCTGATACATGCAGGTGTCGACTTGAACCGTCCGACCCGCAACCTCTACCCGCATGGCACGCCGCTCCATCACGCCGTGTGCTCGGGTTCGCTCGAAGCGGTGCAAGTGCTGGTCGACGCTGGCGCCAAGCTGGATACCAAAGACACCGCCTGGGGCGGAACACCATTGGGTTGGGCAGAACACTACATCGGCGAAATGAAGGGCGATGACACGCGCAAGCAGTACCCCGAGATCGCCGCCTATCTCCTCGCAAAGATGCGATCGCCATGACGCGTCAATCGACAACGTCCATCGATCCCGCCATCAAGGCTTACTACGACGCCACACCTGAGGAATCGCGTCTGGAAGTCGGCCCGTTTCGCCTCGAGGAAATTCGGACCCGCGAGCTGATCCTTCGCCACGCTCCAAAACCGCCGTCCGTCGTCCTCGACATCGGCGGTGCCGCAGGTGCGTACGCGTTCTGGCTCGCTGAACGAGGCTACGAAGTCAAGCTGGTCGACGCGGTCCCGCGGCTGATCGAAGTCGCCCGCGCCCGAAACGAGCACGCAGCTCATAAGCTCGCATCATGCAGTGTCGGTGATGCGCGTGGGCTCCAGGAGCCAGATGATTCCGCCGACATGGTGCTGCTCCTTGGACCACTATACCATCTCGTTGAGTCGCAAGAGCGGCGAGAAGCGCTCGCCGAGTCAGCTCGCGTTTTGCGCGACGGCGGCGTACTGATTGCGGCTGGGATCTCGCGCTTTGCATCTGCACTCGATGGACTCAGCCGCGAATTACTGGGCGACCAGAACTTTGCCCGCATTGTTGAACGGGATCTCGTCGACGGGAATCATCGAAACCCGACCGACCGGCTCGATTACTTCACGACAGCGTATTTCCATCGGCCGGAGGATCTGCAACGCGAAGTTATCGATGGCGGCCTCGACCTTGAGGGACTGTATGGAATCGAAGGCCCGGGCTGGATTCTTCCGGATCTCGAGGAACGCTGGAACGATCAGGAGAGACGTGAGATGCTATTGCAGGTGGCGCGCAGTCTCGAGTCGGAGCCATCCGTCATTGGGTGCAGCGCACACTTGATGGTCATAGGCCGAAAGCCAAGGAGGGGGAGAGTTCAATGAAAGACTGCTCGATCCAGCTCACCAATCACCCCGGCGATCTCGCCCGGGTGGCGCAGGCGCTCGGCCGGCGCGGTGTCAACATCAAAGCTCTGGCCGCGATATCCGTCGGTAGCACGGCAACCGCGCGCATTCTTCCGGATGACATCGTGGTGGCGCGCAGCGCACTGGAGGCAGCGAGCATTCGCTTCACCGAGGGGGAAGTCCATCTCGTGTTGCTCGAGAACAAGCCCGGTGTGCTGGCCAACGTCACGAATCGACTCGGCGATGCAGGAATCAACCTCGAGGCGCTTTACGTGACCGGCATCGCAGATGACCTGGTCGAGCTGGCAATCGTCAGTGATAATCCGAAGAAGGCGAAGAAAATTCTTGAAGAATTCTGATTGAGTGAGCCAGTCATCGACGTCTCGGAGCTGACGCGCCGCTTCGGTTCCAGGACGGCCCTGTGCTCAGTGAGCTTGTCGATGCCCCGCGGCGGGGTCTACGGCCTCGTCGGCGCCAACGGCGCCGGCAAGACGACGCTCATCAAGCACATTCTCGGTCTGCTACGGGCGGAAAGCGGTTCGGTGCGCGTCTTTGGCCTCGATCCGGTCAACGATCCGGTCGCCGTCCTGTCCCGCATCGGCTATCTGTCGGAGGAGAATGATCTCCCGGCCTGGATGAGCGTCGACGAGCTCATTCGCTACACGCGCGCGTTCTATCCCGCCTGGGACGACGCTTACGCCGAGGAGCTGCGGCAGGCGTTCGCACTGGACCCCATGGTAAAAATCAAAAATCTCTCCAAGGGGCAGAAGGCGCGACTCGGACTTCTGACGGCGCTGGCACATCGGCCGGAATTACTGGTTCTGGATGAACCGTCGTCCGGTCTCGATCCGATTGTCCGCCGAGACATCCTCGGTGCCGTCATTCGCACCATCGCCCATGA
>JGI10216J12902_107087154_pt1 | contig 12944 bp, 14 predicted proteins | sample KanNatreferecore_FD_12902 | JGI IMG/M metagenome (IMG submission 12902)
TTCGGCGGCATCCTCACCTTCATGCTCGGCGTGCAGATCGCGACCGGCGTCGTGCTCGCCATGCACTACGTGCCGACCGCTGACGGCGCGTTCGACAGCGTCGAAAAGATCATGCGCGACGTGAATTGGGGCTGGTTCCTCCGCTACACGCACGCGATCGGCGCCTCGATGTTCTTCCTCGCGGCCTACATCCATACCTTCCGAGGACTGTACTACGGTTCCTACAAGGCACCGCGCGAGGTGCTGTGGATCTTGGGCGTGCTGATCCTTTTGCTCATGATCGCCACTGCGTTCATGGGCTATTCGCTCGTCTGGGGGCAGATGAGCTTCTGGGCCACTACCGTCATCACCAATTTGTTCTCCTCCCTCGACATGGTGATCCCGGGGCTCGGCACCGAGCTTGTGCAGTGGATCTGGGGAGGCTTCTCGGTGGGAGCGCCCACGCTCGACCGCCTCTACGCTTTACACTACCTATTTCCGTTCATCATCGCCGGCGTGGTGATGCTGCACATCTGGGCACTGCACATTCCTGGCAACAACAATCCCACCGGAATCGAGGTGAAGACCGCGCGCGACACGGTGCCGTTCCACCCCTACTACACGATCAAGGATAGCTTCGCGCTCGTGATCTTCGTTCTGCTGTTCGCTGGCTTGGTTTTCTTTGCGCCGAACGCGCTGCTCCAGAGTGATAATTATATTCCGGCAAATCCGCTGCAGACGCCGCCGCATATCGTGCCGGAATGGTATTTTCTGCCCTTCTACGCGATCCTGCGTGCCATCCCGAACAAGCTGCTCGGCGTGATTGCGCTGTTCTCCTCGATTGCGATCCTGTTCTTTGTGCCGTGGCTCGACACTTCCAAGGTACGGTCCACGCGCTACCGCCCAATCTACAAGTGGTTCTTCTGGGCGTTCGTCCTTTCGTGCCTCGCATTAGGCTATCTAGGTTCACAGCTGCCGGAGGGAATTTACCTCACATTTAGCCGCATCTTCGCCGCCTATTACTTCCTCTTTTTCCTTGTGGTGATGCCGGTCGTCGGGCGCATTGAGAAGCCGAAGCGCCTGACTGGGAGCATCACTGAGTCGGTGTTGGGACGAGAAGACCCCGTGGCGGCACTGTTACCGCCTCACCGGGGAGAGGAAAGGGTCAAATGACTGCTGACCGATGCATGTTCATCGGTCGTTCGCTCACCGGGCTCGCTTCTTACGAAAATATTCGTAGGTATCATCAAAAAGCGCTGAGCCGCGCTCGATGCGAGCGAGGTCCTCTTTTTGTGACGCACAGATCCCGGCAATCACATGCGCTATGCCGGGCGCCTGCTCGCGACCAAATTTGGCATCTTTGAGGTCAATGTCGTGCACGATTTCACTAATGGCACGCAACGCAGGATCATCCAATCCAATACGATCTAACAAAACTTCGAAAGAGCACTTATCGCCTATATGAGTGAACTCACCCTTGAACATGTCGAAGCGGATCTCACCCGGCTCCGCTGTGTAATCCTTTACTGATACGAACTCGAATCGAGCTTCGGGATCCACGAATCGCCGAATAAGCCAGGCACACGCAATGCGGTCGACGTGGACCCCCTTTCTGGTCACCCAGGTCTTTCCCATCAAGTCGGCTAGATCGCCCTGTGCGGTGGGCTGGTCCTTTTGGTCCAGCGTCTCAGCCTCTGTGAGCCGGCCTTCGATTTCCGAAAGAAGCCCCTCGACAATCATTCGGCCCTTGGCACCAAAAAAATCGATAGCGTTCACTTCGGTGGATCGGCGCCGCAGCTTGGCCGTCAAACTTTTTAAGTCTGGAAGCTCTTTTATAGGTGCTTTCTTCTTTTTTCTTAGTTTTGCAGCGATCGTGCGCAGCTTGGTTGCAATCTCCTCATAGTCGGCATCGCGGGCTCCATCGAATAGCCCTTGCACCTCTTGGTCATCGAGGCCGTCGATCAGATTCGCCTCGCAGACTATTCCCTCGCCTCCGCCTTTCTCGATCTCGCGCAACAGCCATTGGAAGTCCTCGAGCGACTGTTCACTCGCCGGCAAGACATAGACCGAATTTTTGACCGAGATGGCTCCCAACCGCTGTAATCGACGCCATACCTTTACACGCAGATAGGCGGGTTTAGGCGGCAACTGAGGGATCAGCAGGAGCCAACGATCCGTCGCGGGCGTCATGATGTCGCGCTTTGACATTAAATTCATATCCTACATATTGACTCACTGAAACGATCGTATCAAGACTAGCGTTTAGGTCCGCGGAGCCTGCCAGAGGAGTTTCGCCATGAAGTGGGTTACGCGAGAACGCCCGAAAATCGACCGTATCGCTTGCCCTTGGCTGATCAAACGGTTCATCGATAAAAACCCGGAGTTCCTCTACGTCCCGCCGGATCAAGTGCTGGCGGTGGCCGAGGAATCGGGCGCAATCCCCTATGATATCCCCGAGGTCGAATTGAGCCACGTTGGTGAACAGTGCTCATTCGATGCGTTTTTAAAAAAGTACAATCTCGCGGATCCGGCCCTGCTGCATCTCGCCAGGATCGTTCGCGGGGCGGATATCTCGCGACATGACCTGACTCCCCAATGCGGAGGTCTCTTCGCCATCTCGATTGGGCTCTGCGCGAATTTCCCAGACGATCACGACATGCTGCGCCATGGGATGGTGATGTACGACGCACTCTATCGTTGGTGCCGCGATCTTCAGTCAGAGACGCACAATTGGCCTGGTCCTCAGCAATCGTAAGGGTCCCGAGTTGTCCACGGTGACGCTTGCAGAAAACAGGGATGTTTACGACGTCCACGGTGTCTCGCTTCGCGAGGCGTTCTGGACGTGGCTGCGTGTAGCAACCCTGAGCTTTGGGGGACCGGCGGGACAAATTGCGGTCATGCATCGCATCATCGTCGATGAGAAACGCTGGATCTCTGAGGAGCGATTCTTACACGTGCTGAACTACTGCATGCTGCTGCCCGGACCTGAGGCGCAGCAACTTGCCACCTATATTGGCTGGCTGATGCACCGAACAATCGGTGGGATCATCGCTGGAGGCCTTTTTATCGTACCCGGCATCATCAGCCTCATGGCCCTCAGCTATGTTTACGCCCTCTGGGGCCAGGTGCCAGTCATCACCGCGCTATTGTTTGGCTTGAAGGCGGCCGTGCTGGCCATCGTGGTCGAGGCCCTTATCCGAATTGGCAAGAGAGCACTAAAGAGCCGTGGTCTCGTTGCGCTCGCGGCGGGTGCCTTCGTCGGTATTTTCTTTTTTGCGGTGCCGTTCCCAATCATCATCCTTGCCGCAGCGCTACTCGGCTCTATTGGGCACTTCACAGCAGCCCCCGCTCATTCTGATCGAGTCGAACCGTCGCTCGACGAAAGCCTTCTCGGCGAAGGCGTCCCGGAGCACGCTCATCCCACCATCGGGCGGGCTCTTCGCGTATCGGCCGTATGGCTATCGCTTTGGCTGCTCCCGGTGGCTGCACTCCTTGTCGCTTTTGGCGATCAGAACGTGTTCAGCCAGATCGCAGTCTTTTTCTCAAAAATGGCAATGGTGACGTTCGGTGGGGCCTACGCCGTGCTCGCCTACGTGGCTCAGCAGGCTGTTCAACACTATGGCTGGCTGAAGCCCGCTGAGATGCTTGACGGTCTCGGCATGGCAGAGACCACGCCCGGACCGTTGATAATGGTCCTGCAGTTCGTCGGCTTCATCGCTGCCTATCGAAATTCCGGCGCCCTATCGCCCTTGCTTGCGGGAACACTCGGCGGATTGCTTGCGACGTGGGTCACGTTCACCCCATGCTTCTTCTGGATATTCCTAGGCGCTCCCTACGTTGAAAAGCTTCGCGGCATTCGCGCTTTAAACGCCGCTCTCTCAGCAATTACCGCCGCTGTGGTTGGGGTCATCCTCAATCTCGCCATCTGGTTTGCGGTTCACATGATCTTCGGCGCCACCATGCCGGTCAGAGCCTGGCTGTTGAGTTTTGATGCTCCAGTACTGTCGAGCCTGAACCCTTGGGCTCTCGGACTTTCAGTGGCGGCAGCCGTTACAATCTTCCGATTCAAGTGGGGGATGATCCCGACTTTAGCTTCGTCTTGCGGGGCGGGGGTAGTCCTGCACCTTTTGGGTGCCATCTGAAGCAGCTTGCTATGCAAGAAGGAGTACGTGATGCCCAGATTGATCCCACTAGCAATCCTCGCTCTATCTCTAACGCTAACAACTCAGTCGCTGGGCGCGGACATTGATTGGTCCAAGGTCGACACAGCCCTCGACAAAACCGCCGCGGCTCAGGGCGACGTCCATCGTTATGGAATTCCTCGGAGCGACCTAAAGGTGACGCTCGAGGGCGTGACGATTAAACCAGCACTGGCCCTCGGGGGTTGGGTTGCATTTGAGCCCGCGAAAGATGGCACGATGCTTATGGGTGACATCGTGCTGACGGAAAACGAAGTCACCCCCGTTATGACTAAGCTGCTGCAAAGCGGCATCGAGATCACTGCTTTGCACAACCACCTCATGCGTACGACGCCCGCGACCTTATACATGCACATTCGCGGGCATGGCGATCCGGTGAAGCTTGCGACGGCAATTCGTGAAGCATTGGCGGAGAGCAAGACGCCCTTCGAGCCACCTGCAGCCAGTGCAAGCCAGACTGACAAAGTGGATCTGGATACAGAAAAATTGGACCAAGCGCTTGGGAGCAAGGGCAAGGTAAACGGCGGCGTCTACCAATTCTCAATCCCGCGCCGCGAACCCGTTACCGAGAATGGGATGCCAGTGCCGCCCGCGATGGGGACCGGCACGGTGATCAACTTTCAGCCGACAGGGGCTGGCAAAGCAGCAATCGCCGGCGACTTCGTCGTTACGGCCGAAGAATTGAACCCGATGATCAGCGCGCTCCAAGAGAACGGCATCGAGGTGATGGCTATCCACAGTCATATGCTGGAGGAGCAGCCGCGACTGTTCTTTGTGCACTTCTGGGCGAATGACGATGCCATCAAACTGGCGAGTGGACTCCGGTCGGCTCTCGACAAAATGGCAGTCGCAAAGACCTGATGCTGCCTTTCGCATTCGAGCCTCGATCTGTCAGGAAAGAGGAGGTTCCAATATGCAGAAATCATGGACGGTTTGTGGTGCGTTCATTGTCGTTGCTGCAGAAGTGACCGCCACTACTGCGGCTGACACGGCCGACACCTTTCGCAAGCTGACGGCTAGCGAAATCAAATCCAAAGTTTCAGGCATGGAGATCGAGGACGTGGGGGAGCACTGGGCCGAGCAATATATGCGTAACGGCTCACTCAAGGTGTTCGCATTAGACAAGCTCACGACCGGGAAATGGCGAGTCCAGAACGGAGAGCTGTGCGTTGAAATTGGGCCACTGGACTCGGGGTGCGGAGAGGTCTGGATTTCGGGCAACCAGATCGAGTTTCGCGGAGAGGGACCTCGCCAGGGGCTCCAAGGCATTCTGCAGAAGCAACAGCCACGCAAATGATTTGAGGAAGTGTATGCGCGGTGTTGGCCCGAGGTGAGCGTCGCCGTGTCTGCGGCGGTCGAGGCAGGATTATATGTCACCGCGCTGCACAATCACTTCATCCGATCGCAGCCGTGCGTACTTTTCATGCACATTGAGGCCACTTCCGACGAAGCCACGTTGGGCCGCAGTGTTCGCAAGATATTGGATGCCATCAAAGACGTTCGCCTTGCCCATCCGGTTGCCGCTGCGATCAAGGAGCTTCCGTGCCAACTCGACGTCGGGCAGATCGAAGACGTCGTGGAAGCCAAGGGCGAGATGAAGAACGGGGTCTTGAAGTTTACCCTCGGTCGCCCCGACGTCCCCGTTAAATGCACTCGCTGCAGCGACTTAGAGATCGACGCCACAATGGGTTACAACACCTGGGCTTCGCTGCAAGGGACGCAAGAGCGGGCGGCGATATGCGGCGACTTTGCGATGCTTGAACTCGAAGTCGCTCCCATCATCCGAGAGCTCCGGGCCGGGGGAATAGAGGTGGTTGCCGTTCACAACCACATGTTCTTCGAGGAGCCCCGAGTCATCTTCCTGCACTACTGGGGCGTCGGAAGCGCCATCCAACTCGCCACTGTTTTTAGGCGTGCCCTGGAAGCCCAGAGGCAGGTGCAAACTAGTGAAGCATGCTGTTCGTCCTGAGCAAGGAAACGCAAGAGACAAAGCGTAGCCCAGAAGTTCGAAAAATCCGTTGGAGGTAATGATGAGAATCCTGGTTCTCACCGCCGCGATGATCACAGCGGCAAGTACCGCGCTCGCGGACACCGATAACTTCGACCAAGCACAGATAGGTTCACCGCCGCCAAACTGGACGTGCGGTGTTACCGGTAAGGGTTCGCCGGTCTGGAAGGTGGAAGCCGACCAATCGGCCCCGAGTCAACCAAATGTCCTCAAGCAGTCAGGCAGCGGCACCTTCCCCTGGTGCGTAAAGAAGGATGTGTCGATCAAAGACGGCTATGCGGAGGTCAAATTCAAACCGCTTGAAGGGCGTGAAGATGAGGCCGGTGGGGTCGTCTGGCGGTGGAAGGACGGTGACAACTACTACGTGGCGCGCGCCAACGCGCTGGAGAACAACGTGACGATCTTTCACACCGTCAAAGGCAATCGCCGCCAGTTCAAGAGCGTCAACATGAAAGTCTCCCCCAATCAATGGCACACGCTGCGCGTGGACTTCGACGCCAACAGATTCAAGGTGTTGTTCGACGGCAAGGTCGCGCTTGAAGCCACCGACGACACGTTCAAGGAGCCTGGCGCCGTCGGCGTGTGGACCAAGGCAGACAGCGTCACTGCTTTTGACGATTTTTCATTCGGCGGCAAGTAGAGGCCGAAAGTTGTCATTCCCATGCCTCAAAATGATTGGCGCGCTGTGCGCCGGAGTCTGATTGGAGAGTTCGCCTTGAAATATGCCTCTTGGATTGCACTTGTGCTCGTGGTCGCCGCGTCCATTGCACTATGGCACTTCTACCCTTCAGCCGGGACACAGACGGTGGTCGTGTATGTCAGCCATGACCAAGTCTTCTCGGAACCCATCCTCAAGGATTTCGAGAAGGATACCGGCATCAAGGTGCTGGCGGTTTACGACACGGAGGAAACCAAGAGCACGGGAGCCATGAACCGGCTAATCGCGGAGAAGAGCAACCCGCAAGCCGATGTTTATTGGGCCAACGAACCTGTCCGCGCCGAGGTCTTGCGTCAACAGCACATCTCGGCACCTTACGTCTCGCCGAGTGCAGCAGGGATCCCCGATACCTTTCGCGACCCGGACGGGTACTGGACCGGCTTTGCGGCGCGAGCGCGCCTCCTCATCGTACATACCGGTGTCGACCCGCGACCGACCTCAGTGCTGTCTTATACGGACCCTAACTGGCGGGGAAAGGCGGTGATTGCCAATCCACTGTTCGGTACAACGACCGACCAGATTGCAGCACTCTTTTCCGTCTGGGGAGATGATCGCGGAAACTCGTTCATGCGGGGCTTGCACGCTAATGACGTCAAAATCTCGCCGAGCAACGGCGACAGTGCCGATCTCGTCGCACGCGGCGAGTTTGCCTTCAGCTTGGTGGACAGTGACGATGCTGTAAATCGCATGAAGCAGCACCAGCCTGTTGATTTGGTGTACCCTGATCAGGCTGCTGATGAGGTCGGCTGCCTCATCGTGCCCAATGCCGCGGTGCTGATTGCCGGCGCGCCACACCCGGAAGCTGGAAAGAAGCTCCTCGACTATTTGCTTTCCAACGACACCGAGCGAAAGCTCGCGCTTTCCGATGCAGCTCAGATTCCCCTGCATCCGGGCATCACCCCGCCACCTCAACTAAAGCCAATCGAATCGATCAAGGTGATGAAGGTGAACTACGCAGACGTCGCCGCGAAGCTGCAGGCGATCCAGCCAGTGCTCAAGGCCTGGGTGGGGTCCTGACGCTTGCAGAAACGCCTAACCCTCATTGCTGCTGCTGTCCTGCTCGTCGTGATCGGACTGTTGCCGGTCCTCATGATGGTGGCCAACAGTTTCGTCGTGGACGGTGTCTTCAGCGTCGCGGCCTATCGGGCGCTCTTGGCTTCCGGCAAACAGCAGTGGGTGCTAATGGGGCACAGCCTGTCGCTGTCCTTGGGCGTCGCCTTCTTCGCGACAACAGTGGGAGTGCCTCTCGGTCTATTGCTCGGCAAAACCGACTTGCCGTTTCGGCGAACGTTCACGATCTTGCTGGCAGTGCCGCTCTTGATTCCTCCTTATGTAATTGCGGTCGCATGGTTTGCGGTGATCGGCGCAGGAGGTTGGATCACTCGCCTGCTCCCCGCGATATCTCACCACCTGTCATGGGCGTTTTTCGGACTGTACGGGTGCATTGCAGTGCTATTCACCGCGTTCGTGCCAATCGTCATTCTGCTCACAATTGCCTACCTTGGGGCCGTCAATCCCCGACTGGAGGCTGCGGGCAGGCTGGTGAGCGGTTGGCCCGGGGTTTTGCGACGGATCACTCTGCCCCTGATTGCGCCGGCAATTGTGTTCGCGGCAGTCCTGGTGTTCCTGCTGACACTCGGCGAGGTGGGCGTTCCGACTTATCTGCGTTACTCCGTATACCCAGTTGAGACGCTTACTCAATTTGCCGCCTTCTACGACTTCAGCGCGGCTACCGCTGCGGCGATCCCTTTGCTCATTGTTACGCTGGCGATGCTGACTTTGGAGTATGGCTTACTTCACAAGCAAGTGTCCGAACTTGCGAATGTGACCTTTGGCGTGTCGCGTGCGCAAATTGAGCTCGGACGCTGGAAATTCCCGCTGCTTGCGGTCGTGTTGATCTGGGCCCTCATCACCGTCGCCCTGCCGCTCGCAGCATTGGTCGCCGAAGCGCCCTCGCTGACCGCTTATGCCGAAGCGTTCTCGCGGGCGAGCGACAGCATCCTGCGTAGCCTCGTGTTTGCGGTGATCGGGGCAAGCTTGCTGACGGTGCTCGGATTCTTTTGGGGCTACATCGTTCACGATCGAACGCTACCCTTCTGGCGAGGCGTCGATGCCCTGGCGCTGTTTCTGTTCACGCTGCCTGGCACCGTTATCGGAATCGGCCTGATCAGCCTCTGGAATACGCCGGTGACCAATCTGGTCTATCGCACGCCGGCAATCATCATCCTTGGATATCTCGCTCAATATGCCGTGCTGCCGACCCGTATGACATCCGGAATTCTTGAGCGAATTCCACCTTCCCTGGAACGTGCCGCGCGGTTGTGCGGCGCCGATTGGTTCATGACCTTGCGGCATATCGTGGCGCCGCTCGCAATACGCGGCCTCATTGCCGTGTGGATCGTAAGCTACGTGTTCTGCTTGCGCGATCTTGGGATCAGCATGGTGGTTTATCCGCCGGGGTCCGACACCTTGCCGGTGCGTATCCTGACCTTGATGGCCAACGGCGCGCCCACCCTGCTCGCCGCTCTATGCGTCATCCTGGTAGCGATCACACTCCTTCCGCTCGCCGCGGCGGCTCTCTGGTTGAGACGCAAGTCGCCCCTATGAGCATGATCGAGCTGCGCAGGGTGACGAAGGACTATGATGGGCGTCGTGTCATAAACGACGTGTCGCTAAAGACGGAAAGTGGTGAGCGGGTCGTATTGTTTGGCCCATCAGGTTGCGGCAAGTCCACGGTATTAGCTCTAATTGCCGGCTTGGTGATTCCAGATTCTGGTGAAATCCTCATTAACGAAGAAGTCGTCGCCACCACGAAGGGAAATTTGCGCGAGCCGGACCAACGCGGAATCGGAATGGTGTTTCAGGATCTCGCGCTTTGGCCTCATATGACAGTTGCGGAGAATATCGAGTTCGGCCTCAGGGCAAAACACGTCCCGCCGAACAAGCGCAAAGAACGCGTGAGGGAGATGATCGATCTGGTTGGGCTCGGAGACTATCTGAATGCCAAGCCCGCGGAGCTTTCAGGAGGGCAGCAACAGCGCGTGGCGCTCGCGCGAACTCTTGCCCTTGCACCCCCCGTCGTGCTCATGGACGAGCCGCTTTCTACCCTCGACGAAGCGCTTAACCTGCAACTGCGCGAAGAGATTTTAAGGCTGCACAGCGACCTGGGATTCACGTTGGTCTATGTGACCCACAATCGCGAGGAAGCGCAGCAACTCGGCACTCGCATTATTTACCTTAGGCACGGTCGCATCGAGGGGAGCTAATCCCAAACATGAACAGCCTCGTCGCGATCCAGCACTGGCTTTATGGGGAAATGGCGAGCGGCCTCGGGGAGGTCGCAGGCGGCGACCTCAGGGCCATATTCGCCGCAATGGCTGCCGCTGTATTGTTCGGCGCCGTACATGCCCTGATGCCGGGACACGGCAAGACGGTTCTGGTCTCCTATCATCTCGGACGGCAAGCCAAGCTGGTGGAGGGCGTGGCCAATGGCGCGATCCTAGCGTTGACCCATGTAGGGCTCGCCCTGATCTTGGTCCTCGCCGGATTCGCCGTCATCAGTAGGGCCTTCGCCTATGGAGGACGCACGCCGCAATTCGAGACTGCAAGCGGCGTGCTGATTGCGATTGCGCTCATCGGCGCGTTCCTGCTTTGGCGTTCCCTGAAAAACGACCACCATGTTCATGGCAAAGATGGCAAGACGCTCGCCTTCGTGACTGGAATGATCCCCTGTCCGCTGACCACTTTCATCATGAGCTATGCGCTTGCGCGCGGGATGCTCGCCGCCGGGCTCGCCGTGACTGCAGCCATGACCCTCGGCATGATCGCGACCATTAGCGGGATCGCGCTCGCTGCCGCCTTGGCGCGCGACCGGTTCATGGGGCTGCTCGCTCGCACCGAGAGCTGGCGGCACCACGCGGGAACGGCGTTGGAAATTGGGAGCTCAGCGATGGTGTTGATGTTTGGCCTGTGGATGGTGCTCCGCTCGCTTGTGACCTGAGCCCGGCACGATTTCCACGAGGAGGCGCTCCAAGGCGGGCAGATGGTCGCGCGCGTGGTCTTTGACGTCGTCCGCTACGTTGCGCGCATCGGTAACCGAGAGCGCTGGATCGACAGCCAACTTCATCTCCGCGTGCAGCCGATGACCGAGCCACCTCGCGCGAACCGACTCCACATCAAGGACTCCCCTTGCATGCTCCGCGGCATGGCGCAACTCATCGATCGTTGGACGTTCGATGCCATCGAGCATCCTGGTCAGCACGGCCTTCGCCGATTGCCAGACGATGCCAAGAATCGCAACAGTAATGATGAGACCGACAATCGGGTCGGCAAGCGCAAAACCCATCCATACACCGAAAGCGCCGAGGACGACCGCCAGGCTAGTCAACCCGTCGGTCCGGGCATGGTAGCCGTCAGCGATCAGCGCCGCGCTATTGATCTGGCGGCCGACACGGATGCGGAATACCGCCACGGCCTCGTTTCCCAAAAAACCGATCGTGCCGGCGGCCGCAAGCCAGCCGAGATGCAATACCGGACGGGGATGGAACAGCCGGTCAATGGCCTCATATCCGGCTACCAAGGCACTCGCCAAAATGATCAGAACGATAGCGAGACCTGCGAAGTCCTCGACCCTGCCATAGCCATAGGTGAAGGTCGGGGTGGGTTTTTTCCTGGCGAGCGCGAAGGCGATCCACAGCGGTATCGCCGTGCCGGCGTCGGCAATATTGTGGATAGTGTCGGCAAGTAGCGCCACGCTGCCCGAGAAATATACGACGACGAGTTGCAGAAGAGCGGTAGCAGCAAGGATTAAGAACGACCACTTGATCGCCCACATGCCGCGCGCGGTCGTGGCGATGGTCGGGTCGACGACGCCATGGGTATGGCCATGGACATGGTCGTGATCATGCGCATGCTCCCCATGACTGTGCCCCTGCGAGCCGAAACCTAACCAGTCAAGGACTTTCGTAAGCACCCACGACCTCACTAGAGATATTTGCTGATCGCCTTGAACTCCTCCACCGACTTACGTCCATCGCGAACGTTCGTCGTCACGGCGTGGTTCAAGCAATGGTCGATGTGGTCATGCACCAAAGTCTTCTTAGCCTGAGCGATAGCCTTCTCGACCGCGTGGAGCTGTTGAGCGATGTCGAGACACGGGCGTCCGTCCTCAATCATGGCGACCACAGAGTGAAGATGGCCAGCGACCCGTTTGAGTCGCTTCACAATCGCAGGATGGCTCTGATGTATCTTAGAAGCAGCTGCCATTAGCCAGATGATCCTATCCTGTGGGGGAGGATACTAGAACCCACGAGCAACGTAACCGTCATGGTCGATCCCCAAAGGGCTCCCCAACTTCAGGGCCGCTTATGGCACTTAGCGGACATGGAAACCGTGTGATGATGCAAACCTCAATGTCCGCTAGTGACCCAATGCGGACATCCGAGCGCCGAACCTCCAAATTGAAGGCAGATTTCATGCTTAGCTAAGCAATGCCATTAGCCTCGGCTTTTTTCGAGCAAAGTTCAACGGAGCACGCCGGTGTAGCGGCCCGATTTCTTGCCCTGTGCAGTCTCGAAGGTCACATCGATCGTGACGGCGAGCAAGGATCTCAGAAGAGCTTCGTCGAGAATGAGCCGCTGTTTGACGGTGCCCTAGAGCACCGTGGGCTGGGACGACTCGCTTCAGGTAATGCTGGCGCGATTGCCGCCAATAGGGCGGCGATCACGACGAAGTTCAGTCTCACTTCGCGACCATCACATCCGAGGCCTTGATGACGGCGACGACGTCATCGCCCCCGACTAGCTTGAGATCATCCACCGCCTCATTGGTAATCGATGAGGTGATCACCACACCATTGCCAATGTCGATCCTGACATGGGCGGTGGTCTGCCCCTTGCGAACCTCGATTATGCGTCCACGAAGCTGATTTCGCGCGCTGAGCTTCTTCATCTCTTTGGCCTCCGAAGGGCGCTAGCCGACCTTGCCCCGGCTCTCCCAAAAGAAAAGGCCCATGACCGGTCCCGAAATTGGTGCTTGGGAA
>JGI10216J12902_105249605_pt1 | contig 12943 bp, 8 predicted proteins | sample KanNatreferecore_FD_12902 | JGI IMG/M metagenome (IMG submission 12902)
GCTAAGATGTAAGCAAAATTAAAAACAATCAGGCGCCGCTGCGTTAATTCTTCTAGAATTGTAACACGAAAACCGTACCCTCTCCCTCTTTCGATTGCACATGTATATTTCCTTTATGCAGCATCATGATCTGCTTGCAAAGACTAAGCCCGATACCGCTCCCGCTTTTTTTCGTGCTAAAAAAGGGAATGAATATCTTATCCAATACTTCAATAGGGATTCCATTCCCGTTATCTGCTACCCGGATAGCGGGCTTACCGTTATTTGACATATAAGCGGTCAGGATGATTCTCGGCATATCCTTATCTTTCACAGCTTCGATTGCATTCACTACCAGGTTTATAAGGATCTGTTCCAGCAGGTCTATGTCTGCTTCGAGTACAAGGTCCGTATCTTTCAGGATGGTTTCAAGTTCAATGTTCTTTTGTTCCAATGTAGGCTGCATCAGGCGGAGCAGGTTTTCGAATATCTCGCGTACATGAATTTTCTTAAGGTTAAGCGTAGTGATCTTATTCAGGTTGCGGTATGTCTCCGCGAATTTCAGCAGGCCTTCACTTCTTCGTTTAATGGTCTCAATTCCAACTTCAAGATCGTCAACTGAACCCGAATCATTATTTAATGTACCTACTGATTGCTGTAACCTGTTCTTTAAGGTTTCAGCGAGTGAAGAAATGGGAGCGACCGAATTCATGATCTCGTGCGTCAATACACTCAGCAGTTTTTGCCAGGCTTTCGATTCTGTTTCATCCAATGCAGCATTTACATTCTGGAAAGCGATCAGCTTGAATTTTCTTCCATCGGTCTGGAAAGCAGTGGCCGATAAAAGCACCTTAAATGATGATCGTTCAAGATGAGCAGTAGCGATCTTACTGTCACCCGGCTTGAGTGCAACGATAGCCTCACCAAGTTCTGCATCCCGTTTGTTGAGTGAATGAATGGTCTTCAGGTAAGGTAATTGCAACATTTTTTTCAGTGATTCATTCATCCATACTATATCCCCGCTTTCTTCCTGGTATGAAAGAATACCGGTATCGACCAGCTCGAGTATTTTTTGCAAATACTGGTATTGCGTCTCTTTTTCCTTGCTGATCACTTTGAACGTAGTGTTTATTTCGTTGAATCCCTCGCGTAAAGGCTGAATCTCTGCCGGCGCATGTTTTACATCAAAATACCGGGAGAAATCACGGTAATGAACCGATTCCACGAATTGCCTGAGTTCGCTGTGAGTTTTATCCTGGAAACGGTAGAATTCCATGACCTGGTAGATAATAACGGGCACGATGATCACCAGGTATACATACCATTTATTAACGAGCAGGTAAGCTGCTCCACTGAGTGTTACGAATAACAAAAGGACCCGCAGCAGTATTCTCCACTTGAATTTTTTAAATATCATATTTGCTCAATCTCCTGTATAAGGCGGTGCGGGTAAGCCCGAGTTCTTTTGCCGCGCGGGTGATATTGCCATTATGTTTTTCGATCACTTTGAGAATAGTATTTTTTTCAACCGCGCTGAGCTTTGTCTCCCCCGGTTCAGCTTCGGCTGCCAAAGCCGTTTCAATAGGAGAAAAGATCAGGTCTTTTGCCTGCAATACATCTCCATCGGTCATGATGACTGCTCTTTCGATGATATATTGCAGTTCACGAACGTTCCCCGGGTAATGATGGTTAAGCAGTTTATCCTGGGCCTTTGCATCAAACTCCGGTTCGGGTTTCATGTACTTGGCGCTGTAGAGACGCGCAAAATGTTTTGCCAGCAGGATGATATCTTCCCCGCGCCGGCGAAGCGGTGGAACAGTTATTTCGACTGTATTAATACGATAAACCAGATCTTTCCTGAAGCGTGTTTCGTTGGCCAGTTCAGCAAGCGGTACATTCGTCGCGCAGATCAAACGGATATCTACAGGTATAGGTTCATTGCTTCCCAGTCTGACCACCTGCCTGTTCTGTAATACACTCAATAGTTTTGCCTGCAAGTGCAAGGGGATATTCCCGATCTCGTCAAGGAACAGGGTTCCTTTATCTGCAGCCTCGAACAATCCGGTGCGATCTTCACGCGCATCGGTGAAAGCGCCTTTTTTATGACCAAATAACTCACTTTCAAATAAACTTTCTGTTAGTGCTCCCAGGTCAACTTTGATATAAGGCGCATTATTACGTAATGATTGCTGGTGAATAGCTTTGGCAATAAGATCTTTACCCGTTCCATTTTCACCGAGTATCAGGATGTTGGCATCCGTAGGTGCAATCTTTTCGATTTTGTAAAAGATTTGCTGCATGGGTTCTGATTCACCCAACAATTCTTTACCGATCAGTGAATCGGCATTGGAAAAAGAAAGAAGCCCCTGCTTTCCACCCTTTCGTTTCAGCGTTTCCTTGATCGTTGCGATCAGTCTTTCGTTGTGCCAGGGCTTGACCACAAAATCGGATGCGCCTTCCTTAAGTGAACGTACAGCCAGGTCAATATCACCATACGCGGTGATCATGATCACAGAATTGTCTGCCCTGGTTTTTCGGATCTCTTTTAGCCAATACAAACCTTCATTACCTGTATTGATCGAACTGTTGAAATTCATATCCAGCAGGATCAGATCAAAATTTTCTTTTGCCAGATGGGTACGGAGATTTTCCGGATTTTTTTCGGTGACCACATCTTTTGCTTCGGTTTTTAACAGCAACCGGACGGCCGTTAATACATCGGGGTCATCATCTACGATCAGTATGGAGGCGTTTTTTAAAAGCATAAATAAAAAGGCAATAGACGATGAACAAAAGATCCAGTAATACTTGTTTCCCACAAAGTCCACTAAAGAAAACACAAAAAGCACGATAAATTTCTGGCGACACTGCTATACTGTGGTCTTAGTGCGTTCTCTGTGGTCTTTGTGGGAAACAAGCTGCAAGTTGCAAAATTCCAGACGCTTCACCTTGCCAATTGTTGATTGCCGATGCCGTACCATAATTACAACATGATGGCAACTAATTTTTTGTAAAATGAGGGGTTGATAAGACTGTATCAAAAACGAACACCAGCTGTATCGAAAACGAACGTCTTCGTACTTCCCGGGGATTGTATGAACCTGAAAATCATTGAATTCGAAGTTGGCATGTTTATGACTGATCGCTGGCAGGTCCCTTATATATATGGAGTCGGGATTATCATTTATTTAAACAGAAATTTCGTGGATAGAGTTATTGCCAAAAAGAGATGGAGCAGGAAACGTATCATGACGATCGCAGCAGTGACTGGTGTAATCGGCCTGGCCGCAGCCAGTTATTATTTTACTGCCGGGAAGAGCCGGCTCAATGTAGATTCAGAAAGAATTACTATCAGTGAAGTAAAAAATGGCGCATTCCAGGAATTCATTCCCGTGAATGGAGTTGTTTTACCCGTAACAACGATTTATCTCGATGCGTTGGAAGGCGGTCGCGTGGAAGAAAAATTTGTAGAAGATGGAGCGGTGATGAAAAAAGGCGAACCTATTCTCCGGTTATCCAATACCGATCTCGAGTTAAGCCTGGTGAACCAGGAAACGTCCGTTTATAACCTGCTAACTCAAATGCAAATTTCGCAGAATGCTGCGCGCCAGAATACGATCAATAAGCTGACCCAGATGACCGATGTGGAAAATGCACTGAAAGAAGCCGAGCGTATCTACAAACTTAATAAACACCTATACGAGCAGAAAGCGATTGGCTTGCAGGAATTCAAACAGTCGGAGAATAATTATAATTACCAGCTCGAGAGAAAGAAACTCACACGCCAGATCCTGAAACAGGATTCCGTTTCTGCGGGACAGGAAGCCAACCAGGCCATGCAGTCGTATGCTCGTACACAAAATGCCCTGAATGTAATGCGGAAAAAAGTCGGAGACCTTGTAGTAAGAGCGCCGGTGGATGGCCAGCTTACATCACTGGATGCTGAGATAGGGCAGTCGAAGAACAAAGGCGAGCGACTCGGCCAGATCGATGTATTGAGCGGTTACAAAGTAAGAGTTGATATTGATGAGCATTATATATCGAGGATCTATACCGGCCTTGGCGGTGAATTCACGTTCGCAGGGAAGAGCTATACATTAAAGATCAAAAAAGTTTATACGCAGGTTACTGGCGGTCGTTTCCAGGTAGACATGGAATTTGATAAAGAAGTGCCGCAAGGCATACGTCGCGGCCAGACATTGCAAATCAGGCTGGCACTGAGTGATGAAACACAGGCTTTGCTTCTTGCCAAAGGCGGATTTTACCAGCAAACGGGTGGTAACTGGGTATTTAAAGTAAGCGAGGGAGGAAATACGGCATATAGAGTAGAGGTAAAATTGGGACGCCAGAACCCGGATTATTATGAGGTGATGGAAGGTTTGAAACCAGGGGATAAGGTAGTGACCTCTAGTTATGAAAATTATGGAAACATGCAGGAATTAGTCTTAAAGAAGTAAGTATTCATTTTAGATTGGGGATTTCGGATTTCGGATTGCCCCTGATTGTAGAAACTGGGCTGCTTTCGGAAAATCTACAATCGCAAATCTAAAATCTAAAATATTCAAAGTATAGTCATGAAAAAGAAAACATTTTACATCCTGGCATTTATCTGCACGATCAGTTTGTTTTCCGCTGCGAAACAATCCGGCAAGGACTGCAAAACATCCTGCCCCTTAAAAAAACAGCAGGCGCCTACGCCGGAGCAGCTTGAGCATGTAAGTAAAACAAGTTTTGAGCTGGCCCCGCTGGCCTGGTTGCTATAAAAACTTTTAACCTTTAAAATATAACACCCAAATTCAAACGCAAATGATAAAGATCACCAACCTCGAAAAAATTTACCGTACGGATGAAGTGGAAACTGTTGCCCTGAACAAACTTTCCCTTGAAGTGAAAGAAGGAGAGTTCGTAGCCGTGATGGGTCCTTCGGGCTGTGGCAAATCCACTTTACTGAATATCGTGGGGTTGCTCGACGATCCTGATACAGGAAGTTTTATGTTCAATGGTATTGAAGTAGCGAAATTCAATGAAAGAAAACGGGCTGACCTCCGTAAGCGGAATATCGGCTTCGTATTCCAAAGTTTTAACCTGATAGATGAATTGACAGTGTTTGAAAATGTAGAACTGCCGCTTATCTACACGGGTATCAAATCCGGAGACCGGAAAAAAAGGGTGGAAGAGGTATTGGATAAGATGCAGATAATGCATCGCCGGAACCATTATCCGCAGCAGCTTTCCGGGGGCCAACAGCAACGGGTTGCCGTGGCCAGGGCCGTGGTGAATACCCCTAAACTGATACTCGCAGATGAACCGACAGGTAACCTCGACTCAAGCAATGGTAATGAAGTGATGCAATTACTGACGGATCTCAACGAACAGGGTACAACGATCGTAATGGTCACTCACTCCGAGCATGATGCGCGGTATAGTCATCGTATCATAAGGATGCTGGATGGACAGACAGTGTTAGAGAATATAATGGTATAGTGAATTCCAGATTTGCGATTTACGATTTTAGATTTTCCGAAAGCTGACCAGTTTCTTCAAACCAGAGGCAATCCGAAATCGCCAGTCTAAAATCTAAAATATTTAAAGTAGCGCCATGATCAAGAATTATCTTAAGATCGCTTTCCGGAATATAGCGAGGTATAAATTCATTTCCTTTATCAATATTTTCGGACTTACCATCGGGCTCACCTGTTGCCTGCTGATCCTGTCATTTATCCTGCACGAAGTAAGTTATGATAAATACCAGCCCAATGCAGATCGTGTGTATCGTGTAACACGCAGTTTTAATAACCCTGAAACAGGAGCGGTATCCCTGAACCTGAGTACTGTTGCGCCCCCCTTCGGACCTTTACTGGTAAATGATTTCGGGGAGATCGAGAATATGACCAGGGTACTCCAGAACGGTACAACCCCGATTCGCTATGAGGATAAAATCATCAATGAACCTAACGTATATTTTGCGGATGAGCAGTTCTTTGATTTTTTTAAAGCATCTATCCGGAAAGGTAATCCAAAAAAATCCCTGGCTGATCCTTACAGCATCATGATGACAGATGCCATGGCTAAAAAGTATTTTGGAAACGAAGACCCGGTAAATAAAGTAATACGCGTAAACTTTGGAAATTATTTCGACTTCAAGGTAACAGGCATTTTTGAACCATTTCCTGCCAATACACATTTTCATCCTGAGTTCCTGGTATCCTTCAATACACTCAATGATACCCTGATCTATGGCGCAACGAACCTGCGGACCAATTTTGGGAACAATTCTTTTTTTACCTATATCAGGTTGCCGGAGAAGTATGATCCGGAAAAAATGATTGCACAATTCCCGGCATTTGTTGATCGCAACATGCCGGTGCAAACCAATTCTGCTTATAAAGCATCGCAGGGAACCACACTCGGGCTGCAGAAGATTACAGATATACATCTCCGTTCACATACAGATTACGAAGCTGAACAGAATGGAGATATAAAACGGGTGTATATTTTCTCAGCCATTGCACTCTTCCTTTTACTGATTGCCTGTATCAATTATATGAATCTTTCCACGGCCCGGTCAACACTGAGAGCGCGAGAGATAGGCATCCGTAAAGTAGTCGGCGCGCAAAGAAAAGAGATCATGGTGCAGTTCCTCAGTGAATCAGTGCTCGTGTCCTGGATCTCGATGATATTTGCTTTTTGTCTTACCTGGGCGCTGATCCCGTGGCTGAGCAGGATCTCCGGCCGGCAACTCGATATCTCCATATTGTTTAACTGGCAGGTACTGGTACCCATAATACTGGCACCGTTTATCGTCGGCATCTTATCCGGACTCTATCCTGCATTGTTCATGTCATCTTTCCAGCCAATAAAAGTTCTGAAAGGTTTTTTGAAAGTTGGAGGACAAACTATTTCATTCAGGAAGGTACTGGTGACATTACAATTCGCCATCTCTATCATATTAATCATCAGCACTGCTGTTGTCTTCAGCCAGATGCGGTATATGCAAAATAAGTCTCTCGGCTTCGATAAGGAACATATCATAAACCTTCCATACGCCAGTTTGCTGAATGATAGTTATGAGACTTTCCGGAATGAATTATTGAGTAATTCCGCTATTAAGAATGCGGGGCGATCATCCCGGATACCTACCGGGCGATTGCTGGATGCGATGGGTGCACAAATAAAATCGGGAGATACACTGGCCCCGATTAATGCTGATATCAAATTTGTTTCTGCCGACCAGGATTTTATTTCCACTTATGGTGTGAAAGTACTTGCCGGAAGAGGCTTCTCCAGGGAATTTGGGGTTGATACCGCTGCCTTCCTGATCAATGAAGCGGCCGCAAGAGTACTTGGGTTTAAAAATAATGAAGAGGCGATCGGAAAAGATTTCGGATATGGGAACCGCAGGGGAAAACTGGTAGGTGTGTTCAATGACTTCCATTTTGAATCCATGCATCAGAAGATCGTTCCATTGGTCCTGCTGGTTCCGAGGTCTCCCAATGCATTTGGAAATATTTCGATCAAAGTAACCGGTAGTGGAACAACAGCCGCCTTGTCACATATCGAGAAGACCTGGAAAAAATTCCTGCCCGAAGCACCTTACCAGTATACGTTCCTGGATGAAAATTTCAGTACGCTTTACCAGGCGGAGGAAAGACAACGTAAGTTGTTCACGACGTTTGCATGCCTGGCTATTTTTATTGCTTGTCTCGGGCTATTCGGTTTATCTGCATTTGCCATCTCCCAGCGTGTAAAAGAGATCGGGATCAGGAAAGTACTGGGTGCGAACACCGGAATGATCGTGACCCTGCTTTCAAAAGATTTCCTGAAACTGGTAGCCTTATCAGCACTTATCGCGTTCCCGGTAGCATGGTTTGCAATGCATAAATGGTTGCAGGACTTTGCTTACAGGATCAATATGCCCTGGTGGGTATTCATCATAGCCGGAATCGTTGCTGGACTGATCGCGTTGATAACAATCAGTTTCCAGGCTGTTAAAGCCGCGGTGGCAAACCCTGTGAAATCCTTACGAACTGAATAAAAATTGATCGTATGCTTAAAAATTATTTTAAAGTCGCATGGCGAAACCTGATGAAGAATAAGATCTTTTCCTTCATCAATGTATTTGGACTTTCAGTAGGCATGACGTGTTGCATGTTGATCGCACTTTATATAAGGCACGAGACCAGTTACGACAGCTACCATAAGAATATAAAACAGCTTTATCAGCTGGGGACCACTTTTGTGAAAGAAGGTAGAGATGACAGAACTCCGAATACTCCTGCTCCAATGGCGCAAGCTATGAAAGCGGAGTTTCCCGAAATTGCCGAATCTACAAGATTGATGGCCCTTTTTGCAGATGACAAGACCCTGTTACAAAATATGGATGATGCAGGGCCTCAAAAATCATTTTATGAAACAAAGGGCTTTATGGCCGATGCTTCTTTCTTTAAACTCTTCACTTATAACTTTATTGAAGGCAATCCCGAAACATCTTTAGAAAACGCAAATTCTGTTGTTCTCAGCGAAGAAATAGCCAGGAAATTCTTTGGCGACCAACCAGCTTTAAACAAAGTCATCCGCATCAGCAGCAATACTAATGGAGACACCAATTTTGTTGTTACCGGAGTTTTCAGACCTATGAACAAACCTTCCCAGATCGACGCCAGGTTTTTTGTATCTGTAAAAGGTGGCGACCTTGAAGAGTTTATAAACAAGCAAACGGATATGGTGGGCAATAATATGTTCCACACGTTTTTTTTATTAAAGCCCGGTAGTAATCCTGAAGATCTTGAATCGAAATTTCCCGCTTTTGTTCAAAAGTATATTGGTGACGACCTTAAGAAAGCGGGTTTTTACAAAAAGCAATTCCTGGTACCGGTAAAAGATATTCATTTACACGCCGGGATGCCCGTCGATATTTCCCGCGTGGGAAGCGTAACCTATTTATATATCCTTGCTTCTATCGCTATTTTTACTCTCCTGATCGCCTGTATTAATTTCATGAACCTGTCAACAGCTCGTTCATCCCGGCGGTCAGCCGAAGTTGGCGTCCGGAAAGTATTGGGTGCTGAAAAGGGATCGTTGATACGACAGTTCCTCGGTGAATCAGTACTCATGTCACTTATCGCCTTTCTACTCGCTTTAATTATCACGCAGATATTATTGCCTTCTTTTGCGGCATTATCAGGTAAGGATCTTTCTTTCTCCATTAAGCAACATAGCGGTTTATTAGCCGGGTTTTTTGGACTTGCAATTGTGACAGGCCTGCTGGCAGGAAGTTATCCCGCATTTTATTTATCGTCCTTTAAACCCGTTAAGGTTCTGAAAGGAAAGATCTCCAATTCATTGGCTGCAGTTTCGCTTCGTAAAGCCCTGGTCGTTTTCCAGTTTGTTATTTCCGTGGTTCTGATCGTAGCATCCGTCATTATTAATAACCAGATGCAGTATATGCGGAATAAAGACCTTGGTTTTGCAAAAGATCAGCAGGTAATAATACCGTTGAGAAGCGAGAATGCAAAAAACATTTATCCTTCACTGAAGAACGAGATCAAAAATAATAGGCAGGTACAGGGAGCGGGAGCAGCATTTTACTACCCCGGGATACTGAATCCCAGCGATCTCGGCTTGTATATGGAAGGAAAAACAGTAAAGGATGCACATATTGTCCATACGAATGTGGTGGATGAATCTTTTCTTCAAACATTGGATATCAAACCGGTTGCCGGCAGGCTATTTTCCGAAGAATTTCCTGCCGATACGAATAATCGTATGATCCTTAATGAAGCAGCCATTAATAAGATTGGGTTTTCTTCGCCGCAACAGGCTATAGGTAGTAATGTTCATTTTGACTGGCGGGGAGAGACGATCACGTTTACGATAGTTGGTGTGGTCAAAGATTTTCATTTCCAGGATCTCCATGTACCCATCGAGCCATACGGGTTCCAATTGAATAACCAGCCTTACTATAATTACCTGATGGTGCATGCAAAAGCGGGGGATCTCCCTTCCCTGGTAAAATCCATGGAAGCAACCTGGAATAAACTAAATCCCAATGAACCTTTTGAATATAGTTTCCTGGATGATGATTTTCAAAAAAATTACCAGGCAGAGAACCGGCTGTCTGCTATTGTAGGGTATTTCACTATTGTAGCTATTTTAATTTCCTGCCTCGGGTTATTTGGACTGGCCACCTTCAGCGCCGAACAACGTACCAAGGAAATAGGAGTAAGGAAGGTTCTTGGTGCCAGTGTAGGAAACATTGTAGGATTATTATCCAGGGATTTTTTGAAGCTGGTTATCATCGCCATTGTTATTGCATCGCCGGTAGCCTGGTGGGCCATGAATAAATGGTTACAGGATTTTGCTTACAGAACCCATATTGGATGGACAGTATTTGCGATCACAGCTACTATAGCCCTGTGTATTGCATTACTTACCGTAAGCTTCCAGGCAATAAAAGCCGCAATTGCAAACCCGGTGAAGTCGTTGAGAACGGAGTAACAAAGTCATAGAGGTCTTATAGGTTATGTAAGTCATAAAGGTTAAACAATGATCAGAAATTATTTAAAAACTGCGATGCGGAACCTGGCCCGTAATAAAGGGTATGCGTTTATTAATGTACTGGGGCTGGCAGTGGGCATTGCTTCCTGTCTTTTGATATTCCTGGTGATACGGTATGAAACGGGGTTCGATAAATTTCATTCGAAAAAAAATAGTATTTACCGCCTGGTAAGTGTGTTTAATACCCAGGATGGTAAAGAATTTTCGGCAGGAACTGCGTTTCCCACCGGGCCGGCCCTGCGAATCGATTTTCCCCAGATCAGGGAAGTAGCATCTATATTCAAAAGCGGGGATGACCAGGTAACTATTCCGGATGATGGAGCCAAAGAAGTTAAAAAGTTCAATGAAGAAAGTTTCTACTTTGCAGAACCGCAATTTTTTGAATTATTTGATTTCCCCTGGCTTGCAGGGAATGCTGCTGCGACATTGAAAGACCCGGGCAATGTGGCATTGACACAAGATATTGCAGAAAAATATTTCGGTGACTGGCATAATGCACTTGGAAAAACAATTGTCCGTAACAATAAGGAAACGTATAAGATCACAGGGATCCTTGAAAAGATACCTGCCAATACTGATTTTCCCTTAAATATCGTCGCTTCCTATGTTTCCCTGCAAAACACAAATATCAACAGCCAGCTCACAGACTGGGTAAGTACTTTCGGGGATGCTTATACATTCGTTTCCCTTCCTGAAAATTACCCCGCCAACCAATTCAATAATGACCTTGCAGGATTTGCAAAAAAACATAAGCCTGCCGAATATGCCAGGGATGGTTTTATTGCACAGCCGCTGGCGGACGTTCATCATAACCAGGAAATTGCAAATTTCAGTGAGCGGTCTTTTAGCCGACCGGTCATAACAGCCTTGATGCTGATCGGGATTTTTTTGCTTGTCATCGCCTGTGTAAATTTCATTAACCTGGCTACGGCGCAGGCCGTCAATCGTTCAAAAGAAGTTGGCGTCAGGAAAGTGTTAGGAAGTAACCGCCGTCAACTCGCTATTCAATTTCTCAGTGAAACAGCAATCATCACCGGCGCATCGCTTGTTGTGGGAACTTGTATTGCCACCGCGATATTGCCGTTATTGAACGAATTGCTCGATGTAAAGATGTCATTGAATTTATTTAATGACGTGCAATTGCTTTTATTCCTGGTTGTTGTGGCCATCATGGTGACGATACTTTCAGGCCTTTACCCGGCGGTCATACTTTCCGGTTTCAACCCGATCACGGCATTGAAAAGCAAGCTCACAAACAAAATGGTGGGTGGGATTTCATTGAGGAGAGCATTGGTGGTGTTGCAATTCGCGATTGCACATGTGTTGATCATCGGTACCCTGATAGTAGTTTCACAGATGAATTTTTTCAGGAATGCATCACTGGGATTTGACAAAGCGTCAATCGTCAATGTAGATATTCCCGGGGACAGTATCACCAAGACAAAAATGGTTTATTTACGGAACCAGCTGGCGCAGCACCCGGGCATCAGTGATGTAAGCTTCAGCTATTCCAGCCCTTCTGCAGATGGGAACTGGAACAGTGATTTCAAATTTGATAATTCTTCGATCAACACTAATTTCGCTGCCAACCTGAAATGGGCAGATGCTGATTATTTTAAAACCTACCGCCTGGAGTTCGTAGCTGGCCGGCCTTATTTCCCGAGTGATACAGTCCGCGAGTTCGTGGTAAATGAAACCCTTCTTAAAAAACTCGGAATTACCGATCCGAAAAACGCTATTGGTAAAAAAATAAATTTCTGGGACAACCGGATGACTGGTTCTATTGTGGGTGTTGTCAGGGACTTCAATGCATATTCGCTAAAAGAACCCATGGCACCGGTGGTATTAAGCACCTTTAAAGACTTTTACCAGACGATCAATTTGAAAATAAAACCGGGGCAGGAAAAACCGACCATGGCATATGTAGAAAAGCTCTGGAATGAGTCTTTTCCCGAGTATGTATATCACTCCGAATTCCTGGATGAAACCATTAAGAATTTTTACCGCCAGGAAGACCGGCTTTCCGGCCTCTATAAGATTTTTGCAGCTATTGCCATTTTTATCAGCTGCCTTGGATTATATGGCCTGGTTTCCTTTATGGCGGTACAACGCACCAAGGAATTGGGGATTCGTAAAGTTTTGGGTGCATCAGCAACGAATATCATCTACCTGTTGTCAAAAGAATTTACCCTGCTGATCATTATTGCTTTTGTATTAGCCGGCCCCATAGCATGGTTTATAATGCAGGAATGGCTGCAAAATTATACTTACAGAATTAAGATGGGTGTACCCGTGTTCCTGATGGCGATAGCAGGTTCTATGATTATTGCCTGGATTACTGTAGGACACCGGGCGATAAGAGCGGCATTTGCCAACCCGGTGAAGTCATTGCGGACGGAGTAACAAA
>JGI10216J12902_100685283_pt1 | contig 12934 bp, 13 predicted proteins | sample KanNatreferecore_FD_12902 | JGI IMG/M metagenome (IMG submission 12902)
AGGAGGGCGAGGAGGGAGCTCGTCTTCATCGACGAAACCAATCGCAGAAAACCGATGGAAATCAACGGAGCGCTCATTTCGGGGCAAACCACTTAGACAAGCGAAAGTTTCCGCGAAACTGGGTCTTGTCGCTGGCGTCGAGTTCGAGCTTGGCGCTTTCAAAAACGATGAAACTGTTGGGGGACTGGAGCTCGTAGATGAAGTCTACGATGTTGGTCCATTCACCCTTGGTCTGAAGCGTCACGCTGACTGCCTGGTAATTGGGCCGGGTTTCAGGAGTGCCAATGACGGGATTCTCGATCATCACATTGTGCTTCTGGGCGATCTCCTTCGTCTCCTCCAGCAGGGCGACACCAGCTCCGCCCGGATTAACGAGCGGGGGTTGCTGTCCCTTGAAGAATTCGTCACGTTTCAGCCACACCTCCCGTTCCGTACTGAGCGTCTGCATCGCCGTCAGCTCGGTCTGACGATCGCTCAGTTGATTCTTGAGCTTGGTAAGATGCTTCTGGAACGTGCTGAACAACAAGTAGGTGATCAGCGCTACCAACATGCCTCCGACGATGGTCGCGAGCATCTTCTCGCGAGCGTTCATTTGTTGGATCATTACTTGGGGAGAGCGCCGAACACGCTGAATTGTACTTTGTTGTCCGCCAGGATCTTCGGTGGCTGGGAATCGATTTTGAAAGCAGAAAGGGCCGGCTCCTTGCGGAGGCGGTCAAGGAATTCACTCCAGAGTCCCGCGTTGGTCGCTTCCACCTCCACCTTGAAGTCCCGGGGGCGGAACTCAAAGACCGTAAACTTTACTTCGCTGTTTGGGCGATTCTTGAAAAGCAGGTCGAGAATTTCGACGGTGTACCGGCTGGGTTCAAGCGCAGGAGCCATATCCTGCCATTTCGACTGCCGCGAAGTCTGGAACTCAACCAGTGGCCGCGTTTCAGCGATCTTCGCATCCAACTTCTGCACGCGGCTCTTGAGCCACGCCAGATATAGAAACGCTCCGGCTACCAGGAGCAGATACAGGATGGCGGCGAGTTGAAGCCGGGACTTCAAACGGCCGGTGCTTTCCAGCCGGCGCATCTCGACCAGCCAGGTGCTTGGAACCAAATTCGTGGGCGGCTCCGGCAGAGGCGTGTCGAAAGAAAAGACTTCGACCGGCTTTCCGAGAAGTTCGCTCAGGCGATCCCTGATGCCTCCGCTTCCCTGCTCGATCTGAACATGCGCGAAATCGGTCGGCACGCCCTCCATCTCAGCTCGCAGCAACACGCCTGAGAGTTCCGTTGTCACTTCCACGGGATCAGTCGTCGGCAGGATTTGTGCATAACCGAGTTTTCCCTGCTCGCAAATGGCCACGATGGTTTGGCCGTCTTCCGGCCAAATGCAAAGGGTCGTGCCGTCCGGTGAGCACGATGCCGCGACATGCTGCGCGTAAAGCGTGACCTTCTCGGGGACGAAGGCTTTGCTCTTCAGCGGCTCGCAAAGCTGGTCGAGCTGCGCGTGATTCGCTGCGACAGAGATGAGCGTGGACTCGTTCTCGCCTTGCTTGATCACGTCAAAATCGGTGGAGACCTCATCGACGCCGTACGGCAACGTCTTTTCGAGTTGGAGAGTCACCATGCCGCTCAGCTCATCACGACTGGTGGAGGGAAGCGTCATGCGCTCGAGCACGGCGGCATTGCAGGGGAGGGCCAGATGCACGGGCGCGCCGGCAGGCAGGGCGGCTGCAGCCTCGTCCAAAGCCTGGACCGAAGTGGTCTGACCGGTAGGCAGGCGGACACGCCACCCGGAGGCGCCGGGGTAAACAAGGGCAGCGGAGGTTCCAGTCTTCTTCATTCTTTCCAGTAACGGATGGCGGGATTGGCGCCGCTTTTTTGAGCGACGACTTCGATTTGTCGAACCACATCTGCGGAGTACCCCTCAGAAATGATGCGTTGGGTGGTGTCTTTGATGGTTGTGAACCGCTGCAGTTCCTGAAGCTGGGTCTTGCTCAAGCCGAGGTAACTGCCCAGTTCCTGAAACTTGGTAAACTGCATGTCGTCCTCGGTGCCATCGAGCTGATCGCGCCCGCGCCGGAGCTGGAGGAAACGAACGATGCGGGCTTCTCCCAGCCCGGGGATTAATCGCAGCACGGCTTCATCAGCCGCGGTCAAATCGATCGGACCACTGGAGTAAATCGTCAGCTCTTCCTTCCAGCCCGGAGAGCGGAGAAGCGGTCCGGCATTCCTGACCTTTTCGATTTCATCGAGAGATTGCAGCGGGCGATTCGCGGGAACATAGCCAGGCTCATCCTCCACGCCGTTCAGTCGTTTCACGTTGTCGGCGTCGACGTAATCGAGCAGGCAATCGACGAAGGTCTCACGCTCTTCAAACGTGAGGCCATGGAGTTCCAGCCAGCGCTTGAGCAAATCGAGCCGTTGCGGCTGCTCCTCCGTAACCAGCCAGTTGATATTCAGCCGCCCGCCTTCACCGACAAGTCGAACCCGGAATCCCATCAATCCATTGATGGACTCCTCGAGCCCGGGCGTCTTCTCCGACACCAACGGATGCAAGCCCAGAGCAATGCCTGAGTGGGCCATCGCTCGTGCCTCGACATCGCGATTCGCGTTCGCGGCACGCTCCAGGTCCGTCTGCGCCCAGCTGATCCACGCGACCATCGCGGCGGAAATCATGATGATCGCCCAAATCACGAGCAGCAATGCCGAGCCTTTATCGTGCGTGGGAGATGTGCGCGCGCGCTTCATCATTGCTGGGCCATGGAGGAATTGATCGTGAACACGCCGATCTCCGGCACCGATTCCTTCGTCTTCCACACCTGCATGCGAACGAGCAGCGGCTTGGCATTGGGGTCGTTCCAGCGATCGATCCAGGCATTGAGTCGCGCGTCAAAATATTCGAACTTAATCGCGGCGACGTCGCGAATCAGCGGGATCCAATTCATCTGCTTGTCATCCGCACCGTTCACTGGCTTCCGTCGAAGGCCGAGATCCTGAACCCGCGAATTCGGCGCCTGGGGCATCACCATCAACGTGACAAACCATTCACCCTCGGCCGCACCCGTCAGCGTCCCCTGCCCGCTCGTGCAACGCCATTGCAGCTCATCCGTATTGAACTCGCCAAATTTATGCGGGAATCCCTGGATCAACTGCTGGCCGCGAATCGGGAGTTCATCGAGCTGAGTGTCCACGTAGCGGAAGAGTGCCGTCATCGTCTCGGTCTCACGCTGCCGATCCTGGGACACCTCAATGCCGGTCATCGTCGCGCCGACAAAACGCTGCACCGTCACTGCGATCATCGAGATGAGCAGGACGGCAATGATGACCTCGAAGAGCGTGAAGGCGGAAGTGGGTTTGCGCGGCGTCATGGCTTAGCGTTGCCGCGGATAAATGTAGAAGGAGAGCGAGCGCTCCATCTGCTGGTTGTCGGAGAGCCAGGCGAGGTCAAGCGTCACCATGTAGAGCCCCGTCAACTCCTGCTCCTTCTCGTTCTTACGTTTGATCGGGGCGCGCGTGGTCTTCAGTTTCATCCCAGGCAGCCAGCCCTTGACGTCCTCGGTCGTGGAATCGCTCAGCGGCACTGCCCCCGCCTCGATCTCCATCATCTTGCTCTGCAAAAAGCGGCGTACTTTCTCGTCCTCGTCCTTGATGATCTGGGCGTTGATCATGGCCTCGACACACTTCGCGAGGGCAAGCACGGCCACCGCGAAAATCGCGACGGCGAGCATGACTTCCACGAGGAGAAAAGCGCGGCGAAAACGCCGCAGAATCGGGCGCTTCATTTTTGTTCGAGGGAAACGAGCTGGCTCCGAGCTGTCAGCGGATCGTAATCGGCGATCCAGAATCCGAGGTCGCTCTGGTACGTAATGCGGACGGGTTCACACACGCCACTCCGCCATATTGGCCATTCTCCGGAAGGCTTTGCCTCCAGTGCCGCTGGACGCTCCAGAATGATCTCGGCGCCATCCGACGAAAACATGGCGACTTCCGATTCTCCGTCCTCCGCCGTGGGGACGCGCGGCTCCATGGTAATTCCGCCTTTCTCCCAGATGAGGACAAAGTCCCGATTCTCCGCGATTGCCCGGCTTTGAGCATCCCGAACGAACTTGTCGAAGTCCCGAAATGACTGTTCCAGCGGATCTTCGCCCGTGATCGCCGTGATCGCCGGGATGGCGACAGCAAAAACGATCAGCGCGATGGCGATTGCCAGCGTGATCTCGATGAGGGTGAATGCGGCCCGGGAGCGCTTCATTAGGGCGCAGTAAGATTCTTCAGATCAGACGAGAATTCCATCGGCAAGTTTAGGGGCGGACTGCATGGGCATTTCCTTCAACCACAAGATGGTCTGGATGTTGCGGGCGCAATGCAGTTGGACTTGCGATTGGCGAGGGCCGCAACGCATGCTTGCGTCTCTTCCCGCCATGACTCCCCGCCAAGCCGTTTCCCTTTCGGTCGCCGCCTGCCTGACCGCCTCCGCCTTCGCCGACAATCCCCCGGGAATCCCGGCCGACTACCGTCTCGTTTACGCGCAGAATTTCTCAAAGGCTGCAGCTCTTGGCGACTTCCTTTTTTCGGATCCAACAGCGTGGAAGTTGAGCGACGAAGGTGGGAAGAAGGCCCTCGAGTTGACCAAGCAGAGCGCTTACAAGCCCGCCGTTCGCTCCCCGTTCAACATCGCGTTGATCAAGGACAAAGCCTTCGACGACTTTATCGTCGAGGCGGAGTGCGTGCAAACCGGGAAGGAATACGGTCACCGCGACATGTGCTTCTTCTACGGATACCAGGGGCCTGGGAAGTTCTACTACACGCACATCGCGACGAAACCGGACGACCACGCTCACAACTGCTTTATCGTGAACGAGGCCCCGCGCGCAAAGTTCGCGAAGGAAGTGAACACCGGCGTGGATTGGGGTCTGAATGTCTGGCATCGTGTCCGCATCGAACGCAAAGCGAGCGACGGGACGGTGCGCGTGTACTTCGATGACATGGAGAAACCGATCATGGTCGCGGAAGACAAAACGTTCGGCGCGGGCGCCATTGGATTTGGTTCGTTCGACGACACGGGGCGGGTTGCTAACATCAAGGTCTGGTCGAAGTCGGTCGAGTCCACGGCGACGCCTGCTTTCAAATAGTCCTCCAATCCCTCCCGCTGTGGACGACGAGCCTCGCCGGACTTTTACGACCAGGAAGGCCTGGCAGCAGTGGCTGCACCGGAATCACGCGAAGTCGAAAGCGATTTGGATCCAGATGGCGCTGCGCTCGTCAGGCATCAAATCCGTGACGCACGCGGAAGCGCTGGAGGTCGCCCTATGCTACGGATGGATCGACGGACTGGCGAAGAGGCTGGACGAAAACTATTCCCTGCGGCGATTCATCCCGCGCCGAAAGAACAGCATCTGGTCGCAAATCAACCGGGCGAAAGCTCTGGCGCTTATCGAACAAGAACTCATGCAACCGGCCGGGTTTGCAGCCATCGAGGAGGCGAAGGCCAACGGCCGCTGGGATGCCGCGTATCAACCCGTGAGCGACAAAACAATCCCCGACGATCTGCAGGCCGCACTCAACGCGAACTCCAAAGCCGCTAAGTTCTTCGAAACCCTCAACAAGCAGAATCGCTACGCCATCATCTTCCGCCTCCAAACGGCGAAAAAGGCAGAGACACGGGCAGCCAGGCTCGAAAAGTTCGTTCGCATGCTCGAAAGGGGCGAGACCCTTTACTAACCGACGGGCGTTCATCGGTGACGCTCGTGCAGGCGGAAAAGCGGCAGTTGCGCATGTTTCCGCACCATCAGCTCATCGTGTGAAAATAGGTGTCGAAAACACCATACGCCGCATACAGGACCGGAGCAGCGAGTGCGGTTCGTGGGTACTTATTGATCACCGGCTCGTAAAGTTTGGCCAACGCCACATAGGCTCCAGCTTGAAATGGAAAGAGGTACCGGAAAGACCAGTCCCCGTTGAGCCGCCAGGAAGGGATCATGATTAAAACCACAACAAATACCGGCAGCGCCACAAGCCAATAGGAAGCAGTCGTGTCAGGGCGATCTCCTTTCCTCCACCGATAGATCGCCGGAGCGATAAAGACCAGGAGAGCCACGATGCTAAGTCCGGTGCGCCAGGTAGGCTGCATCCAACGCACCTCGTGCACAAAGAGCTCATCGTATCGGCCAAGGATGCAAACGGGGAGCAAGCGCTCTAAAAAAAATGCTGCCTGCGCGGGCCACTCGTGAGCGTGACGAAGTGCGAACTTGGAAGCCTCATGAAACTCCATGCCTTGGGCGGCGAATCGCGGTTGCTGCACTATTTGGAAATAGGCAACGGGCGGCAGATACGACACGGCAATCCCGATCGCACAGATCGAAACTCGAGCTAAGCCCCGGGTAAATCCCGGTCCCCGCCAGGCAATGGTGGCGGCTGAAACGAAGAGCGTCAATGCGCCGATTCCCGCAACTGGAAGCTCCCACGATTCAGCTAGCCTGTAGCCCGGGCGCGTCAAGGGGCGATAAGAAGCGAGGATGAGGCAAGCGGCTCCAAAGGTCATCACCCCAAACGCGATCCAAGCCCGATGCCGCCATCGCGAATTGTTTATCCAGAGTGACCTCAACCCGCCAAAAATGTCCGACCGAAAGAATAGCCAAAGGAGAGCCGTGCCTATCTGGATGGCCAGGATCTTGAAAACATACGCCGAAAAGCCCGCGAGGACGCCAAAGAGAAACCAGGCAAAGAACGATCTCCGCCGATCGAGCCATAGGGCTGCGCCCTGGATACCCACCCCGCAGAGCATGGCGATAGCATACGACGGAACTCCATAGGTCATGTAGACCCCCATCGCTGAAGTTTGGAAGAGCAGTGGCAGGCAGATTGCGATCGCGGCGCCGAACGAAAACGTCCGCGTCAGGACAGCCCACTGAGCGCAAATCGCCAGACAACCAAAAACGATACCCGGCAACCGCCAGGTCAGCAATGATTCACCGAAACCTCGAACCAGCAATGAACTGAACCACTCCTGAACGGGCGCCATATAGGCGTTTCCGTAAAGAAATACAGGCCATTCGCCCTGCAAGAACTGTCGAACCGTTGGAATGCCGAAGAATTCTTCATCCGCATGAAGTGTGGAGACAGTTAGCGAGTATGGGAGGCGGCTCGCCAAGGCAGCGAGGAACAGCCCAAAGAGAACAATCGCCCATATGACGATTCTCTGGTCTCTGCCACCGGGAGGCACGCCCGAAGGTTTAGCCATGTGAGACCGTTGATATTTCGCGCTCGGTTGACAAGGTAGAACGGACTCGCGTCGTCCGTCTGATTTGGCAAATCGCCATGAGCCAGAACTTAACTCTCAAGGGGGGCAACCGCTCACCGTCGGTGACGAGCAGTCGAACGATCTTGAGCCCCCAACCGGCAGACGATTAACTCGCGTATAGCTGCTCGATGCGCTCGCTCAGGAACTTCATCCGGGCAGCGTCACCACCAGGAACTTCCGCAATGCCATAGCCCTTGTACCCGATTTCATCGAGGGCTTTCATTACTTCGGACCAGCCGACGTCGCCTTCGCCGAGTTCGACTCCGAAGCCTTTCCAGAGGCCTTCGTTGTCCCGCTTTTTGCGGCTGTATTCCTTGAGGTGAAGATTGATGCAGCGCGAACCAAGAATGCGGATCCACTGTTCAGGCCAGCCGTAGGTCACGATGTTTCCGATGTCGAAATGCCATCCCACCCATGGACTATCGAGTTCGTCCACGAAGCGCACGGCTTCCATCGGACTCATAATGAACTGATTCCAGACGTTCTCGATCGCAATCTTGCACTTCGCAGACTCCGCAATCGGGATGGCCCGCTTGATCAATTCCTGCGAGCGCTTCCAGCAGTCATCGTAGCGAACTTCCTTATTCACAACCCCTGGAACAAGGAGGACGCGGTCGCAGCCAAGTTCCCCGGCATCTTTTAGCGCCAGTTCCAAGCCCTTAAATCCCTGTTCTCGTACCTTTTCGTCGGGATGCGAAAGCGGCTTGCCCCAGTGTGTCGTGCAGATGATCCCAGCGATATCCAGTCCGGTGTCCGACTTCGCTTTCTTTAGTTCATCAATTGGAATTGCATCGGGGCGGTTCAATTCCACGCCGTGAAAACCCGCTTCCTTGATGATTTTGAACTTATCAAGGACGCTTGCCCCATCGGCTTTCACCATGCCGAGATTAACAGCCTTCTTCAGTGAGGGCCTGCCGGTCTGCGCCCCGGCTCGGTTGGAAATCGTGACAGCGGTCAGAGCGCCGGCACCGGCGATAGTAAGGAAGCGACGACGATCCATTAGTAATACGTTTACGAGATTCGGTTTTCACCCAAACCACACCCCGCGGAAACAGCCCCGCAGGGAATGGGCACGGACTCCGTTAAACTAATTTGGTACGGCCCGGCATCGGCACCGGCGGAACTTCGAGTTTCATGTTCCACTCGAGCTTCGCAGTCGGGGCGAGGACTTCCGTTGACTTGTTAATATCCTCCCATGTGACAACTTTGCCAGTGTAAGCAGCCGTGCGCCCAAGGATACCGAGTAATGTCGAGTGAGCCAACTTCTCGCCGTAATTGAGCGGCTCACCCTTGCGGAGAGAGGCGAAGAATTCGTTGTGTTCGACCTGATACATATCGGGACGCTCACCGTCGTACTTCCATGAATTCTCCCCCGTGATGCGGTGGACTTTTGCGAAGCCGTTGATCTTGCAATAGCCTTTCGTGCCGATGATGTGGTCGGCATTCTCGTTGTAAGTACCGGCTTGCTGACGGCAGAAGACGAAGCCTTTTCCACCATCTGGATAATCATAGCAGATCGCGAAGTGGTCCCAAATGTGACCGTACTCGGATTCGACGCGCTGCTGGCGGCCGCCCATCGCGACGGCCTGAATTGGAGCCACATCGCCAAAAGCCCAGCTCATCTTGTCTACCGTGTGAATTGCCTGCTCGACGATATGGTCACCGCTGAGCCAGGTGAAATACAGCCAGTTTCGGAGCTGCCACTCGAGGTCGGTCCAGCCTTCCTTCCGCGGCTTCACCCACGGCGTGCCGGCGAGATACGTGCCGTAATAAGTAGTCACCTTTCCAGCAGTGCCTTTGTGAAGCTCTGCAAAAGTCGCGCGCTCAGCGTAATTGGCGCGCCAGCAAAAGCCGGATTGAAGCCCCAGACCTTTTTCTTTTCCTTCCTTGGCCGCGGCCAGGAAGCGCTGAATGCCTGGCACATCGGTCGCCACCGGCTTTTCGCAGAAAGTGTGTTTACCGGCTTTCACGCACTTCTCCAAGTGTTCCGGTCGGAAGCCTGGAGGAGTGCACAGGAGAACGACGTCGACATCTTCCTTCAGCAACTGATCGATGCCATCCAAGCCGACGATCTTTTTAACGTTCTTGGTCTTCTCCGGATGCTGCGACTGAAGATTCTTGAGTGAGGTATTAACCTGGTCCTCGACGACATCAACCAGTGCAACAAGCTCGACATTCGCATCTGCTTTGAGCGCCTGATTTGCTGCGCCGGACCCGCGACCTCCGCAGCCGACGAGCGCAATTTTCAGCGTCTTCGTGATTGGTGCACCTGATAGGATCGACGGAAAACCGCCAACGAGAGCCACACTGCCAATGGTGGCTGCGGAACGGCCAAGAAAAGTTCGGCGGGTAAGTGAGAGGGAGGATGGAGGCATGGATCGAGGCTTAACAGTTGAGTGTAACGAAGGGGCCTCATTTAACACAAATGATGAACCCGTCACTGGCAAAATCGGCAAAGCTAGAAAATCTTAGCGAGAACTTCGAAGGCGGAGCTGCATTGCACCTTTTCCGCGCTAGGGGCTGACTAGGACTTCAATTGCGCGGATAGTAGCCGCCGTCCGGCTTTCTACCCCCAGCTTCTGGAAAACGCTGCCCAGGTGTTGTTTCACGGTTTTTTCGCTCATCCCGAGTATTACCGCGATGTCCCCGTTGCTCTTGCCTTGAGCAACCCAAAGCAGGACATCCGATTCCCGCGCGGTGATGCCTAGCTTCTGTTGCAGTGGTCCAGCGGAACTGAAATCGGGCTTGAACGACGCATTCGCTGCTTTCACCCGCGCATCCACGGCTTCAGCCCGTGCCAGGCGTGTTGTGATCGCTGAGAGCAGGTCGGCGCGTTCCACCGGTTTCGCGAGGTAATCGTCTGCTCCGTAATTCATGCCGATCCGCAGGTCAGATTTGTCGCCCTTTGCGGTGAGGAAAATGAATGGCAACAGGGCGGTTTCTGTCTTCGAACGGAGAACTTGCACGACTTGATGTCCGTCCATCCCTGGCATCATGACATCGCACAGAACAAGGTGGGGATGGAAAGTACTGACCTTCTCCAACCCTTCCCGGCCATCAGCTGCCGTAGCAACCTCGTAACCTTCCATCTCAAGCAGGAGGGCAACATTACGTCGCATGGCGAGCTGGTCTTCAATGATCAGAATGCGGTGCGCTGTCATGAATGGCATCCGACTAAAGTCGGAATGTGTTTAGATAAGCCGCATGATACGCACTGGATGAATGACCCCAGAATCGGTTCACCAACTGCGTAAATCCTTCCAGCGAATCGAGGCCCAAGGTCACGTTGCAGCGCTCGCTTTTTACCAGCGGCTTTTTGAGATCGATCCGACGTTGCGTCCCTTGTTCCGGAACAACATCGAGGCACAGGCGACCAAGTTGATGGAAATGCTGTCCGTCGCCTTGGCCATGCTGGATAGGCCCGATCAATTGCGAGCGACATTGGAAGATTTGGGAGCGAGGCATGTCGGTTACGGAGTGAAGGATTCTCACTATGCCACCGTGGGCACAGCTCTGATCGATATGCTAGCCGATGTGCTGGGTCATGACTTCAACCCTTCTCTCCGGGCAAGTTGGATCGAACTCCTCGCGAGCATTTCGGCGATGATGCTCACAGGGGCAGCAAGAGCGAGATCTTTGGTTCATTAGTTCGGCTCGGGCTGCGCGAACAAAGGCAGCCGTACAATAAACGTAGTGCCCTCACCTTCGATCGATCGGAAGACTACGGTTCCGTGGTGCATGTCAACGCATCGCTTGATGATTAACAGTCCCAAGCCTGTGCCGGGGGTTTCTCCCACATTAGAAGCGCGATGGAACGCCTCGAAAAGCCGCGCCTGATCTGCAACCGGAATGCCAATCCCGAAATCTCGCACCGTAAATACGGATGCGTCACCATCGCGAGCGATGGTGAACTCCACAGTCTGCCCTTCCGGCGAATACTTTACCGCGTTGGAAAGCAGGTTTGAAAAGATGTGCCGCAGAAGTCCCTCGTCTGCCAAAGCTCCTGACAGGTCGGTGACGGGGCGGAAATCAATCCGGCAGCGGGCATTTGTCGCGGAATAGACCTCATCTGAAAGTTTTTCACCCAGGGCGACCAAATCCACAGGCAGCGCATTGAATTGCATTTTCCCTTCCTCGACGCGACCCAGCAGAAGAACCTGCTCCATCAATCCGGACATCCGTAATGTCGCTTCGTGAATATCGTCGTGAAGTTCACCGAGCTTCTCTGGCGAAAGGCGATCGGCATAGTGACGAAGCAATTCGACGGCACTCATGGTAATGCCGAGCGGGGTCCGGAATTCATGTGAAACCAACGCGACGAATCGGCTTTTGAGTTCACCCAGTTCGCGCTCAGCCGCGAGCGCTCGATCCAGGTCTACCTGCGCCCGGGCACGTTCGTCGATCTCCGCACTGAGCCGCGCATTGGCTTCGGCGAGATCGGCCGTTCGGGAAGCTACCTGCTGTCGCAGCATGCGCGCCCAGATTGCGACTGCTACAAAGGCGGCGATGGCAAACGCGCCAAGCCGAACGAGGCGCTGACGAGAAATGTTCGGATCAAGTCCCATCGCGCGCACGTCGCGTCCGTTCACGATTCGCAGCATGTACGGGGGTTGCGAGCCGCTGGCGACCATCAATCCCGTGAGTTCGATCAGGTGATCAACCCGGAGATTACTAAATTCTCCACCGGAACGAGATTCCAGCGCGGCCTGCACGAGATCGCCCTTGGTCTCCACCTGCAGAGTCTCTACCATCCCGCCGGATACATTCACCTGCTGACGGGACACAAGCCGCCCTGTCGTGCGCACCAGATCATTGACCTGTGACCCGTTCGCGAGTGCGGATGGCGCTAATTCAAGAGGCGCCAGAGCGTCACCCGGCCTCAACACTCGCATCACGCTGTACCGAAGACTCATGCTCGGCCCCTCCCTGCTCGGTGACCCGACGAGTTCCACCTGGTCACCCGTTCGAAGCGAGGGGATGGGTGGAGGAAGCAACGGCGGGCGCGAGCGGTCGAAGGCATCAAATGGATAGAGAAAATCCGCCTGGAATGCGATGCCGCGGTCACGCAGAAAAACGTTGCCGCCGTGTTGCGCTAGAACGGTCGCGCGAAGGCGTGCTCGTTTGCCAGTGGACGTTCCGGACGCGCGCAAATCGCTGCCTGTGACAAGCGGCGCAGCGTATGGGTCGGCCGCACCCGGTTCGATCACCTCGACCTCACCGAGCGAACTCGCCCGCAGCGCGCGCGGTCCGCGGCCGAGATCAACGCCGCGAAATCGGACCGTCGCGCCCATCCAATCTTTTGAGGGAACCCAGCCCTCCGGCCATTGGTAGATAGTGCCGGTGATCCAGCCTTCCGCATCAGCCAGGTGAAGGATCCACGTATCATCCCAGAAACGGGCCTGCAGAACGACGCCCTCCATCACAACCGCGCGCCGATTAAATTTACCCGCAGCAAGTTCCACCGTCGATGATTGCAGTGGTTCCGGCGCACCCGGATGACCGACGACTTTCAACGTTTCCGCATTGATCGTGGTATCAGGATCAGTGGACTGGAACTTTACCGAAGCCACGATTTCGATCTCATCGCCTACCGTGGGCGGAGCTGCGGATTCGGGAATTCGAACGAACAATCCGGAGCCTTGCT
>JGI10216J12902_103089940_pt1 | contig 12929 bp, 9 predicted proteins | sample KanNatreferecore_FD_12902 | JGI IMG/M metagenome (IMG submission 12902)
CCGGCCCAGGCGTCGACGTCGCCGCGGATCAGCGCGGTCTTGCCGTCGGGATGCTGAAGCAATACCGGCTGGATATCCTTCTCGCTCAAGCCAGCACTGAGCAGGGCGCGCACAAGAAAAATGTGCGGGTCGGTGCCACGCGTTACCGCTACACGCTTGCCTTTGAGATCGGCGATGCTCGTGATCGAGGTGTCTTTGCGTGTGACCAGCGCAGTCCATTCCGGGCGCGAATAGACATAGATCGACTTGATCGGGTTGCCGTTGATCTTTGCAACCAGCGCTGCCGAGCCCGCGCTCGAGCCGAAATCGATCGAGCCGGCATTGAGGAACTCAAGAGCCTTGTTGGAGCCGAGCGTCTGCACCCAGCGGATTTTGATGTTGTCCTTCTCAAACTCCTTCTCCAGCCAGCCCTTGTTCTTCAGCAGGATGGAGACGGGATTGTAGGTCGCCCAATCGATGTTAATTGTGTCCGGCTTGTCGGCTGCGAAAAGCGCAGTGGTTGGCAGCAGGCCCGCCACCAGGGCGGAGGCAAAGAGCGAACGACGGGACAGCTGACGCATGGCAAACTCCTCGCTTGGCGCGGTACCCGCGCTTGCCGGCGCCGGCACCTTGATGAACGGAGGCGGACCGGTTGGTCCACCGTCAGCTGGCGAGGGGATTTGCCCCGCGCTTTAGCTGGATTTGTTAAGCGCCCGCAAGCTGCTTGCTCAAATCGGCGCTACAAATATGCTATAAGCACCGAATATTACTTGGTCAAAAGGAGAATATTACCAAATTCTCCTTGAAAGTAGTATTTATTTCCAAACCTTTCCCTGTGCTTGTACGCAATTATCTTTGCTCGCAACGATGACTTAAAGGTCAGTCTCCGCTATCCCGACGCTGCAAATGGCTTCACTTGCTTTGGATGACAGGCGTCCTCTCGATCGCCCCGCGCGGGGTTCGAACGAGTTGATCGACATGCACGTCCTGACCGCCCAGCTTGAAAAGATGGTGGAGGGGCACACCGGCAGTGAGCGTGATCTGCGGTCATTGCTGGCGCAGCAGCTGAAGGTCGCCCTCGCCGATGGCCGTGCCAAAGCCGAACAGTTGTTGTTGAGAGACCGTCATGGCCGGCGCTGTGCCGAGCAGCTTTGCCGGATGGAAGACGAGATCATCCGCATCCTGTTTGACTTCGCGCGTCAGCTGTACCCCTCGCAAAATCCGTCAGAGGCCGAACGCATGGCCATCATCGCAACCGGCGGCTATGGCCGCGGCTTGCAGGCGCCGGGCTCCGACATCGACCTGCTGTTCCTGCTGCCCTACAAGCAAACGGCCTGGGGCGAGTCGATCGCCGAAGCGATTCTCTATTGTCTGTGGGATACGGGACTGAAGGTCGGGCATGCCACCCGATCCGTCGACGAATGCATCCGCCAGGCCAAGGCGGATATGACGATTCGCACGGCCATTCTGGAATCGCGCTTTCTTTTCGGCGACCGCAACCTCTTCGACGAGCTGGTGACACGATTCGACAACGAGGTTGTGCGTAACACCGCTGCCGAGTTCGTGGCGGCCAAACTCGCCGAGCGCGAGGATCGCGTCCGCCGCACCGGACAATCGCGCTATCTGGTCGAACCGAACGTGAAGGATGGCAAGGGCGGACTACGCGACCTGCATACACTGTTCTGGATCGCGAAATACGTCTATCGCGTCCGCGAGCCCGACGAATTGATCAAACGCGGGGTGTTCGACAAGCACGAATATCAACTGTTCCGCCGCTGCGAGGATTTCCTTTGGTCGGTTCGCTGCCACATGCATTTTCTCATGGGCCGCGCCGAGGAACGCTTGTCGTTCGATATCCAGCGCGAGATCGCGGTGCGTCTTGGCTATACCGAGCATCCAGGCCTGCAGGATGTTGAGCGCTTCATGAAGCACTACTTCCTGACCGCCAAGGACGTCGGGGATTTGACCGCCATCCTCTGCGCAGAGCTGGAAGATAGCCACACCAAGAGCGTGCCGGTGCTAAGCCGGCTGATGGCGCGATTGCGCCCGGTGAAGCGGCGCCCGCTTCTGGAAAGCGACGATTTCATCGTCGACAAGAATCGCATTCGGCTTGCGCGATCAGAAGTATTGAAGCGCGATCCCGTCAATCTCATCCGAATTTTTCACCTGGCGCAGAAGCATAACCTCGCGTTCCATCCGGACGCGATGCGCGTCACCACGCGCTCTCTGAACCTCGTCGACGCTAAACTGCGGGACGACAAGGAAGCGAACGAGTTGTTCCTTGAGATCCTCACCTCGAAGAACGATCCGGAAACCGTTTTGCGTCGGATGAACGAGGCCGGCGTTCTCGGCCGTTTCGTGCCGGCCTTCGGCAAGATCGTCGCCATGATGCAGTTCAACATGTACCACCACTACACAGTGGATGAGCACCTTGTGCGGTGCATTGGCGTCCTCGCCGAAATCGAACGTGGCGGCAGCAACGATACGCCGCTCGCCAACGAGCTGATCCACAAGATTTTGCCTGAGCACCGCCGCGTGCTTTACGTCGCGCTATTCCTGCACGACATCGCCAAGGGACGTCCGGAGGATCACTCGGTCGCCGGCGCGCGCGTTGCGAGGCGATTCTGCCCACGGCTGGGATTTTCAACCGCAGAAACCGAAACCGTCGCGTGGCTGATAGAAAATCACCTCGTCATGTCGAGCGTTGCGCAGTCGCGCGACCTTTCTGACCGCAGGACGATCGAGAATTTTGCAGCGATCGTGCAATCGGCCGAACGACTGAAGTTGCTGACAATTCTTACCACCGCGGATATCCGCGCCGTCGGTCCCGGCGTGTGGAATGGCTGGAAGGCGCAACTTATCCGCACGCTCTATTATGAGACTGAGCCCGTGCTCACGGGTGGCTTCTCGGAGGTCAACCGCGCCCAGCGCGTGGCGATCGCCCAGAACGAATTCCGCGAGGCGATGAAAGACTGGCCGCCCGAGCGCCTGGAGCCCTATATCGCCAAGCTTTATCCGGCCTACTGGCTCAAGGTCGATCTGCCACACAAGATTGAACACGCCAATTTCGTGCGCGCCGCCGAGGATGCCGACAAGCGGCTCGCGACCTCAATTGCGTTCGATACGGAACGCGCAGTCACCGAACTTACGCTGCTGGCACCCGACCATCCATGGCTGCTCTCCATCATCGCCGGGGCCTGCGCCATGACCGGGGCCAACATTGTCGATGCGCAGATTTACACCACCACGGATGGCCGCGCGCTCGATACCATTTCGCTATCGCGCGAATTCGACCGCGATGAAGATGAAGAGAGGCGCGCCAATAGGATCGCGGACTCGATCGAAAGGGCCCTGCGCGGCGAACTGAGACTGCCTGACGTGGTAGCGAAACGGATGCCGCCGAAGGGTCGCATTCGTGCTTTCGCGGTAGAACCAACGGTCACCATCAACAATCAATGGTCGCATCGCTATACAATGGTCGAGGTCACCGGGCTCGATCGCACCGGGCTTCTGTATGAGCTGACTGCAACGCTCTCGAAGCTCAATCTCAACATTGCTTCCGCCCACGTCGCCACGTTCGGCGAGCGGGTGGTGGACGTCTTCTACGTCACCGATCTGATGGGCGCGCAGATCACCTCTCCGACGCGACAGGCAGCTATCAAACGCGCATTGATCGCGCTGTTTGCAACTGGCGAGGAAAGCAAATCTGCAAAAGTTGCCGCCAGCTAACCGTTATGGCCGGGCCCACAGGCCGGAGCCTTTACGTGCGATGCCGGCATAAAGCCGGGCATGGCGTTCCTTAACGGCCCCTTAAATCGACCCGCGTAGCGTCGGTCCGGGGCCGGCACGTTGCACGTGCCGGCGCGGATGGGTTCGCGTTATGGCGTCAAAAAGGGGACGATCGAGCGCACGCCGGGAGCCGGTGTTCGAGAAGGGTTCCGATTTGCACCTTTCCGCCGAGGACCGCGCTGTCCCGGCGTCTGGCAGGCGTCGTGCGGGCAGGCGGAGCGGCAGGCTCGGCAAGCGCGCCCTCCTCGGCAAAATTGCCTACTGGAGCCTGGTCGCCGGCCTGTGGCTTGCCATTGGCGCCGTCGGTTTTGCTGCCTGGGTCGGTGCGCACCTGCCATCGATCCAGTCGCTCGAAATCCCGAAGCGCGCGCCTTCGATCCAGATCGTGGATATGCAGGGCCGCGTGCTGGCGCGCCGCGGCGATCTCGCCGGCGCTCCGTTGCCGCTGAAGGAAATGCCGGCCTACGTGTCGAAGGCCTTCATCGCCATCGAGGATCGTCGCTTTTACGATCACCACGGGGTCGATCCGTTCGGCATCGGACGCGCTTTTGTCGCCAACGTCCTGCACCGCGCCGTCGCGCAGGGCGGCTCCACCATCACGCAGCAGCTGGCAAAAAATCTTTTTCTCACGCAGGAGCGGACGATCAATCGCAAGCTGCAGGAAGTGCTCCTGGCTCTGTGGCTCGAGCGCAAGTTCTCCAAGGCGCAGATTCTGGAGATGTATCTTAATCGCGTGTACTTCGGCGCCGGTGCCTACGGGATCGAACAGGCCTCGCAAAGATATTTCGGGAAATCAGCGCGTCAGATCACGCTGGGCGAGGCGGCGCTCCTGGCGGGACTCGTGAAATCGCCGTCGCGTCTTGCGCCGACGCGAAATTTCGACGGAGCCGAGAAGCGCGCAAAGGTCGTGCTTGCGGCGATGGCCGAGCTCAGCTTCATCGGCCGCTCCGCCGAACGCACGGCGCTGGCCCCCCCTCCGCGGATCGCGGCGCAGGCCGATATGGGTTCAATCCATTACGTGGCCGATTGGGTCATGGATGCGCTCAATGACGCGATCGGTCACGTGGACGATGACATTATTGTGCAGACCACGATCGACGCAGCTTTGCAGGCGAGTGCCGAAAAAGCGCTCAACGACGAGCTTGCACAGAAAGGCGACAAGAACGGCGTCACGCAAGGCGCGCTGATCGCGATGACTCCGGATGGCGCAGTGCGCGCTTTGGTCGGCGGTCGAAACTATGCCGAAAGCCAATTCAACCGCGCAGTCGCCGCCAAGCGTCAGCCTGGCTCTGCGTTCAAGCCGTTCGTCTACCTCGCCGCGGTCGAGCGCGGACTGACGCCAGATACCGTGCGCGAGGACAGGCCGATCAACGTCAAAGGCTGGCAGCCGGAAAACTACGGCCACGAATACTTCGGCCCTGTGACGCTGACACGGGCGCTTGCTCAATCGCTGAACACGGTATCGGTGCGGCTGACGCTGGAAGTCACGCCCATGGCCGTCACTCGCACGGCCTATCGTCTCGGAATTACTTCCAAGCTCGAGCCAAACGCCTCGATCGCACTTGGTACCTCTGAAGTCTCTGTGCTCGAGCTGGTGAGCGCATACGCGCCCTTTGCCAATGGCGGCTATGCGCTTGTGCCGCGCGTGATCGACAAGATCACATTGACCAACGGCAAGCTGCTCTATGCACGCAACATCCAGCAGCTCGGCCGCATCATCGATGCACGATATGTGAGCATGATGAACACGATGATGGCCGAGACGCTGATCACAGGCACCGCGCAGAGAGCGACCCTGCCCAGCTGGCCGGCAGCCGGGAAAACCGGAACCAGCCAGGATTTCCGCGACGCCTGGTTCATCGGCTACACGGCGCACCTGGTCACGGGGGTTTGGCTGGGTAATGACGATGGAACGCCGACCAAGCATGTGACCGGCGGCAGCCTTCCGGTGGAGATCTGGAGCCGGGTCATGCGCAGTGCGCACCAAGGCGTGCCGGTCGCAAGTCTGCCGGGCGCTCCAACGGGCAATTTTTTCTCCGGTCTGTTTGGCGACAGCTCCAGACCGGTGCCGCCGGCCCCCGTCCAACCGGTGGCGGCCAGCAATTCGACGACGACCGGCAGCGGCGGGCTCGACGGCTGGCTGCTGAACAATCTCTTCGGACGCCGCTGATCAGTGTTTCGGTACGGCGCGGCGTATGCCTTGCGTCGTCAAGCAGAGCACCAGTGTGGTGCAGCCCATCGCCGCAACCCCTATCGCGAGGGGCCAAGCGCTCTGTCCGAGCAGCCAGCCGACTACCGCGCCACACAAGGCTGCAACGCTTTGCTGCACGAACCCGAACAGCGAAGAGGCTGCGCCGGCACGGTCGGGAAATGGGGTCAGCGCGCCGGCAATGCCTTGCGGCAGCACCATGCCCAGACCGGCAAGATAAATGGCCATCGGAAAGACGAGTGCCAACGACGAGGGAAATCCGCATGCGACGGCCAACACCATTCCGATGCCGCCCGCGGCGCAGGTGCCCGCGCCCATTCCGAGCACGCCGTCGAGTCCAAATGTCACGACCACGCGCGCAGCCAGGGCCGAGCCGGTCATGTAGCCGACCGAGCCGAGCGCGAACGCGATACCGAAATCAAACGGGCTGAGCCGGTAGAGATCCTGCAGCACAAATGCGGCCGCGGAAATCCAGACGAACAGGCCGGCGTAACTCGCGGCAGTGATGCCGAGATAAGCCAGATACGCCGGGTTGCGCGCGACGAGTCGATAGGAACGCAGGATCGATGTAATCGTCAACGGGTCCACGACTCGCAACTTTAGTGTTTCCGGCAACGCCACCCACACGATTCCCACGCCGGCAGAAGCCTGCGGCAACCAGGGTCAAAAACACGGCTCGCCAGCCGAAGTAGGTCTGCAAGAATCCGCCCGCAATCGGTGCCAGAACCGGCGCGAGCGCCATCACCGAGGCGATGAGCGACAGTTCGCGTCCGGCCCGGGCGCCGGAATAAATGTCGCGCACGATCGCGCGGGCTAGAACGATGCCGCCGCAGCCGCCGAGTGCCTGGAAAGCGCGCGCCACTATGAGCATTTCGGTCGATGTCGAAAGTGAGCAAGCTAGACTCGCGATACAATAAAGCGCGATCGCTGCAATCAGGATCGGCTTGCGGCCGTGTCGGTCGGACACCGGCCCATAGAAAATTTGCCCGATTGCAAATCCGATGAGATAGGCGGAGATGGTGAATTGCGCCTCCGCCGTCGAAGCATTGAGCTGGCGAGCGATGTCGGGCAATGAAGGCAGATACATGTCGGTCGTGAGCGGACCAATCGCGCTCAATGCCGCCAGCAACGCGGTGAGCGCGAATGTTCCGGGACGCAGCATGGGCCGAATCCGTTTGTCCAGGCATCCTGGTCCCGGGCATGCCGGCAGGACGACCGACTTAGTGCATGAGTAAGAGGCTAGCGCAAATCCAGGCCATAGCGATGGAGATCTGCGCCATGGGCATCCAGCCAGGCCCTGGCCCGGCCCATTTGCGGACAAATACTTTCAACCAGCCGCCAGAATCGACGCGAGTGATTCATCTCGATGAGGTGGGCAACCTCGTGCGCGGCAAGATATTCGAGGACAAATGGCGGAGCCATCACCAGTCGCCAGGAATATGAGAGCACGCCACTCGAGGAGCACGAACCCCAGCGGCTCGACTGGTCGCGCACGGACACGCGCTTGAACTCGATGCCAAGGGCCTGTGCGGCCGACTGACTCGCCACCTGCAAGTCACGCTTGGCTTCGCGCTTGAGATAGTCGTGCACCCGCCGTGACAGATGAGGTCTTTCTCCGGCGACACACAACAAGTGTTCGCTCCCGTCCGTCTCGATCCAAACTGTGCCTCTTTCCCCGGGTCGGTGTTCGATGCGGTATTCGCGGCCCCGCAGTGGCAAGAATGCGCCATGAGCAAAAGGTGCGGCGCCCGGCAGCCGTCGCAGCCGTGATGCAATCCAGGCACTGTGCTTTTGAGCGAATTCCTTTGCGTGCTTGACGCTGCCGCGCGTGGGCATGGTGAGCACGACCTCGCGGCTGGCCACGAGGATGCGCAAGGTATAGCGGCGCGCCTGTCGATGCCGGCGCACGCGGACAGGATGAATTTCCCCGTCACAAGCAACCGTAATGGCTGAGGGCTCGCTGGTCCGGCGATAAAGCAGGGCGCGGAATGGCATCGACATCATCGGATCAAATCGGAACGGGCCAGCTGTGTTCCAAAATCACGCGTGCGAACGCCATCAACGCTAACCTACGACCTTTAGAAGCGTGGAGCGCAGGCTACGGCTGCCGTTGTGCGACAGCGCAAAGTCGGCGATGCGCGGGGCAGTCTCGGCGCGGAAGCGGGAACCATTAAACACGCCATAGTGACCGACTCCAGGCTGCACGTAGTGAACCTTATTCTCCTCGGGAATGTTGATACACAGCGCATGCGCAGCCTCGGTCTGGCCGACGCTCGAGATATCGTCATTCTCTCCCTCGACCGTCATTAGCGCGACCCGCCTGATCGCGGCCGGGTCGACGCGCCGACCGCGATGCGTCATTTCCCCTTTTGGCAACGCATGGCGGATGAACACGGTATCCACGGTCTGGAGATAGAACTCGGCGGCAAGATCCATGGCGGCGAGATATTCGTCGTAGAATTCACGGTGCTTCTGGGCGGAATCGCCGTCGCCCTTCACGAGGTGCAGGAACAAATTGTGATGTGCCTCGATGTGCCGATCCAGGTTCATGCTCATGAAGCCGTGAAGCTGCAGGAAGCCCGGATAAACGTCGCGCATGAAGCCCGGGTGCGGGAACGGAACCTTGGTAATCACGTGATTGCGGAACCAGTTGAGTCCGCGCCGCTCGGCAAGCTTGTTGACCTCGTTGGGATTAATCCGCGTGTCGATCGGTCCGCCCATGAGCACCATGGAGCGGGGGACGTCGGGATCGTTGTCGGCTTCCATAAGCGCAACGGCAGCCAGCACCGGCACTGAGGGCTGACACACGGCAATCACATGCACATCGCCGCCCAGCAAATGAAGTATCGAAATAATGTAGTCGATGTAGGAATCGAGATCGAAACGCCCTGCCGCCAGCGGCACCATGCGGGCGTCGATCCATTCGGTGATGTACACTTCGTGATTGGGAAGAAAAGTCTCGACCGTGCCGCGCAATAATGTCGGGTAGTGACCCGACATCGGGGCGACAATCAGCAGTCTTGGCTGGGGCCGTCGTGGCGCCTGCCTGAAACCACGCTCGAAGTGCAGAAGCCGACAGAAAGGACGCTCCCAGATGCTCTTGATCTGCACGGGGACCTTCTCGCCCCCTACCGTGGTGGAGTCGATGTCCCATTCCGGCCGGCGATATCGGCGGGTCGAGCGTTCGAACAACTCCATGGTAGCCGCCATCGACTTGCCATAGGAGGTGTGGGCGAGCGGATTCGCCGGATTCTTGAAGAACAGCCGTGTGGCGTCTGCAAAAGCACGAGCCGGATTGAGCGCGGCATGCCCCATCTCATAAAACCAGTACATCGGCGTGGCCAATAACGTGCCGCTGCCGTCGGAGAGCGTCGCTGCTCCGCCGAATTCACCAATTGCCATTGATTCCCCCGGCCCTCGCTGCAGTGCGGCAGACTGTCGTTTTTCCGTCATAGCGTCAACATAGAGAATAGTCGTTGGTATGCAGTTTACAACGCCGAATGGCGTTGTAAGTCCCATTAAACACAAGCTTTTTTTGACTACTCACTGGTCTGCAAAAGCGAGCCTTGCACCCGCGCGCTCCGCAAAAGCGTCAAAAAAGCCAATGATGCAGCCGCGAACAGCACGATATTGAGGGCAAAAGCCTCGATCATCAGATCGGCGCGGAATACATGGTCGATCAGCAGCGTGCGCATGCCTTCAAAGACATAGGTCGGCGGAAGTGCCCAGGCAAAGTACTGAAGCCAACCGGGCAACACCGCCACCGGATAGTACACGCAGGTCAGCGGCAGAAACAGAAACATGATCGTCCAGGCCATGCTCTCTGCGCCAAGGCCGTTACGCAACAAAAGCCCCGCGATGAAAATGCCGACCGCCCAACTCGTCAAAATCAGATTGGCAAAGAACGCGGCAAGGGCCAGACCGAGTGCCCACAAATTAAATCCGAAGAAAGCAATCGCCAGCAAAGATACCGGGATCATTCCGATCGCCAAACGCACGATGCTCATGACCATGAGCGAGAGCAGGAATTCCGTCGGCCGCAACGGCGACATCATGAGGTTGCCCAGGTTGCGCGCGTACATTTCTTCCAGGAAAGAAATGGAAAAGCCTAGCTGCCCACGGAACAGAATGTCCCACAACAGTACCGAGCCGATGAAAACACCGCCGGCCTGGACGAAAAAATTGGAGTTCTGCGAAATATAAACCTGAAGGAAGCCCCACATCAGCATCTGTACGGTCGGCCAATAAATCAGATCGAGAATGCGGGGCCACGACGAACGCAACAGGTACCAATAGCGCCGCACCATGGCTGCAACGCGGTTGAACGAGAATTCCATGCCCGCGTCACTGGCGATCATTTTGCAGCCTCGCTCTGCCGCCGCCCGCGCGCGACATCGAGAAACACTTCTTCCAGCGTCTCGCGGCCGTAGCGGGAGAGCAGCCGGTCGGGGTTGTCATCGTCCTCGATGCGGCCTTTCTTCATGATAATGACCCGTTCGCACAATCGTTCGACCTCTGCCATGTTGTGAGAGGCAAGCAGCATCGTTGCACTCTCCTCCGCGCGGTATCGTTCGAGCCGCGAGCGCACCCAGTCCGCCGTGTCAGGATCAAGCGAGGCGGTCGGCTCATCCAGCAACAGCACTTCAGGCTTGTTCAGCAGCGCCTTGGCGAGCGACACCCGTGTCTTCTGGCCGGCGGAGAGCTTGCCGGTCGGCCGGTCAAGAAAGTCGGTGAGATCGAGATCGGCGGCCAGCCTGTCGATTCGTTCGTCGATGTCGGCCACCGCGTAAAGCTGGGCGAAGACGGAAAGATTTTGCCTCACCGTTAGCCGCATCGGCATGTCGACGTAGGGGCTCTCGAAATTCATCCGGTGCAGCACGCGATAACGTTGCCTCGGCATCTCGGCGCCCAGCACGGTGACGCTGCCGGAGGTCGGCGTGACTAAGCCCATGATCATTGCAATCGTCGTGGTTTTACCGGCCCCGTTTCCCCCAAGCAGCCCGGTCACCGAGCCCGGCGTCAACCGAAAGCTGATGCCGTCGACGGCCGCCACGCCCTTATAGCGCTTGACCAGTCGATCGACGGTGATGGCGGAAGCATTTCGCGCATCCATAGGCGGAAACATGTGACGCTCCGCCGCAAGAAGTGCAAGCCCCGCGATGCGGATGCAATTTGTACCGCCGCCGCCTGGCGTTAGACTGAATCATGGCCTCGCCCCTTGCCCAACCTCACCCCGGCCGAACCGTGCGCCTCGATACATTGGTGCGGTTGCGCTGGCTTGCAATCATCGGGCAGACCACGGCCGTCCTCGTGGTCTACTCCGGACTCGACTTCCAGCTTCCGATTTACGCGTGTCTCGCCGCCATTATCCTCGCGGCCTGGCTCAACGTGGCGCTGCGTCTGCGTTTCCATATGACGCAAAGACTCGAGCCCGACCGTGCGGCATGGCTGCTTGCCTTCGACATCGCGGAGCTGGCAGTGCTCCTGTATCTGACCGGGGGCCTGCAAAATCCGTTCGCCTTCATGTTTCTGGGACCGGTCTTGTTGTCGGCGACGGCGCTGCCACCGCGGTTCACGCTTCTGCTGGGCGGTTTTGCGGTCGCGTGCGCCACCATTCTGGTATTCGTGCATTATCCCCTGCCGTGGGACAGCGAGGATCCATTGCAACTGCCGCCTATCTACATGATGGGCGTCTGGCTATGCATTCTGCTCGCGATCGGTTTCATCGGGGCATATGCCTGGCAAATTACGGAAGAGTCTCGTCAACTTTCCGACGCGCTCGCCGCGACCGAGTTGGTGCTTGCGCGCGAGCAGCATCTTTCCCAGCTCGACGGACTTGCCGCCGCGGCGGCGCATGAACTCGGCACACCACTTTCGACCATCTCTGTCATCGCCAAGGAGCTGGAGCGGGCGATCGCGCCGGACGCGCCGCACGGCGACGATGTTCGGCTGTTGCGCGAACAGGCCACGCGCTGCCGCGACATTCTTGCCAAGCTCACCGAATTGTCTGCCGGTGGAGAGCCGTTTGACCGCATGCCTCTCACTGCGCTGATCGAGGAGGTTGTGGCGCCGCATCGCAATTTTGGGGTGAATATCGAGGTGACTTCACCGAGCGATCGCTCCACCGAACCGGTTGGAGCACGTAACCCGGCCATTCTCTATGGACTTGGCAATCTCTTGGAAAACGCAGTCGACTTCGCGCGCGACCGCGTTGCGGTTGATGCGCGCTGGAATGATGATTCTGTCGCGGTCACCATCAGTGACGATGGCCCCGGATTTGCGCCCGAAATCCTGACCCGGATTGGAGAACCCTACGTGACCAGCCGGCGACGTCCTCGCGGCGGCACAGACGAGGAGCCGGCCGGCCTTGGCCTCGGTTTCTTCATCGCCAAGACATTGCTGGAGCGCTCAGGGGCAACCCTCTCATTTCAAAATCGGCCCGGGTCGGAGCGGGGTGCCGTTATCAGGCTCAGCTGGCGCCGCAGCGATTTCGAACAATCAGTAGCGTTCGCAGCGGCTTGAGGGAGCCTCGGGCAATCACTATTTGTTGCGTGCGACTGATAGGCTGTCCGGCTAGGATACCGATAAGAGCAGCATGTGGTGAGACCGTGGACGTTGCAACGAGCGATACCGCCCGGCCGGCGGCGAAAGAGAAAATCAACGGCGAACGGTCCTTGTTGATCGTCGAAGACGATTTTTCCTTCCTGCAGCGGCTCGCCAAGGCGCTCGAGCAACGCGGATTTTCGGTCACGACCGCGGAGTCGGTTTCCGAAGGCTTGTTGCAAGTCGAAAAGGCAGCGCCGGCCTATGCTGTGGTCGATATGCGCCTCGGCGACGGCAACGGGCTCGACGTGATTTCTGCGCTTAAGCGCCGTCGTCCCGACGCGCGCGGCATCATCTTGACCGGCTACGGCAACATCGCCACCGCGGTGAATGCGGTGAAGCTTGGCGC
>JGI10216J12902_100623705_pt1 | contig 12925 bp, 11 predicted proteins | sample KanNatreferecore_FD_12902 | JGI IMG/M metagenome (IMG submission 12902)
CGTGCCGCTGGATGTCAGCGGCGAGGCTCGCGGCGTTGCCGCGGCCGGCGGCTCGGAGAAATGTGTTGACCGTCGCCGCATAGAGAACGGCGAGAACGACGAGGCCGCGGGCGATCCACAGAAGTCGCCGGTCGCGCCGGTCTTCCGCGCGGGCCAGAGCCCGGCCGAGCAGGAGGGCAAGCGCCGGCCAGGCGCCGAAGCTGTAGTACTCCATCCGCGAACCGCCCTCGAGACAGAAGAACCCCAAAATCACCGCGGCCCACGCGAAGAGAAGCACGGCGGCCTGAGTCGACGGATTCTCGTCGCGCCACGTCCTCGGCTTGGGAAGGGCCCGGGCGAGGAAGACGGCGAAGACGCTCCACGGAAACAGCCAGAGCAAGTGCTCCGGGAGCCAGATCCACAGCGGCACCGCTGAGTAGTCGTGAGGCGTTCGGGTGCCGAGAGCCCGACGGATATTCTCGTTGACGAAGTACTCCCATAGGAAGCCTGGGGTGCGGGCCGCGGCGAGAACGTGCCACGGCGCCGCGATCGCGACGAAGAGCGCTGCGCTGGAAGGAATGCGAAGCTCCCGCCAGCGGTGCCAGCCGCGCGTGATCGTCAGGAAGAGAGCGATCGTGGCGACGGGGAAGAGGACGCCGATCGGGCCTCGCGTGAGGACCGCGAGGGCGCACACGACGGCGGCGCCGCGATAGCCGAGGCGCGGATCGAGGTCTCCCGTCCAGGACCTCAGGAACAAATAGAAGATCGCCGTGAACTCCAGGGCGTAGAGCGCCTCCGGAATGAAGGTCCGCGTGAATATGTACATTCCGGCGCTCGTCGCGATCGCGAGGGCCGCGTAGATTCCGGCCCGCTCTCCGAAGAAACGCCGGCCGAAGAAGAACGTCAGCAAGACCAGACCGACCACGGCGAGGGCGACCGGAAGACGTGTGGCCAGCTCGGTCTCGCCCAGCGCGGCATAGCTTCCGGCGACGAGCCAGAAGTGCAGCGGGGGGCGATCCAGATAACGGAGGCCATCCTGATACGGCACCACGTAATCGTGGCGCTGCAGCATCTCGCGCGCGACGAGGGCATGGGCCGCGTCGATGTCGTCGTCCACCAGAGCGGGAGTCCCGGCGAGGCCGAGATACAGGGCGGCCGAAAAGACGAAAAGAGAGGCGGCGGCGAAGCGGGATCGCGGTGTCCTCACGGGGATCGTGGTTGGTGGTTCACCCTCGCCCGAAGTCGATCTATGGCGCCAGAACGAGCAGACGGAATGTGTCAGGAACCCGGCTCGGGCGGGGGTGAGGCTGGTCTGCGGTCGGTGAAGGCGGAGGTCCGAAGTCGCTGGTGGCGAGAAAGACTCGGTGCGTCTTCTCGTCGAGGGCCATGGTCCGCGCTCCCCGCTGCGTCGCGACGTTGCCGGCGACCGCGAAGTGGCCCTCCGGATCCTCCCGCACGACGGTCAGTGTTCCGTCGCCGTTCGAGCTGAAGGCCAGCCCCGTCGAAGAATCGAAGCCGTTGGCGTCGACGCCCTCGCCGATCGGGAGCGTGGCGAGGACCTTCCCGTTCGCGATGTCCACGATCGCCATGAGCCGGTTGCCGCAGCCGATGAAGAGGCGGCCGCGGCGCCGGTCGATCGCCATTCCGGAGGGCTCCTCGCACGGCGCCAGCGACCACCTCTTGAGGACGGCATGGCCTTCGGCGTCCAGCACGGCGACTTCGCTCTTGTCCTCGAGGTTGACGTAGACGAGGCCGTTCTTGTCGGATACCGCAAACTCGGGCTTTCCGCCGAGCGCCACCGTTCCCACGACGTCGCCTTTGCCGGCGTCGAGCACGGTGACGTTGCCGGTCCGCCCATTGAAGGCGAACACGCGCTGGGACGTAGGGTTGTAGAGGATCGCATCGGGGTTTTCGCCCGTGACCTTCACTTCGTCGATGGGCTTGAGCGTCTTGAGGTCGAAGATCGTCACGGTTCCGGCTCGTCCGTTGCTGGTGAACCCCTTGCCGAGATCCGTCGCGATCGCCACGCCGTGGACGCCGCTGGTGTTGGGGATCTCGCCCACGCTGGACAGATCGTCGGCGTCGAACACCATGACGCGCGTCTGGCGCGTGATGTAGAGCCGGCGCGCCGCGGTGTCGACGGTGAGATAGTCCCAGCCGCCGTCGCCCCCGACCTTCACCACTTTCTCGATGCGATAAGCGGCATCGGGCGCGGCAGAGGAGAGAGACGCGACGAGAAGCAGCCCGATTGTCGACCACGGCCCGTTGTGCCGGAATCTCATCGCGTCCCTCGTTCCCGCCACTCTACTGTCGGACGCGCGGGCAAAGGTTTAGTCTGAGTTCAGAATGCGTGCGCTTTCACGGTCTCGTCGACGCTCCGCCGGAGAGGGTCGTTCACAGCACGCGCCGAATCGCCGCGGCCACGCTCCAACCCTTCAGGCTGTTGTGCACCGCGAACGCGTCCCAGGTCCCCGTGATCGCACCGGCCCAGCCGTTGAGCCCGTCGAGCCGGATGACCGGTCCGACGAATCCGTTTTTGGCCTGCTCCCGATTGAACACCAGGCCTTCCTGAGGCGCTCCCGACGCAATGCGGGCGCCGGCGGAGGCAAGCACGCTCAATTCCCCGCCGAGGATCGTGCCGACGCATCCTCCGATCTCGAACCGCGTCCAGATGGCGTAGAACCTGGGCCGGTCCGTCTCCTGGAATCCCGAGTCGGCGGAAGCGTCGAAGAAGCCGCGCCAGCGCGACGACAGATAAGGAGAGGACTCGGCGTGGACGCCGAACTGGACGCGGTCGATGCCGTCGCGCACGGTGAGGAAGCCGTCCGACTCACCGGGTGCGGTCAGGTAACCCGCGCGAAACGTCACCGGCAGCGCGGCGTCGCGCGCGCTCGGCGACCACAGCACGAGGATGCCCGCACCGGACACGCCGTCGGCGGTGATCGAGGCGGAGACGGCGTCCTGCGCGTATCGGGACCAGCGAAAGCTTCCCTCGGCGGCGAGGGCGAAGTGCGACAGGGGAGACCACGAAGCGAGCAGCGCGAGGTCGGCGAATCGCAGGCTTCCGGGGAATCTCTGGGACTGCCCCAGGCGGTCGACGAACGCGTCGCCGGAGGCTGTCGACGGCTCGAGGTCGAACGAGAAGCGGCCGCGTTCGAGAGCGTCCCGCGGAGGAGGGAGCAGGACCGGCTGCGCGAAAACGCCGCGGGCGGCCAGAAGCGCGAGCGGGAGCAGGCCGGCGAGGCGCCTCACGGGCGCGCGGGAAGGTCTGGCGCGGAAGGATGCTTCGCCGGCGGCCCGATCCTCTCGGGTATGGCCCGGTGTACGAGAGGGACTGTCTTGTGCAGCTCCAGCGAGTCGAAGACCGATCCATCGAGGTCGTGGGCGGTCAACATGAGGTTTCCACCCTCAATGTCCACCACGAGGTAGCCGTACCGTGCAAACACGATCGCCGAGAAATCCTGCGGCACGAAAGCGGCGAACGTGGCGCCGCCTCCTCCCTCCGTCACGTAGACGATCCCGGGACCGGCGGCGGCGAAGTTGCGAATCGCGACCGTGCGCTCGTACAGGTGCATGTGCCCGGAAAAGACCACGTCCACGCCCGCACTCTCGAAGAGAGGGGTCAGGATGAACCGCACCGCGAGATTGGACTCGGCCGAAGAGTACGGGGGCTCGTGGAGATAGACGAACTTCCAGAGCGCATCGGAATCCCGCAGCGTGCGCTCGAGCCACTGGTATTGAGCGGATCCGGCGCCGAATTCGGAGGATTCCACGTCGACCGACACGAACAGAGCGTCGCCCTGCCGGGCCGCGTAGAAGCGGGAATCGCCGGTGGCATCGTTGGCGGGAAGGACGAACGCGTCGAGGTAGGGCGCACCGCGGTCGGTCAGGATGTCGTGGTTGCCGAGCGTCGGCAGGACGGGAGCCGAAGCGATCAGGGGAGCCATCGGCTGGAAGTACTGCGCGTCGTAGCCGCTCTCCTCGCCGCCGGGGTACACGACGTCGCCCGTGTGCAGGACGAGATCGATGTCGGCGGCCGCGAGACGCGCCGCGATCGCGGCGGGCACGGCGACCCCGTCCGTGTCGCCGATGACGCCGAAGTGGAGCGTGAGATCGGCGGGATCGCGCGGCGCGCGGAAGGCGTGCGTGTCCGAAAGCGGCTGCCCGTCCAGCACCACTCGATACCGGTAGAGCGCGCCGGGGATCAGCGACGAAAGCCGAAGAACATGCTTGCTCGAGACGTTCGGATCCGAGACCGTCGCCCGGGCGCCGTCATCGGCGGCGTACTCGATGGCGGAGGGAGAGTCGCCGTCGGTGAGCCAGACGACGGCCAGCGAAACGTCGTCGGGGCGACCCAGATACGGGCCCCGCGTGATCGAGACGGCCTCGATCGGAATCGCCGCCAGGAATCCCGCCAGAAGCGCACCGGCGATAGACCGGCAGCGACGCGACGCGGGGACGTCCATCGTTCCCTCGCGAGGGACTCTACACGACCGATTCCGTGAAATACTTCGCTTCGGTTTACATGCCGTTTAGGTTGCGATCGTGACAGGCTTCCCGCCGTTCCCGATGGCCTTCAACGACTTGCCGGCGAGAAAGCGTCCAGCGGCGGAGAGCCGCGAATGTCATGGCCGCTTCTTCGGATCCCGACGTCGAGTGTGGGGTATTTTCGCTGTGGAGGTTTGAGAATGTCGAAGGAACACGCCGCCGTCACCACTCCCCAGGCATCGCCTCGAGCCAGCCGCCGCGCCGGTCTGTTGGCGGACCGCATCGAGGAAGGAGCCGCATTACTGGCGAAGTTCGCCGAAGGGCTGTCGCCGACGGAGTGGGCAACGCCGTCGAGCGCGACCGACCGCCGTCCCGCCGGTGTCATCGTCCATCACGTGGCCACGATGTATCCGATCGAAGTCGACGCAGCCCGTGGGATCGCGAGCGGCAAGGCCCTCATGGACATCACCTGGGGGGCTGTCGCCGACATCAACGCCAATCATGCGAAAGAGCAGGCGGCAGTCACCAAGGCGGCCGCGCTCGAGTTGCTGCGCAAAAACAGCCGGGAAGCGGCGGCGGCGATCCGCAATTTCTCGGATGCCGAGCTGGATACGGCGGCGGCCTTCGGGCTTTCGTACGGCGCCCCGGTCACCGCGCAGTTCGTGATCGAGGATCACGCGATGCGCCACGCCTGGCACCATCTGGCGAAGCTGAAGAAGGCGTTAGGCCGGTAAGAAGCTCGGTTTCGACTGCGGCGCGGATATCCTTCCGCGCGTGCGGGGGCTCGTCGCCGCGGCGGTTCTCGCCTGGGTTCCGGCCATCGTGTCGGCCCAGGCGAGCGACGCGCAGCCTTCCCAGCCCGGAATCGAAGACAACAGCTTCCTGATTGAGGAGGCCTACAACCAGGATCCCGGCATCATCCAGGAGATCCAGGAGTTCATCTGGAATTGGCGCACGGGATCCTGGACCTACAGCTTCACGAACGAGTGGCCGGTCTGCGGGATCAAGAACCAACTCTCTTACACGCTGCAGGTCGCGCGGGTGCAGCGAGAGGACGGGACGAAGACGTCCGGGTTCGGCGATCTCGCGCTCAACTACCGCTATCAGCTCATCGGGGACGGCGAGGCCGACGTCGCCATGGCGCCCCGCCTTTCGTTGCTGGTGCCGAGCGGATCCTTCCGGCGCGAACTCGGCACCGGCTCCGTCGGGCTGCAGACGCTGATACCGATCAGCATCCGCCTTGGCTCCCATTTCGTGACGCACGGCAACGTCGGGCTGACGTGGATCCCACGGGCGAAGGATCCCGAGGGCGACAAGGCGGACCTTCTCGTGCCGCTGGTCGGCGGGAGCATGATCTGGCTGACGCGACCGACCTTCAACCTGCTGTGCGAACTGTTGTGGCAGCGGATCGAGACGGTGACCGGACAGGGAAACCACGACTCCGCCTCCATCTTCACCGTCAACCCCGGCGGCCGCTATGCGTGGAACTTCGAAAGCGGTCTCCAGATCGTAGCCGGGGCTTCGACGCCGATCTTTTTTCGCAACGGCCGCGCGAGCCCGTCGCTCCTCCTCTATCTGAGCTTCGAGCACCCCTGGTAGAGCGCTCGCGACGGATCAGCCTGCGTCGCCGAGGATCTCGTCGGCCCCCGCCGAGGCGTGGACGCGTGTGAGCCCGAGGGACAAGTGCGAGTGCAGACGCTTGCGGAAGTAGTCCTGGCTGCCGCGCGGAATCCCGAGACCTCGCGCGGCCTCGGCGAAAGTGGCGCCCTTGCGCACCAGGCGGAGCAGCTCGCACTCCACCGCGGGCAGAGCGCGCTCCATCTCGTCGAGTGACAGCTTCGTGTCGAGATCGATCGCTCCGTCGGACCGGCGCACGGAGTTCGCGATCGCAGCCTGGCTCTCGCGCGAATCTCTCCGAGTACGAGCCCGCCAGTGGCGGCGTACGAAATTCGCCGCAACGCCGCCGAGCCAGGATAGGCTGCGCGCCTCCTCCCAGCGTCCGGTCTTGATCAGCCAGAGCCAGATGTCCTGAGCGATGTCTTCGGCGTCGATGGGGGGAAGGCCGGCGAAAATGCAAATGCGCAGGATCCGCGCGTGGGCCGCGGCCATCGCATCGGGCGCGATCTCGTCCTTCTCCCTTCGGACGGCGCCGACAGGCGGGAAGTCCACGCGAAACCTTTCCCGAGGATGGTCTGCCGATTGGCGAGGCCTGCTCGTTACCTGGCGGAATACTTTTCCCTTGGCTGGGTGCGAGTCAAGTCGGCCGCAGCGCTAAACCGTCTGAAACCGACGGAGGGACGGAAACCGGCGCCTCCGGGCCATCGTCTTACGCTGCAATCACTTCAGCCCGCCTCGCGGGCCGGCGGCTCTCCGGCGCCCAGTTCGGATGTGCGAAAAGTCACGCTCTGGCAGTAGGATTGCACATCCCAGACCGAACAAAGGAGGCACCCGATGATCGCCGCCGTCCAGTCCGACGAGCAGGAGCCGACCGCCAAGCGGGAGATCTGCGCACGCTGTGGAAAGCCCGTGATACCGCACGAACACTCGGATCAAGGACCCTTGTGCCGGCCCTGCACGCTCGAGGCCACGGAGATCCGGCTCGAGTACGTGATCGACGGGCGGATTTTCTCCAAGAAACTGAAGGGTAACCTCCGGTCCGTCAAACCCGTGTCCCACTAGTGCCGGGACGGAAACCCACGCCGGGCATGGATCGAGGCCGTCTGACGGCGGCCCTGATCACATGGGCGGTTTTGTCTTCGCCGCGTACACTTTCGGCGGACACGGTGCCGGTGCGCTTCCCGGAAGGAGTGGCCCACGGCTTTTTGCTCCTTTCAACCCTGGATGGGAAAGCGCTCGCCGACGGAGACCTGATCCAGACGGCGTCCGGAGACCGTGTGACGACGCGCCTTCTCCTGCAGTTTCGGGATGGGTCTCTTCACGACGAGACGGTCGTTTTCACGCAGAGGAACCAGTTTCGCGTCGTGCGGGACCACCTCGTGCAGAAGGGACCAAGCTTTCCGCGGCCCCTGGACGTCCTCGTCGACGCACAGAGCGGCGAGGTGCGTGTCCGCTTCACCGACGACGGCAAGGAGAAGGTTGTCTCCGAACGTCCCGAATTGCCTGCGGACCTGGCCAACGGGATGCTCCTCGCGCTGCTCAAGAACGTCCGGCCCGAGGCCGCCCGATCCACGGTGTCGCTGATCGCCGCCACTCCTAAGCCGCGTCTGGTCAAACTCGTGATCGTCCCGAACGGCGAGGATGCCTTCACCCTCGGTTCCACCCCTCGGAAGGCCGTCCACTACGTCGTCAAGGTCGAGATCGGAGGAGTCGCGGGGCTCGTGGCGCCGCTGATCGGCAAACAGCCGGCCGACACTCACGTCTGGATCCTGCAGGGGGAAGCCCCGGCCTTCGTCAAGATGGAAGGGCCCATGTACGACGGCGGGCCGCTCTGGCGACTCGAGCTGGCTCGCCCGAGCTGGCCCGCGTCGGCGGCGAAGCCCTGATGCGCGAAGGGAGGACGCATGAACGCACCCGGTTCCTGTCCTGAGCTTCAGGTGGAGCAGATCGAACATCCTCGCGGCGACGGCATGGGCCGCGCGCTGACGCTGGAGTGCAAAGCGTCGGGACTGACGATCGTCATGGACGACCCCGCCGCCGTCCGCGCCTTGATCGACGAGCTGGTGCGGGCGCTCTCGTGGCTCGACGAAAGCGTCGAGTCCTGGACCTGACCAAGGAGATCGCATGCAGTCGCCTCAGCCTCCGACCGAACGCTTCCGATTCGCGAGCCCCGAGGGCCGGCAGACAGACCCGCCCCGCGCGCGGGGCAGGGCCGACGACGGGACCGGGCTCGACTGCCGCGTCCTCGTGGTCGAGGACGACGCTGCGACGTTGGAGGCCGTCGCGGAGCTTCTGGAGGGAGAAGGCGTCTCGGTCTGCAAGGCGCACAATGGCTGGGAGGCCCTCGAGCTGCTCCGGCGGGGCCGTGTCCCGGGTCTGATCATCGTCGACCTCATGATGCCGGTGATGGACGGCTGGGAGCTCTGCCGTCGGATCGCGGATGACGAAGACCTCGCCCCGATTCCCATCGCCGTCGTGACGGCCGCCGCGGCCGTCGGACGAATGCCCGTCCGCCGCAACGACGCGGGCTTCTTCATCAAGCCCGTGGACTACCGGCATTTGCTCGAGGTCGTCCGACGCTATAGCCAATGAGCTCACCACCGGCCACGACGAGGTCGTGGAGAATCTTCCGACATCCCGGAGCGCGCGCCGCCGGCGTCGTCGCCCTCGTCCTGGCCGCGACCCTGATCCGCTTTCTCGTTCACCCGTGGTTCGGAACGCGTTCTCCGTTCCTGTTTTTTCTTCCCGCGATTCTGGGCGCGGCCTGGCTCTGGGGCGTGTGGGCCGGGGTCCTCGCTCTGATTCTGTCGGCCGTCGGAGCCGATCTCTTCATCGAACCCCTCTTCACGCTCTCCATTCCTCGAGGCGACCAGGCGTTCTCGATGGGAGTCTTTCTCGGGCTCGGCGCCTTTCTCATCTTCGCGGCCGACGTCGCCCGCAGGGCGCGCGGCGAGTCGGAGACCGGGAAGGAGATGCTCGACCAGGCGCTCCGAACGGCGAAGATGGGCTATTGGGACTGGGACGTCTCGTCCGGCCGGGTGCGCTGGTCCGAGAATCTCGAAGCGATCCACGGCTTGCCGCCGGGATCCTTCGGCTCGACCCTCGCGTCTTACCTGGATCGCATCCATCCCGAAGACAGGGCACCGGTGAAGAACGCCATCGACCAGGCCGCGCGTGACGGCGTGGACTTCGAGGTCGACTACCGGGTTCCGAGGTCCGACGGCGGCTTCGAGTGGATCCACGAACAGGGACACTCGGTCCTCGCGCACCGGCGCGTCGTCCGCGTCACGGCGCTCGCGACCAACATCACCGGACGCCGGGAAGCCGACGAGGCACGCCGGTATCTGGCGGCGATCGTCGCCTCGAGCGAGGACCCGATCATTTCCAAGGACCTCACCGGCCGCATCCTGACCTGGAACGCGGCGGCCGAACGGCTCTTCGGCTACCGTGCGGACGAGGTCGTGGGCCGGTCGATCGAGCTGCTGATGCCTCCGGACCGGATGGAGGACTATCGCGTCGTGATCGAGCGCATCGCCCGCGGCGAGCGCGTCGAGCACTACGAGACAAGGCGGCGGCGCAAGGACGGGACGCTCGTCGAAGTGGCCCTGACCGTTTCTCCCGTGCGCGACGAGACCGGCCGGATCGTCGCGGCGTCGAAGATTGCCCGGGACCTGACCGAATGGCGGGCGATGGAGCGCGAGCGGCAGCGCACGCGGGAGCTGCTGATGGGAACGTTGGGCCACGACCTGCGCAATCCGCTCAACACGATCACGGCGTCGCTGTTCTTTCTGCGTCGCCACGCGCCGGAGGGCGTCCAGCACGTCGTCGACCGCATGACCTCGAGCACCGATCGCATGAACCGGATGATCGGGCAGCTGCTCGACTTCACGCGCGCGCGCCTCGGGGGTGGGATTCCGCTCGAGAAAACGGCCGGCGACCTCGGCGCGATCTGCAATGAGATCGTCGAGGAGTTTAGTGTCCAGTATCCGAACCGCGTTCGACTGGCGGCCGAGGGAGGTTTCCCCGGCGAATGGGACGCCGACCGACTCGCCCAGGCCTTCTCGAATCTGATCGTCAACGCGATCGACTACGGGTCGCCGGAGGACCCGGTGACCGTCACGATGTCGCGGGCCAACGGCTCGGCACGAATCGACGTCCGCAACCGCGGGGAGGGAATCCCCGAGGCCGAGCGCGCGAGTCTCTTCGAGCCGTTCCGGCGTGGAACGGACGCAAAACGCGGCGCGCGGGGTCTGGGGCTGGGTCTCTACATCAGCCGCGAGATCGTCCGCTCGCACGGGGGAGCGATCGACGTCCAGTCTCCTCCGGGCGAGGTCGTCTTCACCGTGACGCTTCCTCTTCCGGAGGAGGCGGCGCCGGCCTCGGGCCGCCCGCCAGCCGGCCCTTCGGATCCATCCAGGCGTAGAGGGACGGAAGGATGAGGAGGACGAGGGGACTCGACAGCACGAATCCTCCGATCACCGCGATCGCCAGCGGCTGCTGGAGCTGAGAGCCTTCGCCCAGGGCCAGCGCCAGCGGCGCCAGCGCGAACGCCGTCGCGAAAATCGTCATCATCACGGCGCGGAGCCTCTTTCGCGACGCCTCGGCCCAAGCCTCGGCGACGGGGAGCCCGCGGCGCAGCTCCTCCCGCGCGTCCTGGATGAGGAAGACGGCTTTCTCGCCGACGATGCCGACCATCATGATCGCGCCTACGAAGCTCGAGATGTTGAGGGTGGTTCCCGTCGCGATCAGCGATCCCAGCACGCTGGTCAGCACCGCCACGGCGACGACGACCGTCAGCAGCGGCGCCCTCCAGTCGCGGAACTCGAAGAGAAGGATGATGGAGACTAAGAGGAGCCCGCCGAAGAGCACTCCGAGCAGCTCCTTGAACGACTTCTGCTGCTGCTCGTAGAGTCCCGCGTAACGGATCGACATCCCGGGCGGCAGCGTGAGCGCGCCGGCGAGGCGGCTCCGGATCTCCTCGATGGCGCCTCCGAGGCTTCGCCCCGAGAGGCGGGCCGTAGCGCCGAGATAGGTCCGCAGGTTCTCGCGGTGGATTTCGGCCTCCGGCGGCCCGGTCGAGATCGTCGCGAGGACGGAGAGAGGCACCAGGCCTCCTCCCGGAGTCAGGATCGGCAGCTCCGCGAGCCGGGACAGGTCGGGCCCTCCGCTCCGCGAAAAGACGCGAACGTCGTAGATGCGTTCGCCCAGGCGCAGATTGCCGGCGACCGTTCCGGTCAGGGACGGCTGCACCTCCCCGTGAAGCGCCTCGGCCGTGAGACCGAACCGGGCCAGCACCTCGGGACGCGCGGCCACCACCAGGTTCGGGCCCGCGATGGTGATGCCGTCGAAGACGTCTTCCACGCCGGAGACACCGTCCAGGACTTTCGCCGTCGCGCGGGCCTTTTCCTGGAGGATGGTCTGATCTTCGCCGTAGATCCGGACGTCGATGGGCTGCGGCTCTCCTCCGGTCAAGTCCCCGATCGCGTCTTCGAGGAGTTGGCCGAAATCGGCGCGCATCGCGGGCTCCGCCGCGGCGATCTTCGCGCGGAGATCGTCGATGACGTCTTCGATGTCCCGGCGCTGGCGCCGCGGCTTCAGGCGAATCACGATGTCGCCCGTGTTGGGCTCGGTCACGAAGAAGCCGAGCTGGGTTCCCGTTCGCCGCGCGTATGTCGCGACGTCCGGGAGTCCCATGATGATGCTCTCGACCCGGCCGAGCATCTGGTCGGTGTCGGTCAGGGACGTTCCGGGGGGCGTCCAGTAATCCAGGACGATCGACCCCTCGTCCATCGCCGGCAGGAAATCCGAGCCGATGCGCCGATAGAGAAGGACTCCTCCGAAAAGAAGCGCCACCGTCAGAAGGAGGGCGACGGAAGGGTGCGCGATGAAGAAACGCGCGATCCGGGGAGGGCGCCGACGCCTCGCCGAGCGCATCCGCGTTCCCACGCGCAATCTCTCGGCGGCCAGAGGCACGGCGAGCGCCGAAAGGACGTAGGACACGGCCAGCGCGAGGCCGATCGTGAACGCGAGGGGTCGGAAGAAGGCACCCGCGACTCCGGTCAAGAGCGCGAACGGGAAGAAGATCACGATCGTCGAGAGGCTGGAGCCCGTCAGTCCCGGCAGGACTTCGGCCAGCCCCGAACGCGACGGGTTCTCGGAGACGCGCTCCTCGGCGTGTCGGGCGATGTTCTCCACAACCACGATGGCGTCGTCGGCGACGAGACCGATGGCCGCCGCGATGCCTCCGAGGGTCATGAGATTGATCGTGTGGCCGCTGATCCCGAGGCCAAGAAGTACGATGGCGACCGTAACCGGGATCGTCGCGACGGCGATGGCCGCGATCTTCAAGTCGCGCAGGTAGACCAGCAGGACGAGGGCGGCGAGCGCCACGCCGATCAGGATCGCGTCGCGCGCGCCGTGGACCGAGGCCCGGACGAACTCGGCCTGGTCGTACGACGTGATCCACCGAACGCCCGGCGGGAGTAGATCCTTTCGTTCGCGAAGAAGCGTCTCGACGGACTCCGCGATGGCGAGCGTGCTCGCGTCCGGCTGGCGGATCACAGAGAGGAGAACCGCGGGCTTCCGGTCCGCGGTCGTGTGGATGTACGTCACCGCATCCGCGGGCGAGACGGTCCCGAGGTCTCCGACCGACACCGGAATTCCGCCGGGAGTCGAGGGGAGCGCGATGCGGCCCAGCGCGTCGAGGCTCGCCGCCTTTCCGGAGACGAGAGTCAAGTAGAGCTCGTGGTTCGCCTCGACCAGGCCGGCCGAGAGAATCTCGTCGTTCTTGCGGATGGCTTCGACGACCTGCGCGGCCGAGAGCTTGCGGCCCGCCAGCCGC
>JGI10216J12902_106553664_pt1 | contig 12923 bp, 10 predicted proteins | sample KanNatreferecore_FD_12902 | JGI IMG/M metagenome (IMG submission 12902)
GGCGTGAATGTAGGAAATTTCCTTGAGCTTCAATGCGCCTTCGAGCGCGACCGGGAAATTGTAGAGGCGGCCAAGGAAGAAAAAGTCCTCCGCGTTCGCGTATTTCTTCGCGAGCTTCTCGATGGCCGCGTTTTGATCGAGCACGGACTTGATTTGCTGCGGAATCAATTCCAGCGCTTCGATGATTTCGCGTCCGCGATTCAACGAGAGCTGGCGAATGCGGCCCATCAACAGCGCCAGCAGCGTCAGCACGGTGACTTGCGACGTAAATGCTTTCGTGGACGCCACACCAATCTCCGGCCCGGCGTGCAGATAAATCCCACCATCTGCTTCGCGCGCAATGGTGCTGCCAACGACGTTGCAGACGGCGAGCACTTTGTGTCCGCGCCGCTTCGTTTCGCGCAAGCTCGCCAGTGTGTCCGCCGTCTCGCCCGATTGTGTGATGGCGAGCACGAGCGTGTTGGTGTCGATGGGCGGATTGCGATAGCGGAACTCGCTGGCGTATTCGACCTCAGTGGGAATGTGCGCGAGGTCTTCGAACAGATGTTCGCCGACCAGGCCCGCGTGCCAGCTCGTGCCGCACGCGGCAATGACGATGCGGTTCACCGCGCGAAGTTCCGCCAGCGACATGTTCAGACCGCCGAACCTCGCGGTGCTCGCGTCGCGATCAGTGCGGCCGCGCAACGCGTTCCCGATGGTGACCGGCTGCTCGAAGATTTCCTTGAGCATGTAGTGCGCAAACTCACCCTGCTCCACCGCGCTGGCGTCGAAGTCGATTTGGCTGATTTGCACGTTCGCAGTCGTTGCGCCGGGGTTCGTGACGCTGAAGGCATCCGGCGTCATCGTCACGATGTCGTTGTCCTGGAGATAAACAACCTTGCGCGTGTGCGCGGCCACGGCCGTCACATCGCTCGCGAGAAAATGTTCGTTGTCGCCAATGCCAATGATGAGCGGCGAACCGCGCCGCGCGCCAATGATGACGCCGGGATGCTCGGAGCAAACGACGGCAATCCCGTACGCGCCGATTACTTCACCCAATGCGCCGGCGACGGCCTGCGCCAGCGGATGCTGCGCAGAACCATTGCCCGCAGGCTTTGCAGGGTTCGTTCTCCCACGCTCGTAATGCTCGCCAATCAGATGGGCGAGAACTTCCGTGTCAGTGTCGGATCGAAACTTGTGACCCGCCGCAATGAGCCGCTGTTTCAACCGGTCGTAATTTTCAATGACGCCGTTGTGAACGACGGCAATTTTTCCGCTCGCGTCGAGATGCGGATGGGAATTCTCGTCGCAAGGCGCGCCGTGCGTGGCCCAGCGCGTGTGCCCGATGCCGGTGTGGCCGGGCACGGGATCGATCTTCACAACGGTCGCCAGTCCTTGATCGATGCGACCCATCTTCTTGCGAATCTCCAGCCGGCCGCCGTCCAGCGCCGCGACGCCCGCGCTGTCGTAACCGCGATATTCGAGCCGGCGCAATCCTTCGAGCAGGATTGGCCCGGCCGATTTCTTTCCGACGTAACCGATGATTCCGCACATAAACTCTAAACGTTGGCGGCATTCTCACTGTCATGCCGCGCCAGGAAGCGCATTTGTTTTAGATTTTGCTTCGCCGAACGTGTGGCGTAAGCTCCGCCCGACTTTAAGGAAGCGCCCAGCCCATTCAAGCAAGTCGTCCAGTCGCCGGGCGGACTTGAGTCAGTGAGCGCGACGGCGGAACAGAATGGGCTGGGGCACGACAAAGGGATTTCTTTATGGCCACGACACAAGGCAGTTCACGGATGTCGCCCAACACAAGCAGCGTCCTCTCCGTCGTCATGGGCGGCGGCGCGGGCACGCGGCTCTTCCCGCTCACCAAGGAACGCGCCAAACCCGCTGTCCCGCTCGCGGGCAAATACCGGCTCGTGGACATCCCCATCTCCAACTGCATCAACTCGAACCTCAAACGCATTTATCTGCTCACGCAATTCAACTCGGCGTCGTTGCACCGGCACATCTCGCAGTCGTACAAGTTCGATCACTTCTCCAGCGGCTTCGTGGAGTTGCTCGCGGCGGAGCAGACTTTTTCCGACACGTCCTGGTATCAAGGCACCGCCGACGCCGTGCGCAAGAACCTCGTGCATCTGTTAAACCACGATTTTGATTACGTGCTCATCCTCAGTGGTGATCAGCTTTACCGCATGGACTTCCGCAAGATGATCGCGCAACACGTCGAGTCCGGCGCGGAACTCACCATCGCCACCATTCCGATGCACCGGAAGGAAGCTTCCAGCCTGGGCATCATGCAGATCGATCACGAGCGCCGTATCACACGCTTTGTCGAGAAGCCGAAGGAACCCGCCGTGCAGGACAGCCTGAAGATCCCGCGCGAGATGTATGAGCTTCTCGGAATCGAAGGCGATGGCGAGGACCTGTTGCTCGCCTCGATGGGCATTTACGTTTTCAACCGTGACGTGCTCCTGAAACTGCTCGACAATTCGCTCACCGATTTCGGCAAGCATATCATTCCCGGTGCGATCGATACACACCGCGTTTTCTCATTTGTCTTTCAAGGCTACTGGGAAGACATCGGGACCATCCGCGCGTTCTTCGAGGCGAACCTCGACATCACTTCCGAGTTGCCGCGCTTCAATTTTTTCGACATGACCGCGCCCATCTTCAGCCGGCCGCGCTGGCTGCCCGCGTCGAAAATCAATGGCGCGCAAATCGATCATGCGATCATTTCCGATGGCTGCATCATCACGCACTCGAACATTCATCATTCCATTATTGGCATTCGCAGCATCATCAGCCCGGGCAGCCATCTGAACCGGACCATCGTGCTGGGCAGTGACTACTACGAATCCAAAGCGTCGATCGACCAGAACGAGGCGCGCGGCAATCCGCGCATCGGCATCGGCAACAACACGCGCATCGAAGAAGCGATTATCGACAAGAACGCGCGCATCGGGAACGACGTCGTGATCAGTCCCAAGGGCAAGCCGGAAAACGTGGACCATCCGATGTATTACATCCGCGACGGCATCGTCATCATTCCCAAAAACGGCGTCGTGCCGCACGGGACGGTAATTTGAAGTACTCGTCCCATCTTCCACCGGATGTTGGAAACCAGATTCATTCACGCCGAAGAACGCGATTCGAAACGGCTGATGGTCGTGTTGCACGGTCTGGGCGACAGCATGACCGGTTACGCCTGGATGCCGCAGGTGCTGCAATTCCCGCGGCTAAATTACCTGCTCGTGAACGCGCCCGACCCGTATTTCGGCGGCTACTCGTGGTATGAATATGATGGTGACGCCGAGACCGGCGTGCGTCGCAGCGTCAAGTTGTTGAGCGGCTTGCTCGATGCGCAGCGGCAACTCGGATTTTCTTCGGAGCAAACAATCCTGTTCGGCTTCTCGCAAGGCTGCCTGATGACGCTCGAAACGGGACTGCGCTACCCGCACCGTTTCGCCGCGCTGATTGGCGTGAGCGGTTACGTGCTCAATCCGCAAGTGCTGTTGCGCGAAGCATCGCCAGTCGCAAAAGAACAGCGTGTACTGATGACGCATGGCCGGCAGGACCCGCTCATCCCCTTCGCCAGGGTAAAGGAGCAAATGGAGCAACTCAAAGCCGGCGGCATTCCGATCGAGTGGCACGAGTTCAACAAGGCGCACACAATCGCCGAACCGGAAATTCTCGTGGTGCGCCGGTTCATCGCGGATGCGTTTGCGGCGTAGCGGCGTCTCGGCAGAGCGCCGCCAACTCTGCTTCCGGGAGAAGGCGGCGCTCTGCCGAAACACCGCTAATCCCGATCAGCTTCACCGCAGGAAAATCTGACGCATCGCTTCGGTCGCCGGCTCCAGTTCGTTCAGTAGCAAGTCCCAATCAACATGAAGATGCGGCGAAGCGTCCCGCGATTTTCCTTCCAGCGCAGATGCAGCGATGAGTTGCGCCACGACAGCATTGCTCGCCAGATAATCAAAGAGCCGCTTCGCCTCCGCTGAATGCGGAGCATTGCGAACGATGGCGACTGAATTGGGAATCAACAGCGATTCATCGTTCAACGGCAACGCGACCACCGGCAGACCTTCGCGCTGCGCGGATACGATGTCATCGAAGTCCGTCAATCCCACCACCGCTTCGCCGCGCGCGACGAATTTCACGACGAGTGAATTGCCATCGACGAGAAACGATTGGTTCGCCGCCAGTGCGCGGCACCATTGCTCCCATTTTTCCGCGCCCCAATGCTGGCGCAGTGCAATGAACTGCGCGGACGTGGTGCCAAACATCGGATAAGCCAGCGCCACCTTCCCGCGCCACGCCTCATTCGTCAGTTCGACGAGAGATTTCGGCGCGGACGCGAGCGCGAGCCTGTTTGTGTTGATGACGATGCGTCGGCTGCGAAAACCAAAGTGAGCGATCTGATTCGTGTCGAGAACTCCGCGCCGCGCGAGTTGCCGCGTCCGCAACGCTTCGTTACTCCACCACACATCGCACTGCGGATGCTTCGACTCGGCGAGCAAACGGTTCGCAAGTCCGACCGTCTTCACCGCTTCGCTGTCATAGACTGCGCGGACTTTGATTCCCGTTTGCTTCGTGAATTCATTGAGAATCGGCTCGGCGAAGTGCTGGTCTTGCGAGGTGTAAATGATGACCTGGTGCCGAAGTTTGGACCGAACAAAGTTGGCCCCAGGAAATAGCAGGGTGACCAATAGCGCGATCAATAGCATCAAGCCACCGCCCAATAAGAATTGCGACTGAACCTCGCACCAGGCGAACCAGTCACCGCGCCAGCCGCGTCGTTCCTTTGCCTCGTCGCGCATAGATTACCGTCACGCCGTCCTCCGGTGGTAATACCACCACTCAAAGAGCAGCACGGCCAGTCCCGCCAGTGCAATCCAGCGCCACAGCTCCATGTTCGCGCGCTGTAACCGCGTCGCCGCGATGCCCGCGCCGAATTTGCCGATGGGCAGTTCCTCGCGTGGCCGGATGTCCGACTCCGCGGCGTCCATCAGGTTCACGCAGAACGAAAGATCGTTCGTGCCGGCGTGAAGTTTGTAGATGCCCTGCTTCGTCGTATCGCCAAAGACGAGTTCGCGCGTGTTCTTCTCCAGCGAAAGATTTTTCACCGCGCCATCGGGTGTTGTGATTTGCGCGCTGCCGACTGCCTCAGCCAACGAGAGCCGAAAGGGTTCGCCCGCTTTGATGGTCAGTTGGCTCGCGCTGCCGCTGGCGGGATTCAACCACTCCATGACGTTCTGAATGAAAATCGGGAACGAGATGAAATACGGCCATCGGCTCTGCAACGTGTCGAAGCCGAGCCACACCACGCGCTTGCGATCGATTTCGCCGGCGATGAGCAGCGGCGTCTGCGTGGAATCCACGAGCGAAACACCCCACGTCGGCGGTTTGACAGCGAGCGATTCGTTGATGAACACGTTGTCGAAGCTGACGAACCGCAGCAATGGGTGCGTGTTCTTCCAATCCACAATGGCGGGCATGTCCACTTTCGAAACTTCGGTGAAGAGATTCGTGGCGATGACGTGAATCGCAAACACATTGCCCTTCGGCCAAACCACTGGCGTCACGTCGTCGAGTATCACGACATCGTAGCCCGGCGCGTCATCCGTGAGAACCGAAACGACCGTCAACTCCACATTGGGCACGGGGCGAATCGCTTTTTCCAGGATGCGATTGCCGCGCGTGACGAGCAGCGCTTTAACCGGACGCGGCAGAATACTGACGATAGACGCCTGATTGTCCGCGGCGAGATCGTCGTTGCCCGTCAGCCGGACAGTGAAAATGCCATCGCGCGGCTGGCTCGCGACGAACGCCATTGGAAAGGTATTCGTCCCGGGTACCACCACTGTTTTGGTTTCCACGATGTCGTTGCCGAAACGCAATTCAATGTCGGCGCTTTGCTGGTTCGTGGAAGGATTGACGATGCTTGTGAAAATGGCGCGTTGCGCCTGATTGTCTGGATTGGCGCGCACGTCGAGCGACGCGATGCCGAGATTGTTCGCGCGCTCGCCAATGCGGTGATAAATCAGCGGCAGATTTTTGTTCTCGAACTCGCCAAGGTTTGGAATCGCCCCGTCGCTGAACAAATGAATCTCAGGATTGTCGCGCTCAGCCTGGTTCTTCACCAACGTCTCCGCCAGTTGAAACGCTTCGCGCAAGCGCGTCGGCGAATCCGTGGCTCGGCACGACTCGATGGCCCGGCGCAAAGCCCCTTTGTCGCTCGTCGCGGATTGTTTCACTTCTGTATTCGCCGCGGCCACGAGCACAACCATCTGGTCTTCGTCCTTCAGGCTGTCCACCCACTTCAGTGCTTCCGTGCGCGCCTTTTCGAAGCGCGACGGCTTTTCGTCGGTCGCCTGCATCGAAGCTGACGCGTCGAGGATCAATACGCGCAATCGACTGCTTTTCGCCGTGCCGGTAAAGTAGGGCCGTGACAGCGCGAACACCGCGAGCAACAGCAGGAGGATTTGCAGAATGAGCAGCCAGTTATGGCGCAGCCGCTGGAATGGGGCGTTGGCCTGCGTCTCCGCGAGAAATCTCTGCCAGAGCAACGTGCTGGAGATGAGCTTGATCACCCGCTTGCGCTTGAGGAGATAGAAAACGATAACGATTGGAATCGCGGCCGCGAAGGCGAACGCCGCTGGCGCGAGAAAGTTCACGCCCACACCTCCGACGCGCGCAGTTGTTTGAGCAGCAAGTCTTCGAGCTTCGTCGCGGAATTGACGCTGAAGAAGCTGATGCCGCGCGAGGAACAAAATTCGCGCAGCTTCTGGATGAAGTTTTGCACCGTCTGCTGATACGCGTTCATCCGGTATTTGCCAAACGTCACCTCCTGAATCGTGCCGGTTTCAGAATCGACGAGTTTCAAGTCGCCGTAAGTGCCGGGAGCGAGTTCATCGGGAGAAAGAATCTGCACGGCGTTGACCTGGAAGCCACGGCCCACAAGCGCATTTAAACCCTTATCGTAGCCGGTCGGGTCGAGGAAATCGGTCAGCACAATCGCTACGCCGGCCTGCCGCGCTTCGAGCGCGCCACGGCGCAAGGCTTCGTTGAAGTTCGCGCCGCCGCCGCAAGTCAGTCTCGTGATGTCCTGAAAGAATTGCAGCGACGACTTGCGTCCGCGCACGGCGCGCAACGCCCCAGCGGTTGTCACGTTCTCACCTTCATTCGGAAATGGAACAATACTGACGCGATCGAAACCACAGAGCGCCACGTAGCCAATCGCCGCCGCAACTTGCCGCGCGAAATCGAACTTGCGCGGCACGCCGAAATTCATCGACTCGCTGCAATCCAGAAAAATGCGTACCGGCAGCTCACGCTCTTCCTCGTAGAGTTTCAAAAACAGCTTTTCGAGGCGCCCGAAAAGATTCCAATCGAGATAACGCAGGTCATCGCCCGCGACGTAGTTCCGGTAATCTGCAAACTCGACCGACTGTCCCCGCGCGCGGCTGCGACGTTCACCCTTTGCGGAGCTCTTCGCGCGCCGCGCCGCGAGCAATTGGAATTGCTCCAACCGGCGCAGCAGTTCTGGTGTGAGGAGTGACATCAGACCTGGGCTTTCACCAAAGCATCGACGTGGATGGTGCTGTTCCGAAGCTCAAACCGCAAGCTTCCGGAAGAGATTCACGCCGCTGATCTGAAGAGAGATGATAGGAAAGGGACGCCGAAGACTTCGTCCCTGTTTTCATTCGCGTCCCCTCACCCGGCCTTCGAGCACCTTCTCCCCCACTATGGCCGGTCGGACGCTCATCCGCGTTCCAACTCAGTGGAACTGTCGCGCTGTTAGCGGCTGATGTTCTGCGCGAATTGATTCGGCTTCGAAGAATCAACGGAGAAGGACGCCAGGAACGCGCTCCGCGTGCCGGTGATCTGCCACGTGCAGTCCAGCCCTGTGCCTTTGTAGGCCGCGACCTCGGTGAACACCGGATAAGCGCCTTCGACTTTCGATAGCGGCGGGTAGAACGTTTCCTCGTTGCCGCACACGTGATGCTTGTTACCCAGGCAGCTTGTCGAAATCTCGGCGAGGTCGCCCGCTTTTACTGAAGCACAGCCTGATTTGTCACACGTGCCCAGTTTCGCTTCAATGGGCGCAGTCTTCACGTCCACCACTTTCCCGATCAACTTGTCAGCCATCGTTCGCGCGAAATCGCTGAGTGCCTCTTTTTGTTTCGCGGTTGCTTTGGCATCGACAATCAACACGGCGTTGCCGGAGCGAAGCGGGAATTTCGAATCGCCCAGTGTGCTGTCCGTTTTCAAAACAGCCATGACGTTCAGCCCTTTCAGGTCAACGCCATTCCAAGTGCCTTCGCGCACGGACCACAAGAGCATTCCTTCCTTGCCAGCCAGATTCATCTCCGCGTTGGCAAAACAAGGACCGGTGTAAACGTCGCACGACCGCACTTCGAGATAGTCTCCCGAAATCGTCGGCGTGGTATTACCGCCGGCAAACGCAGCAACCGCTGTCAGTGCCAGCATCGAAATGGAAGTCGAGATCTTCATAAACATGAACTTGGTTTTGGCGAACGGGCGAACCATATCACAACTACGTCAGGTAACAAGTCCGCTCCGGGCCGCACTCGCACTTGCCGCAGGACTGGCCGTCCGGCCCGAAACTTTCTTGCGTTTTGCCGCACCAATAGATGCCGCTGGAGAATTCATCCTCCGCCTGGCCGTAATCCTGATAGTACATCTCCTTCGCGCGAAGGTGCCGGCAGGGAGCCTGGAAACTGCTTGGTGATGTTTCGTTGCTCATACACACCTTTAAGCTGCTGCTGCGAGCACTGCGCGTTTCACCGCCGTCTTCGCAAGCTGCACTTTGTAGGCATTCCTGCTCAATGGCTTCGCGCCTTCAATCGCCGCGTCGCTGCATTTGGCAGCTGCGTTTTCGTCAATTCTGCCGCCGTTGAGCGCCTTTGCCGCCGCCGCGGCCGTCCACGGAGTCGCGGCTACGTGACCCAGCACGACACGCGCATCCGATACCGAACCGTTCTTGTCGCTGAACGCCACAGTCGCCGTCGCATACGGCCAATCGAGTCCGTAGCGGTGGCGCACTTCGTAGGTGGCGTTCTTCAGTCCGTTCATCGGGACGGAAATGCCGGTCAAAATTTCATTGGCCGCAATTGAGATTTCCCGCTCCTGCTCGGACTTCGGCGCGCGGAAGAAGTCACCAGCCGAAATAGTCCGCGCTTTTCCTTTCGGACCCTCGATCGTCATTTTTGCTCCCAGTGCAACGAGAGCCGGAGCGAGACTGGACGCATTCACGAACAGCGCATCGCCCTCCGTGCCGAAGATGGCGTGATAGCGATTGTCGCCTTCACGCACCAGCGACGCCGTCTCTTTCTTTCCCGGAACGCCGAGGCCATTGCGGAAGTACCAGCAACGCGGACGCTGGCACAAATCGCCGCCGACAGTTCCCATCGAAAGAATCTGCGGGCTGGCGATGTTCTTCACCGCGGTTACAAGCGCCGGGAAATTCTTCTGCACGTCAGCGTTGGCAATGAGTTCGCCGAGCGTCGTCATCGCCCCGATGTTCAAGTTGTTTCCCTGCTTCTTGATGCCGCGGATTTCCGAGATGTTCTTCAGACTTACCACCCGCTTCGGCGTTGTTATCTGTTGCTTCAACGACGTGACGAGATCGGTGCCGCCCGCGAGGATTTCCGTTTCACCCCACTTGTCGCTCAGCAAGGCCGTGGCCTCCTTTGTTGTTTTTGGAGCTGCGTACTCAAATGATTTCATACGATTCCTTCTCCTTTCTGCAATGCGGCCAAAACGCGATCAGGTGTCAGCGGCAGATACGGCACGCGCACGCCGCACGCATTCGCGACCGCGTTCGAGATCGCCGCGCCCGGCGAAATCACCGGAGGTTCACCGATGCCAATCACGCCGCGCTCGTCGTAGCCCGCGCCAGTCATCATGTGGACTTTCAGCGTGCCGATGTCTTTGATGCCCGCGAGCCGATAGAATTCCATGTCCGCGTTCAACATGCGTCCGGTCTTCTTGTCATAGACGCACTCTTCGAACAGCGCGGAAGTGATACCCATGATCAGCGACCCATAGACCTGGCTCTCAGCGGTCTTCAGGCTGATGATCAATCCCACGTCCTGCACCGCCACCATTTCGTTGATTGTCACAATGCCGGTTTCAATATCGACGGATACGTCGGCAATTTGTGCGCCACCGACGCCTTGATCGATGAGCTTCGCGGCGCGGCTTTCGGCCGGAACGTTTTTGCCACGCGCGACAATTGGATTCGGTCCCAACGCCGCGCATGCATCTTTCCAGGAAACTTTGTTCTCCGTCTTGTCGATTTGGCGAATGGAGCCGTCGCGCGCTTCGAGGTTGTCCGCTTGCGTATTCAACCGCATCGCCACCGCCGCGCACAATTTGTTCAACGCCTCTGTCGCTGCCGCGCGGGAGGAAACGGACACACCGCCAATCGTCGTGCTGCCGCCCGAACCGCCCGATGGCGGATACGAATTCTTGCCAATCTCGACTTGCACTGCGTTCAACGGCAAACCCAGCGTGTCCGCGACGACAATGTTGATGGCGGTGCGATTACCGACGCCAAGGTCTTGCGAGCCAAGTTTCGTAACCACCGACCCGTCCTGATTGATCGTGATTTCGCACTCCGACGGATGTCCCAAACCGCCCCAGGTATGAATGGCAATCCCCAAGCCGCGCTTCACTGGTCCAGCGCCGCCGCCCTGACCGCGCAGATGCGCCTTCTGTTTGTAGCCAATCAAGTCCGCGGCGATCTTCAGTTCCTCTTCGTAAACCTTCGGACGATCCGTCTGCGTCACATTCTTCAGGAAGAAATCCAGTTCATCCATCTTCAACGCCGCGGCGCAATCGGCCAAGGCGGACATTGTGATGAGGCAACCTTGTGGATGATTCGGCGCCCGCCATGCCCGCTGCCCGCCGCGATTCGTACGAATGCCTTTGCCGACCACTTTCGTGTTCGGAATTTTCGTGAAGACATACGGGACGGGCGGGGGATTGTATCCGCCGTTCCCACCGGTACCCCAGACTTCGGCGTCCACTGCGGTCACTGTGCCGTCCTTTTTTGCCCCCACTTTGACTTTCGCGTACGCGGATGGCCGGTTCCCGGCGGTCGCCAGTTCCAGGTCGCGGTCCAACATGAGCTTCACCGGTCGGCCGCTCTGCTTGGACAACAGCGCGCCAATTTCACCCCACTTGTCGAAATTGAATTTCGATCCGAAGCCGCCCCCCATGTGCTGGCAATCGACGTGGATTTTGTTTTGCGGGATACCGACGGCGTCGCCGAGGCGGTCCGTGTAGCGCGAAACATTTTGTGTGGAAGGCCAAACGTAAAGCTCGCCGTCCTTGACCTCCGTCACCTGCCCATGCGGTTCGAGACAGCAGTGGGTGATCACTGGCAATCCGTAAATCCCGCTCATCGTGATGCTGTCGCCATCGGCGAAAGCCTGCTCAACGTTGCCGACCGCCCTTTCATTCGGACGATCCTTCGACAACGCCGGATCGGAATCAACGACCTGATGCTCCTGCTCGGTGTATTGAACTTTCACCAGTCGTGCGGCTTCAGTTGCGATCTCCTCCGTCTCGGCGGCGACCGCGGCCACGATCTGGCCAGCGTATTGCGCGGTCTTCGAGTCGCCTTCCTTGAAGGTTTGCTTCCACACCGCCTTCACCCCCGGCAACGCTTCCGCTGCCGACGTGTCGATGTCGCCGATTTCCGCCTTTGCGTGCGGCGACGTAACCAGTTTCGCCCAGAGCATCTGCGGGTGATTGATGTCGTACGAGTACTTTGCCGCGCCCGTTGTTTTCGCCGCTCCGTCGATTCGTGAAATGCGCTTGCCGATGTGCGTGCGCTTGTCTGCCGCCGGCCAATCTACTTTTGCCATAACTACGCCGCTCCTTTCTTCGCCGCGTCTGAAACGGCGAGCAACATGCCCGCATACGTGCCGCATCGGCACAAATTTCCTCCAAGACCCGCGCGCACCTGTTCGATGGTTGCGTTCGGATGTTCGCGCACGAACGCCGTCGCTGCCGTCACAAATCCTGGCGTGCAAAAACCGCATTGCTGCGCGTCGTGTTCGATAAACGCCTTCTGCACCGCATTCAACTTTTCAGGCGTGCCAAGGCCTTCAACCGTCGTGATGTCGTGGCCCTCGGCTTCCACCGCCAGCAGCGTGCAGGAATAAACCGGCTTGCCATCGACCAGCACCGTACACGCGCCGCATGTCGCGCGGTCGCAAACTTTTTTAGGACCGGTGATGTCGAGCCGGTTGCGCAATGCATCGAGCAACGTCACCCGCGGCTCGACGTTCAGTCTCTTGTTTTGCCCATTCACCTTGAGCGTGACGGGCAGTTCGCCGGGGCCTTTGACGCCGTTATCAATCGCAGCAGCTTCGGCAAGCGGTTTGACGGCGGTGACGATTCCCGTCGCGGCAGTGGTGACGCCAATCCCCTTGAGGAAGCCGCGACGCGACAGGCCGGAGCGATTGGTGAGTTCAGTTTTTTCAGACATGATCGCGTTCTCCATTTTCCCGCCGAGACGATTCGCAGCCGAACAATCAGACGCGGACTGTCCGGCTCGTCAAGCCTCGGGGTTGGTCAGTGTGTTAGCAGCAGGCCACGCGAACGGGCAAGCAATTTGCGCAGCGAAGTTTCAAAACGTGTCCCGGCATCCTGCGGGGTCGGCGCGACCAAAGACAAAGACAAAGACGTTAGCTTGCATTTCTCACCGCGAGCGTGGGAGTGCGGCACGGCGTCGGAGCGCGGCTGTGTCGCAGACCAACCGCAGCACCCGAGTGGAACAACGCCGCGCGGCTGGTCGAGGACGACACAGCCGCGCTCCGGTGAGAAATGCAGGTTAGACCACCCCGACGTTCGACCCGGCCACTACCCCGGTGGCGCTTTGGCCGCCGGGGTGGATGTCGCAAGTG
>JGI10216J12902_101259720_pt1 | contig 12916 bp, 11 predicted proteins | sample KanNatreferecore_FD_12902 | JGI IMG/M metagenome (IMG submission 12902)
GTTGTTTCCTGATGAGAAGGCCACCCGCCAGATCCGTCCGAATCATTACCTGGTCCTCGGGGACAACACGCTGAACAGCTACGACGGCCGGGCCTGGGGCGAATTCTCACGCACTAATGTGATCGGCAAATACTGCTTCGTGTATTGGCCGATCAGCAGTCGATTCGGTTGGTCCTCGCGCTAAACCGATATAGGAGCCGGCATGAGTGTGCTTGCCATCATCGTTTTCGCAGCGCTTCTGGGTTTCGGTATTCGGCTTCTCTACGGTGCGCGCGACCTCATCCGACTCGGGCTCTCGAGTTATAAGTGGCCGAGCACGGAAGGCACGATTATTGATTCTCGTGACGACTCATTCACCACCCCTGGGATTGATCATACGGGCACCGGTGTTGTTCCGGTCGAGTATAAAGACACGGTTCACGATTACGTATACGAGGTCGCGGGCCAGATGTATCGGTGCAGCACGCATTCTTTTGGCGGCTGGGCAGACAGGGCAGGGGCGGCGTATCTCATCGGCACGAAAGTGCCCGTCTATTACGACCCCAATCGTCCAGAAGTAGCGGTGTTGCGGCGGGGACTTTCAGGTCGGTGCAGTCTTTGGCCTTGTGCTTGTTGGCGCCGCGTTCCTCTGGCTTTTCCTTTCGCTTCGCGATTAGGTATGACGACGATGCTCGCTAATCATGCGCTGCCTGCCGCGCGGTGAATTGCCGATCGATAATCTCCTTCAAACAAGGATTTGAAACGCACTCTAAGAATCATTGGGCTCTCGTTCAGTCGCATAATCAACGCTTCGTGCGGCTCACCCTAATGAAGCGCAGAACACCAAACTTAATATTCGCACAATGTTTGTTATATTCATCTCAGCTGAATGCCTCTTGAAGCACGAATCCTCGCATTTCGGTCTATATCTATTGCCCTCTTCCTGATTCAAGCAGCTCGCGATAGACTTTCAGGTACTCGGCGCTGGTCCGTTCCCACGAAAAGTCGGCCGACATCGCATTCTTCCGAAAAGTCCGCAACAGACCCGGATTCTGATACAGGACCAGCGCCTTCCGGATGGCCTTCGCCAATGCCCTGCTCGAATAATCGTAGAACTTGATCCCATTCGCCCGTTCCAGATCCTCCGTCGGATCGATCACCGAATCGTCCAGCCCGCCCGTTGCCCGGACAATCGGAACCGCGCCGTAGCGCAGGCCGTACATCTGATTCAGCCCGCACGGTTCGAATCGGGACGGCATCAGGTAAAAGTCGCATCCCGCTTCAATACGATGGGACAACGCATGGTCGTAACCGATGCGTGTGGCCGCCTTCCCGGGATGCCGGCGCGCGAGATTTTGAAACGCTTTCTCAAGAATCGGATCGCCGCTGCCAAGTTGAACGTATTGCAGGTCGGAGGCGAGCATCTCTTCCATTGCACCCAGCAGGATGTCGCTCCCTTTCTGGTCCACTAAACGGCTGATGTTGCCGAACAAAGGCACCTCCGGGCGTTGTGGCAGCCCGAGATCCTTCTGCAATTCCTCCTTCTCCACTTCCTTACCATGCAGATTGCGGACGGTGAACGGGTGCTTCAAGAATGGATTCTCATCCGTCCGCCATTCGGAATAATCGACTCCATTGAGAATGCCCGTTAGCGCGCTTTGGCGGCGGCGAAGCACTCCGTCCAGGCCGCACCCGAGCGCCTCCGTCAGGATTTCCCGCGCATACCGTGAGCTGACGGTCGTGATGGCGTCGGTGTATGTAATCGCCGCCTTGAGACAATTCAAGCGTCCGTAGAATTCAACGCCGTCCGGATGAAAATGATCCGCGGGAAGATTGGTGAGGTCGTAAGCCTGCCGTGGAAAAACACCTTGATACGCGAGGTTGTGGATCGTCAGGCACGTCTTCGCCGCTGTCCCCCACCCTTCACGCGATTTCGCATCCAGTATCATGAGCGGCACCAGGCCAACCTGCCAGTCGTGGACGTGGACAATCGCGGGTTGCCACGCAAGGGACCGCGCCAGATGCGTGACGCACTTGGAGAAAAAAATGAAACGCTCGGCGTTGTCCGGGTAATCGACGCCCTTGTCCTGATACAGCCCGTCGCGGAAAAAGAATTCAGGTTGCTGGATGAAGTAAACGGTCAGGCCGGGTTGCCATTCGCGCTTCCAGATCTCCGCACGCACGCGAACGGCCCCAAGTGGGAGATCGATTTGCCAGTCAAACCTGTGAATGTCCGGAAACTTTTCAAGGATGCCCTTGTACAGCGGGGTGACCAGTCCGACCTTCTGTCCCGATTGGGCAAGGGACTTTGCGAGCGCCCCGACCATGTCGGCGAGGCCGCCGGTCTTGGAGTAGGGATGCACTTCGCTGCTCGCGAGCAGGATTTTCATCGGTGCTTTGAGGGCTCGATTAAGCGGGGACGATCCGTTCGGTCTTAAGGTAAGACTGCAGCACTGCCGGAACGGCGACGCTGCCGTCCGGCTGCTGGTGTGTCTCGATCAGGGCGACGAAAAGCCTCGCGAGCGCCGTGCCGCTGCCATTGAGGATGTGAGGGAAGCGGTTCTCGCCGGTCTCCGTCTTGAAGCGCAGATTCATTCGTCGCGCCTGGAAATCCTCGCAATTCGAGCAGCTGGACACTTCCAGATAGCTCCCCTGCCCCGGCGCCCAAACTTCAATATCGTAGGTCTTGGCGCTGGCAAATCCCATGTCGCCCGTGCAAAGCAGCACGACGCGGTAGTGCAAATCGAGTAATTGCAGCACGCGTTCCGCGTCAGCCACAAGCTTCTCCAATTCGTCATCACCGGCCTCCGGTTTCGCGATCTTGATCAACTCGACTTTGTCGAACTGATGAACCCGGATCATCCCCCGCGTCCCGACGCCCGCCGCGCCTGCTTCGGCGCGAAAGCAGGGACTGTAGGCGCAGTAATGGATCGGAAGCTGGCTCTCCGCCAGAATCTCATCACGATGAATGTTCGCGACGGGCGCCTCGGCAGTTGGCAGGAGATACAGCTTGCCCATCGTGCCCGAGTCCAGCCCCTCCTGAACCGCATAGGCCTGGTCCATGAACTTGGGAAACTGTCCGACGCCCACCATGCAATCACGTCCCACGATGTAAGGCGGCGAAACCTCGGTGTAGCCGTGATCCTTCGTGTGAAGATCGAGAAGGAATTGAATCAGCGCCCGTTCGAGACGCGCGCCCCAATTGGTGTACAGCAGAAACCCGCTTCCCGACAGTTTCGCGCCGCGGGCGAAGTCCACCAGTTTGAGTGCTTCGCACAACTCCACGTGTGATTTCGGTTTGAAGGTGAATACAGGTTTCTCTCCGTGGGCGCGCACTACTGAATTCTCGTCCGATGACTTGCCGAGCGGGACACTGCTCAAGGGAAGGTTCGGCAGGCGCAGCAGTATCTCGTCACGCGCCTGTTCGGCTTCGGCGACCGCTTTGTCCAACCCGGCAATCTTTTCTCCGATTTGTCGCGTCTCTGTCTTTCTTGTCTCGGCCTCCGCCGTCTTCTTTTGCCCCATCAAGGCGCCAATCTCCTTTGAAACCCGGTTTCTCTGCGCCTTCAGCGACTCCACTTCCGCCAGGCATTTCCTCCGCTGATCGTCCAGCGCGAGGAGCTGGTCGATCATCCTCTCGTCCCCTGCCCCGCGCGTAGCCAGCCGTTCCCGCACAAGGCCGGGCTGTTCGCGGATCAGTTTGATGTCGAGCATCGGCGGATTATAGGAGGCCGCAGGTGCAGAGCAAGGTGGAACCCGTCATTGGCGCGTGTTGGCGGCTTGCGCTTCTTCACGCTCACGGGCATAAGGGAGCAACCATGAGCGGAGTGTTTGCGAATCAGATCGCCGGCCGGATTGCTTCCTTGCATTTGCATCCTGCCGTTCCTGGCGCGCCACTGACGGGTGTTGAATCCTTTGAAGTCGAGATCGACAAGGGTATTGTTGGTGAGCCGAGATACTTCGGACGAACCAACCGGACGGGCAAACCAAGTCTCCGGCAAGTGAGCCTGATTGAACGGGAGCTGATCGCCGAGCATGCAACGGTTCTCGGCCTCCAAACGATCCATCCCGGCGCCGTCCGGTCGAACATTGAGACCTTGGGGATCGATCTTATCGCGCTGATAGGTCGTGAGATTGTGCTCGGCGAGGCCGTGCTGTTCTTCTACGAACCGCGCACTCCTTGCGCGAAAATGGATGCCATCTGCACGGGACTTCGCGCCTTGATGGGGAACAATCGACAAGGCGTTCTTGCGCAGGTTCTGCGGCCGGGTCGAATTCGCGTGAATGATTGGATCAAATTGGCGTCAGAGAAAACGTGACCCGGAATCCCTTCCTCGGAGCGTGAAAATCCTCATCCTGGCAAACCTTTATCCGCCGCACCACGCCGGCACATTCGATCTGCGCTGCCAGTCCGTTGTCGAGGCGTTGCGATTGCGCGGGCACGTGGCGCTCATCGTCACGTCGAACCACGGGCTGAACACCGAGCAACGTGACGGTGAGATTCACCGCCGGCTTCTGCTCAACGGCGCCTTTGGCCATCCGTTGGTGGCTTCGCATCGCGAGCTCCAGAGGCTGGAGGAACAGAACAACCGCATCCTGCAGGAAGCCATCGCCGAATTCCAGCCGGACGTCGTCCATGTTTGGAGCCTGCGCGGCCTCTCGAAATCGTTCATTTTTGCCCTGCGCAATTCACGTCTGCCGACCGTGTACGACATCGGCGATCATTGGCTTTCAACGGATCTGCGCGACGATCCGTGGCTCAAGTGGTGGAACAGTCCGGGCACAAACCTCGTCCGGAGCAGTCTGGAACTCGCGGGGCAACGCAACCGTCTCGATGCCGTTGCCCCCACACGAATGATGAAAGGCATCGACCGCATTCCCGAAGTGTACGGTCCCCCCAAGGTGATGGCGGGCGTCCAACCTGATTCCATTTCCGCGTTTCGCTTCGACCGCCTCTATTTCTGCAGCCGGGCGTTGAAGGAAGCCACTGAAGAAGCGGGTTTTCGCGTCAGTCACGGCGATGTCATTTACCCCGGCATTCCCACGCACCTGTTCGTTGGCGAAGTGAAACCCACGTCGGCGCCGGTCAGGAAACTCCTTGTGGTAACGCGGCTGCACGAGCAAAGCGGCGTGAAAACCGCGGTCAAGGCCCTGGCCCAGGCGCGGAAAGACAACGTCCAGGCCAGCTTGAGTGTTTATGGTCGCGGCGAATCCGACTACATCTCGCAATTACGCTCCTTCGCCTTGCAGAATTCGCTCCCGGTGGAATTCCTGACTGTGTCCAACCAGAACCGCGACCTGGCTGCGATCTACCGTCAGCACGATGCCTTGCTTTATACGTCTGAATGGGAGGAGCCGTTTGCCACGACGCCACTTGAAGCCATGGCCTGCGGCCTGCCGGTGATTGGGGCGAGCATCGGCGGGGTTCGTGAACTCCTGCGCCACGGCGAAAACGCCCTGACTTACACGGCCGGGGATGCGTTGGAACTCGCCTCCCGGATTCAGGAACTGCAGATGCAACCGGTGTTGCGCTGCCAGATGGCCGAGACCGCCCAGGCCGAAGTGCAAAGCAAGTACAACGAAACCGCGGTTGTGGACCAGATCGAGAACTACTTCAACACGACTCTAGAAATCTGGGTGCACACGTGAGAGGGGCCTGAACGGAGTGGTGGAGCAACGATATTGGCGCTATTCGAACCCTCCATCAATTGCCAGGTTTCCATTCCGGCCATATTGTGGTTGAAAAGCCCTGCGGCCGCCGCCAAATTCATTCATGCAATCTGTGTTTACAGGTCCGGTCTATGTGGTTCGCGATAACATCGATACCGACCAGATTATTCCGGCGCAATATCTGACACTGGTTCCCACCATCCCGGACGAATACGAAAAACTCGGCAGCTACGCCCTTTGCGGCCTGCCCGATTCACTCTACACCACCCGCTTCATTAAAGAAGGCCAGCTCGATACCGAATACCCGATTGTCGTCGGCGGAAGGAATTTCGGCTGCGGCAGCTCGCGGGAACATGCTCCCATCGCGCTGGGGTCGGCCGGTTGCAAGATCGTGCTGGCGGAAAGTTTTGCCCGCATTTTTTTCCGCAACTCCGTTGCCACCGGCGAGCTCTATCCCTGCGAATGCCTGGACCGGCTTTGCGAACTCTTGAAGACCGGTGACGTGGTCACCGTGGACCTCGACAAAACCACGGTCACTGTTAAGGCGACCAACAAGGTTTATTCGTTCAAGCCGCTGGGAGATGTGCGGCCGGTCGTGGATGCCGGCGGTTTGTTCAATTACGCCCGCCAGAGCGGAATGATTCCGGCGCAATCCTGAGCATGCTTGCGGCATCCGCGACCAAAACCACAGATGCACACAGATAAGAACAAGTTGCGGAAGACTACGGGATCATCATCTGGATAATCCGTTTACCCGGGAGAATCTGTGTTGATCTGTGTCCATCCGTGGTTTCCGTCCTTCCCTTGAATCTCCGTCTCAGGTTTAACTATGTCTCTCGCTGACCTTCGCAAGAGTTACACGCTGGGCGGGTTGCGCCGTGCCGACTTGAACCACGACCCGATCGCGCAGTTCGACCGATGGATGAGGCAGGCTCTCGACGGGCAACTGGTCGAACCCACCGCGATGACGCTCGCGACCGTGGACAAAGCCGGCCGTCCGTCGGCGCGCATCGTGTTGCTTAAGGGCGTCGATGAACGCGGGTTCCTGTTTTTCACGAACTATCAAAGCCGCAAGGGACGCGAGTTGCTGGAAAATCCGCGTGCTGCTTTGGTGCTCTATTGGGCCGAGCTGGAACGGCAGGTTCGAATCGCGGGGAAGGTCACAAAGGCGCCGTTGGAGGAGTCAGAGAAATACTTTAAGAGCCGTCCGCGCGGTCACAGGTTGGGCGCCTGGGTTTCCAACCAAAGCGAAATCATCGCCCATCGCGAGGTTCTTGAACGTCGCCTGGCCACAATGGAAGCCCAATACCCGGGTGAGGAAATTCCGTTGCCTCCATACTGGGGTGGCTACTTCGTGGTCCCGGACGACATTGAGTTCTGGCAGGGTCGAACGGATCGTCTGCACGACCGCTTTCGCTACACGAAGCAGCCGGAGGGCGGGTGGCTGATCGAGCGGCTGGCGCCTTGAGTACGGAATCTGGAAATCGGGCATCGGGCATCGGGCATCGCAAATCTTGAAATCTACAGATCCCGATTTCCGGACGGGAGCGCGACTGTCCCGGTCGGAGGAGGCTCTGAAAGCATGATTTGATGAGAGTGTTTTCAGAATCACACGATTCTCGCCGGGCCGTAGCGCGAGTCTGTGACTCGCAGCAGCCGCCAGGCGGCAGCCGTTTGGAACGATATGAGGCGTCTCGAAATTCGGAGGTTTGCTGCGGCTTGCAGAGCCGCGCTCCGCACTTTGAAGACACGCCCTAGTGCATCTCCACTTCGCACGTGCCGATCCCGCCGCGGTAGAAATTGAACTGAACGTTTGGATGATCCGCCAGCAGGGACATCGGAACAGCGGTATCCACGATCCGCTTGGAGATCATGAAAGTAGTCAGTCGCTGGCCGAACGGATTGTCATGTTTTCCGGCGTGCCAGATAGAAACCTTGTCCGCTTTCCATGTTTCCGCCGGCCCGACACTGATGGCCTTTGTGGGAACCAGAGCGATGTTTCCCCCGCCCGAAGTCCGCGCGTTCTGCGCAATGGTCAACGGATGGAGATCCACGACGCGCGTCGGAAGTTTTCGATATTCGGCGGGTGAAGGCGGTGCGTCTTTGTATTTTCCCTTTCGCGGCAACGGATCATTGAACGCCCAATGTTTCACGTCCCCCTGCCCTCCCTGCATGACCGCGCAGCGGACGCCCGCGTCCCAGGTCTTGCGATACGTCGTTGTATCTCCCTTGGGGAAATGGAGATTGGCGTCCGGCATCCGCAGTTCCTTTCGGATGCGATTGAAGCAGAGCTCGCGGTCCGCCTTCTCGAATGACAACGGGTGCGAAACCGGAACCTCTTTGCCATCCAAAAACCATTCGTCCATGCCCCAAAAGTGCGCTGAGCGGACGTTCGGGTTCAAATCATTCACCAACCGTGCGACCAGTGGCAACTGTTCGGTGGGTCCGATCGGTCCGCAGATGCCGACCGGATTGTCTTCCGTCGATTGTCTCCAGGCGTTGATGTACTCGAGTGCCTCAGCCAGATAGAAATCCTCCAGCGAATCATAAAAGACGACTTTGAAACCCGGCCGGGCGAGCTTCAGCATCTTTTCCGGCGTGAGGCGCGCCGCTGATTCAATCACTGCGTCATCGAGCGTTGTATAATCCCACCAGTCGGGGGCGATGGAGCTGAGTTTGCGTGGCACCTCAGAAGTCTATGCGAGCCACGTTGAAACGAGCAAGACAGAGTATGTAATCCTTGTGTTACGCTACGGCTCAAGCAGAACACGGTAAAATCGTTTGCTTCCTGTTGCTGGCTGGGAAGCGTCCACCCAGAGTTGAGGGCTGGCTTGCAGCGTTATGTTGGTCAGCGTCGTCCAATTCACCGGCCCGTTGATATCGTCCGAGTACTCCACCCGATAGGTTCGTCCAGTGGTGCCGAAGATGGTCAGCGAGGCGTGAACACTCACAAGAAGGCTGGCGGCGTCGGTGTAGGTCAGGATCGCGGGAGAGCTTTCGATTGACCCATAGTCGTTGCTCACCACGACGTAGTAGCTGCCTGCGTTAGTCGCCTGCACATTGGACAGAGTAAGAATCGAATTGGTCGCGCCGGCAATATTCGTTCCGTTAAAGAACCATTGAAAGCTTATGGGCTGCGTGAAACTGGAGGCATCGACAGTAAAGGTGACATTCTGACTGGCGCTGGCTACCTGACTCTGTGGCTGTCCCGCAATTTGTGGCGGGACATTCCCGGCGATCTTCAAGACCCAATAATCAACGAAACCCCAGTTCGTTGAAGTCTTGTTGCCCGAAGGCGCGGATTGGGACCAACCGCCCAGGAGAAGCTTCCCATCCGTGGTTTGCGTGAGGGAAGTGAGGGTATCATCGCTCGCGCCTCCATAAGTTTGTTCCCACTGTCGGTTGCCGCTCGCGTCCGTTTTAACGATCCAAAAGTCCGAGCCTCCCCGGTTTGCCGACGTTTTATTGCTGTCATTGCCGGAGGCCGAAGTTCCGCCCAGCAAAAGACCTCCGTCACTCGTGATCAAAGCGCTCGCGAAAGAGTCGTTGGTAGTGCCTCCAAACGAGCGGTCCCACTGTTTGCTTCCACCGGCATCAATCTTGACCACCCAACCGTCAACGGCACCGAGGCTCGGAGTACTCTTATTGCCGTCCGCGCCGGAATTGGATTTTCCAACCAGAATGTAGCCTCCGTCCGAGACGGCAAGAATGCTGCCGAGAGAATCATCCTGGATGCCACCATAGGATTGATCCCATTGGGTGTTGCCATTGGCATCCATTTTTACGATCCAATAATCGGTACCCCCACGGTTCATAGCGGTTTTATTGCCGTTGGTCCCGGAGCCTGAAGAACCTCCGATTAAGTAGCCACCATCAGTGGTTCGCAGAACGACGGAGGCCAAATCATTTCCGCTTCCTCCGTATGTTTGCTGCCAGCGTATGGCGCCGCCGGTGTCAATGCTGACGACCCAAAAGTCATAGCTGCCTCGATTTACGGCCGTCTTATTGCCGTACTGATGAGAAGAATTAGAGTAGCCGACCAACAGGTATCCCCCGTCGCTGGTCGGCGCCACGTCGGTGAGGTTATCGTAGAAATCTCCGCCGTAACTTTGGTCCCACTGGATGCTGCCGCTCGGGCCAATCTTCACCAACCAATAGTCCGATGCCGATCCCTGGAAGAAATCGCGACTGGGCGCGGTCTTATTGCCCGAAGCGGGTGACCTAGAGTGCCCTCCCAGGAGAAAGCCCCCATCGGTCGTCGTCACGATACTGGTTAGCACGTCGCCATAGCCACCTCCGTAGGTTTGGTCCGACTGTTGGTTTCCATTTTCATCAATCCTCAACACCCAGTAATCGTCGTCGAATTCCGAACCGGACAGCGAAGGGGTTCGGTTTAGGGCGGTTTTGGTTCCGTTGGTACCAGAATTGGAATATCCACCGACTAATATTCCGCCGTCGGCCAGCGGAGTAATCCCATTCAGATAGTCGCCACGACTCCCACCGTAGCTTCGGTCAAACAGAATGGATGGCACCGTTTGGGCATACCCCGTGGAAAAGGAGCTAAGTACTAATGCAACCGCCAAGAAAACCACAACCCTCCCCGTTAGCATGACATCACTCTAGACGCAGCGGAGACGAAAGTCAAAAGGAGATGCTCCCGAAGCTACTTCCTGCTCGTGTTGGACGCGGCTGCAACATCAACCACTGCCTCCCACGTGAACCGGAGAAACAGTCCCAGCCCCTGAACGGAGGCGCGTTCATCGTTCCCGTGGCCTCGCAACGTGTCCTGTTCTGTCAGCACTGTGTTTATGCCGTAGGCATGCACGCCCTTTTGGCGCAGGAACGCCGAGTCCGTGGCGCCGGTCTGCATCGCAGGCAATGTGATCGCGTCCACGAACAGCTTTTTCTGAGCCCGTTCCAGCGCCTGAAACATCTCCGTGTCCAGGCGCGATGGCGGCGCCGGATTCCGCGGACCTTTCGATACGACCAGTTCCACGCGCGGATTGCCAACGATCTTGCGCATTTGCTCCACGAGCGCGTCCATGTCTTCGTCCGGCAGGGCCCGAATGTCCAACCGCGCACGGGCGTCGCCCGGAATCACATTGATGAGGAAGCCGCCTTCCATCACCGTCGGCGAGACCGTGGTTCGAAGAATCGCGTTCACCTTCGGGTCTGCGATTCGCAATTTTTCCTGCACCTCCAGGCCAAGCGCCGAATGCTCGACGTGTTCGTAGAGATAGGCCAGCTCCGGCGGACTGATCAGCACTCGACGCGAAAGATATTTCTCGAGTCGTTTCGTTCAACCGCATGGGCGGTTGCCAGGCTGCCAGCTTCGACACGGCATTTGCCAGGTGAACAATCGCATTGTCAACAATCGGTCGCGAACCATGACCGCTGGTGCCTTTGGCATAGAGAAAGCCCGGCCACGGCACCTTTTCCGTCGTGGCGATCTCAACGAACTTCACCTTTCCATCGGCTTCTCGTATTCCACCGCCTTCGTTCAACGCGAACTCGCAAGCGATCTTGTCCCAGTGCTCGCGCACGACGAAGTCCATACCCACCTCCGTATTTCCCTCCTCACCCGCTTCGGCCAGGAAAATCACGTCGCGGTCAAGGGGCACTTTCAGGCGATGCAGCAGCATTACCACCTCCAGACACACGGTGGTCATGCCTTTGTCATCCATGGCGCCGCGGCCGTAGACATAACCGTCTTTGACGGCGCCGGCGAATGGGTCCACCGTCCACCGACTCCGCTCGACACCCACCACGTCGAGATGTCCCATCAGCAACAGGGGTTTCTTCTTGCCGCTGCCCTTGAGCCGCGCCACCAGGTTTCCCCTGCCCTTCTCCTTTTCGAGGTTTTCCGAGGCAATCCCTTCCTTGTCCAGGAACGCCTTCAAGTATTCAGCCCCTTTGGTCTCGTTGCCGGGCGGACTGGTCGTATCGACTTTGATGAACCCGGTGAGAATCCTGACGACTTCATCCCGGCTCTGTTCGAAGTTGGGTGATGCCGTGTTTGATTGGGCATGCGCCGGCGTGGTTAGTTGCAGCAAGGAGGCGGTCGTCAAAACAACTGCCAGCACGACACTCCAGGAACCGTGCCTCCTCATCCCGTCCTTCTCCCCCGGTGGGGGAGAAGGTGCCCGGAGGGCGGTTGAGGGGGATTCGCATTGGTGCTTATGCTTCAATAGATTGCCACAAACGTTGTGCCGTCTTCGCGAACATAGCCGCGGTACATGCCTTGTGAATTGAATGGCATCGCAATCGTACCTTTGCGATCCACCGCAATAAGCCCTCCTTCGCCGCCGAACTCGACCAACTCCTTCTTCACCACGAGGTCCGCAGCCTCGCTCAGAGATATGCCTTTGTATTCCATGAGGGCGGAGATGTCGTGCGCCACCACCGCACGAATGAAATATTCGCCATGGCCGGTCGCGGACACAGCGCAGGTAGCGTTGTTCGCGTAAGTGCCCGCCCCGATGATCGGTGAATCCCCCACCCTGCCCGGCTTCTTGTTGGCCATGCCGCCGGTCGATGTCCCCGCCGCAAGGTTCCCGTGCCTGTCGAGCGCCACGGCGCCAACGGTTCCCACCAGGTCCGTGGTCTGTTCCTTCTGCCGAATCGATTGCGGCTTCGGCGCCTGCTTCTGTTCGTTCTGAATCCGTTCGAGCTGCTTCTTACGATGCTCGGTGATGAAGTAATCCCGAGGCATGATGGCGATTCCCTGCCCCTTCGCAAAGGCCTCGGCGCCCTCGCTCACCAGCATGACATGCCTGGTTTTTTCCATCACCAGGCGGGCGGCTTCGATCGGATTCTTGATGTGCCTGGCCGCTGCAACGGCGCCGGCTTTTCGCGTCGCGCCGTCCATAATGGCCGCGTCGAGTTCGACCACGCCGTCGCTATTGAGTACGGCCCCGCGTCCGGCGTTGAACAGAGGCGAGTCTTCGAGGACTTTGATCGCGGCGATGACGGCGTCCAGGCTCGTGCCGTTGGTCTTCAGGATCGCATGTCCGGCTTGGAGGGACTCGGTGAGCGCAGCGAGTTGGGCCTTTTCCTTTTCGGGTGTCATCTCCTCTTTCGAAATGACCCCTGCGCCGCCGTGAATGACAAGGACAACAGGAGCGGACTGATTGGATTCAGCCGCGAACACCGGGAGGGAATCGTTCATAGGAAAGCAACTCAGGTAAAGGACCGCCAGGAACACGCGGCGCATCGTACTTCCGGAGTGCGCCCGTCCCCGGGCGCAGCAACGTTCGAAGCAGGCGAG
>JGI10216J12902_100158580_pt1 | contig 12913 bp, 13 predicted proteins | sample KanNatreferecore_FD_12902 | JGI IMG/M metagenome (IMG submission 12902)
GGCGGAGCCGGCGCGCCCGCGGCGCCGCCCGCGGCACCGGATCCCGCGCCGCGGGTGGGCCCGGGTGAGAACGCTCCCCCCGGGATGCCGACGCGTTAGCCCCGAGCGGAGATTGTTCGACGTCGGAGGCCCGGCTTGCCCGCGGCCTCCGAAGTTTGGGCAACCAAAAAAGTGAGAAACCTTCAAAGAACGGTAGGACTCCCGCTGGAGAGCGGGCAATATTAGAGCCAACATCACCGCTCGCTGTCTCACGAACGGAACGCACGAGGCAGCGCGCACTTTTCATCCCGGAGGTGTGGTATGTTCCCACTTGAGAAGCTTCGAAGGGCATTCACGCTCATCGAGCTGCTCGTCGTCATCGCCATCATCGCCATTCTGGCCGCCATCCTGTTCCCGGTCTTCGCGCAGGCCCGCGATAAGGCCCGCCAAGCCTCGTGCATCTCCAACGCGAAGCAGATCGGCACCGGGGTGATGATGTACACGCAGGACTACGACGAGTCCTACTTCTTCCAGATCACGAGGAACCCGGCTCAGATCGGTGACTCCTGGCGGTCCGGGGCGGACATGGGCGGCGGTTCGTGGGGGAACCAGTGGTGCACGTACGTGCGCTGGCCGCTGGCGCACCTGCCGTACATCAAGAACACGGGCGTGTTCCAGTGCGCTAGCGACAAGCAGCGCAACCGCGGACTTGGCGTCTCCGCGCCACCTTGCAACGGAGACGTAAGCGGGAACGCCGGCCTGCCGTTCCCGGCTTCTTACGGTGCGAACTTGAACCTGATCGTCGCCGGATATATGCCGAACCAGACCGGCCCGGTCGCGCTGGCGCAGGTCACGGCCCCGGCGGACAAGATCTTCATCGCCGAGGCCCTGGTGCCTTTCGGCTGCTGCGAGGACTGGAACGTGGAGTACTTCCGTGCGGCGAACTGGTCGGGCAGCGAGAACGGCTGGACCTTCGGCACGATGAGGACCAACGTGAGGGGCGCGAAAGCCCTGGGTATCACAGACGCCCCGATGCAGAGCGTGACCCGGCACCAACTGGGCAACGTGGCGATCTTCTGCGACGGCCACGTGAAGTGGCTCCGCTGGAACCAGGTGGCGGACGCCACCGGTGCGGACGCGGCCAACTGGCGGCGGCTCATCCGCCCGGATCTCCCCTAAGCCGCAGCAACGGCCGGCACGCTATCGCCCGGATAAAACTGGCCTCGAGAGCCGGTCGCTGTTGCCAGCGACCGGCTCTCTTTTCGCTCAACCTCGTGGACGATCCAGACAGGCCCGGCTCAAGAAGGCCAAACCCCGGGGGGCATTCGCCGGCGCCCAATCCGCCAGTGAGGTTCGGACGTTTCGCCGCCCTCCTGGTGGCCGGGGCGCTGCTCGTCGCGTCCGGAGGCTGCTCCCGCAGGCGCACGCCCGCGGCCGTTCAACCCCGGTTCCGGGACGTGGCAGCCGAAGCGGGCGTGGACTTCGAGCACTTTACGGGCGCCACCGGCAAGAAGTACTTCCCGGAAACCATGGGCTCCGGCGCGGCGGTGTTCGATTACGACAACGACGGCTGGCTGGACTTACTCTTCGTGAACGGCCGCCCGTTGGAGAGGCCGGCTGCTCCCGGGGACCCCACCCTCCGCCTCTATCGCAACCTCGGGCCGGGAGGGGGGCTGCGTTTCCGGGACGTCACCACAGAGGCGGGGCTGGCCGTCTCTCTTTATGGGATGGGGTGCGCGGTGGCCGACTACGACAACGACGGCTGGGACGACGTCTACGTGTCCTCGGTGCTTGCCCCAGGCAGGCTCTTCCGGAATCGGAAGGGCCGGTTCGAGGACGCCGGGGAAAGCGCAGGAGTAGGGCATGCGCGGCGCTGGGGCACCGGCTGTGCGTTTCTCGACTACGATCGGGACGGCTGGCTGGACCTCTACGTGGCGAGCTACGTCCGCTACGCGAGTCTTAGTGACGATATGCCGTGCTACGCCCGGGGCAGCCGCCGCTCCTACTGCATCCCTGCGAAGTACGAGGGGTCTTCCGGCGCCCTCTACCGGAACCTCCGCCGCGGCCGGTTCGAAGACGTTACCCGGCAGGCGGGTCTCTGGGATCCAGCCCAGAAGGCGCTCGGCGTCGCCGCGACGGACCTGAATGGCGACGGTTGGACGGATCTGGTGGTTGCGAATGACACCGAACTGAACCGTGCCTTCCTGAACCGGAAGGGAAGATTCGAAGACTCGGCCCTGGCCTGTGGACTGGCGTACGGGCCGACCGGTGCGGCGCGCGCAGGAATGGGAGTTGCGGCAGCGGACTGGAGCGGCAGCGGGTCGCCATCGGTCGCATTCACCAACTTCGCCGGAGAGGCGATCGGCCTCTTCGTCACGCCGGCTTCGGGAGAGCTCGTTTACACCGATGAGGCTGCCGCGCTCGGCATCGCGCAGACCAGCCGCCCGCTGCTGGGCTTCGGAATTGAGTTTCTCGACGTGGATAACGACGGGTACCAGGATCTGGGCGCGGTCAACGGGCACGTCCGCGACGACATCGAGGAACTGGAGCCCGGCCAGCACTATCCCCAGCCGGCACTACTCTTCCACAACCAGCGGGGCAAGCGGTTCACCGACTGGAGTGCCGCGGCCGGTCCGCCCGTGACCTCGGCCGCGGTCCGGCGAGGCCTGGCGGTAGGGGACCTGGATAACGATGGACGGGTCGACATGGTGGTGACGCGGAGCGGCGGCGCGGCGGAAGTGTGGCGCAACGAGACCCGCGTTCCCGGGGGGAGCCACTGGCTCTCCGTGCGGCTGCGAGGCAGCGTCTCGAACCGGAATGCGATCGGAGCACGCGTAACCCTGCGAGCGGGAAAGGTGGCGCAGAACCGCTGGGTGCGGAGCGGCGGGAGCTACCTCTCGGAAAGCGACCGGCGGCTTCATTTCGGCCTGGGCGGCGCCTCGAGGTTCGACGAGATCGAGGTCGTTTGGCCGTCGGGGCGGAAGACGCGGTATCCGGGCGGGCCCGCGGACCGCCAGATGACGCTGGAGGAGAGCGTCCAATGAGCCGCCGGCGCAAGCGCGCACGGCAAACCGCACCACCCGAAACGGAAGGTTATTCGGGGCGGCACCGCCGGCTCCTCACCCTTTTCGGGGCGCTGCTGCTGGCCGGCATCATCTTCGTCGCCACCGGCGGCTGGCGGGAGCGGCTGCTCCAGGAATCGGCCCGGTACCGCGCCTCCATCGCCGAGATCGAGGCGCGAAGCGCCGCAGAGACCGAGGAAGCACGGATGGGGCCGGACCTCGCGCGCGCCCTCCAGCAGAACCCTGGTGATGAGCGACTCCGCGTGGCGCTCGCTCTGGTTCAGGCGCGCCGCGCGGGGCCCGCCAGCGCCGCCGCGGTGCTTTCCGCGGCGCCTCGCCCGCTGCAGGACCCGGAGGCCATCCGCTTCCTCTCCCAGTGCTACCAGCAGCTTCAACGCGAGGACCGGGCGCTGGCCGTGCTCCAGGACGGGATCAGGAGGCTCCCCAGGGACGGAAGCCTCCGAGCGGACCGCGCGTCGCTTTACGTGCTGCTCGGCTGGCGCACCCTGGCAGCCGAAGAGATCCGCGCCGCCGAGCGCCTGGGCGCCGCCAACCTCTGGCGACCCGCGGCGGATCTAGCCCGCGCAAAGACGGACTTCGCGGCCGCGCGCGCGGTGCTGGAAGCAGCGCGCCGCGCGTCCCCTTCCGACGTGGAGATCACCAGGCAGCTTGCGGCGGTCGCCATGGACGCGGAGCGCTACGCCGACGTGATCGCGCTGGTGGAGTCGATCCCCGTCGAAAGCCGGGATGTCGCGGAGTGGATGATGCTGGCGAGCGCGCACTTCGCCCAGGAGGCTACGGGGACCGCGGGGCGGGCGCTGACGATCGTCGAGGAGGTGCTTCGCCGCTACCCCGGGGCCGCGAGAGCTCGGCTGCTCCGTGCGCGAATCTTCCTCCGATCCGGTAGAGAACCGGAGGCGCGCGCCCAGCTCGAGGAGCTGTACCGTCAGTTCCCGCGGCTGCCCGGCCTCGCTTTCGACCTGGGGGAGCTTTACCGGAAGTCGGGCCGAACCCAGGAGGCGATCAGGCTCCTTGGCGAGCACCGGGAGGCCGGGAAGCAGGCATCCACACTCACAAAGGCGGTGGCCGCGATCATCCGCTCGCCTGAGGACGGGCGCGCACATGCGGAGCTTGGGAGGCTCCTCTTGAGACAGCGCGTCCACGGACGGGCAATCGTCGAGCTGCAGCGCGCCGCTCAGTTGGGTCACGACGGCCAGGTCAACGTTCTTCTCAAGGACGCCATCCGGGCTGCCGAAACGGCGCGTTAGCCCCACGGCTCGGTCCGCGGGCGCTCAAAGCGGAACCGACGAACGCCCGGCCGAAAGGCGGAGGCTTTTTTGTGCCAGAGTGCGGCTCGTCTTACAAAAGACATACAGTCGTTATACATGCCGCGTGCTTGAGCTTTATGCAAAGTTAATGTTGGCACATCGCGCGCATTATGGTAACCTCCGGCCAACAAAGAGCCAGGCGCCGTCTGAACAAGGCCTTCCGAGAGCGGACCACTCCATGTAGTCGTTCAACACTGTGGTGTTGAGAAGGAGATCGGACCATGCAACGACGGGATCAGGTATTCTGGTTGGCATTGGCCGTGGTGCTCGGGCTGGCAACGGCATCGGTGGCGGGCCCGGGTACGTCGAACTACTGGCGGCTGTTCCAGGGGAACGGCAGCCACTGCCGGGTAAGCGTTACCGGCCCAAACACTCTCTCGGTGCTCGATGAGGAGCCGTTGTCACTTGGGCCGGGCCACAGCGTGACAGAGACCACGGCTCCCGTCGTTGACGGTGACGGGAACGTCTACATCATCGGGGACCAGAGCTCGTCACCCATCCTGTTCGCGCTTTCCACCTCCGGCGACGCGTTCACGGAGCTGTGGCACATCGAGCTCGCGCCTACAATCTGGAGGGCGAGCTCGCCCGTGCTGGATGATGACGGGCACATCTTCGTTTCCGGGACCGACACGACGTTTCATGATCCGATACTCGTGCGGGTGACCCTGAGCAACCAGGACGTGGACAGCGTGCGGCTTCATCCGGAGGAGGGGGCAACGCACGTCGCGCACAATTCGCCCCCGGTCATCGATGCGAACGATCTGGTGTACGTGAGTACGAGCGCGCCCTCGGGATCGACCGGAGGAGGCGGAGCCGTTGCCTGTGTCGACGGCAACGACATGACGCTGGAGTGGTGGTGGTGCGTGCCGCGCCACCAGTTCACGCCGATGGATCCTGACGACGATCAGACCTACCCCTGTTACGCGTCGCCGCTTAGCTACGAGCCCACCAGCGGCGGAGCGGGCTATCTGTACGGAACGGCGTTCTACACCAATGAGCTTGGGGGCGGGATGTCGCAGGATTGGAAGCGGGTCAGCGTGCGCTTCAGGCTCAACGTCTCCGCGAGCTCACATTCGGTGTCGTGGCGGGAGGAGCAGGTAAGCAACTACTCGGCGATGAGCTGGCCGTACAACTGGTTCGTCGGCAGTGCGCCTGCGCTCGCATCCTCGGACTTCTACCTGGTTCAAGAGGATAGCGACGCGGTCTACAAGGTGGACAAGTCGGACGGGAGTCTCGATGCCAACATCTCCGCCCCGGGCGACAGCACCACCTACAGTAACGGCGCTATCGTGAGGTCAGTGGCGATTATGGCCGGCGGCGAGGTCGTGGTGGGCGGGAATGACGTCCGCGTCTACAGCAGCTCATTGAGCAGTCTCAACCGGACCACTTCCGTTGGCGGAGGCCGTCTTGCCACTCTGGACCAGGGCAGCACCGGGCGGGTGTTCTACACCACCGGGGGAGCGGTCGGGGTCATCAAGACGGACGGGAACACCGCCAGCACCAGCAACATCAACGCGCACGAGCCGGTAGTCCTCAGGAGCGCCACACGCCTCGTCGTCGGAACCTCGGGCGGCGTGGCGCTGCTCAGCGACTAATCTCCGGAGGGAGGCTTCCCGGCGCCCGTGACGAGGCGGGGACGGAGAACCCGCCTTCGTGGGTGGTTTCGCCGATAGGTTCCGGGTGAGGGACACGGCGGAGGGTACTTCGCTGGGGGCGCTCCGGTGGATCTCCGGGTACGTGAAAGAAGCCCCGCCGCAAGGCGGGGCTTCCGCACTTCACCAGTGCCGGTGACCTGACCGCCTACTGGCCAGGCGTTTCCCGGTGCCGGCGCTTCACCAGTCCGAGCACCGCGAGCCCGGGCCCGAATAGGGCCAGCGAGATGGGCTCGGGAATCGGATCAATGGCCGGCGTGTAGCCGAACCGGGTGACCAAGCCAAAGTCGGCGTTAGCACTCCCCGTGGCATCCCCTACACCGTTACTCACGAGCGTAAAGGTGCGGCCTATCGAACCGTCTGAGGCCGCATCGAACTGGGTGGTGCTGCCACCCCCAAAGTTCCGGACGTCCATCAGCAGGTTGCCCGCACCCGGATCATAAAGGAAGGGGGTGGTCAGGCTGATGATGATGTCGAAGGCCCGGCTGCCGCCTGGCCCTGCGGTGTCCGAGCTGGAAAGGGCGAGGGCACCGGACTTCACCACGGTATCGTTCGCGCCGACGTTGGCGGCAAACGTGGTGCTCATGGTCGAGGACGTTTTGCTGGTGGTGGAGAGGTTGATCTGGACGCTGGAGAGCACGCTGGCGAACGCATTCCCAACATCGGCATCCGGGCGGAACGCGATCTGGTTGATCAGCACGGCGCCGCTGATCGACGAGAATTGGGACGCCTCGTAGACCTGCTGGTAGCGCTGCGAGGAGAGGCCGAAGGTTGCAATGTTGAAAGGGAACCCGTTGTTGGAGTTCCCCTCAGCGGCTGCAAGGGAGTTGGGAACGACCACCGACTGCGCCGCCGCCGGGAGCGGCGCGGCGAGGACGAGAGCGAGAACGGCGCCAACGCCGAAGCGCCGGCCGTAGGTGCGGAACGATAACATCAAATGCCTCCCGGACGGAATCTTCCGTCATCTAGCGGGGGCACACACGCGCGCAGACTTCGCCCGGTGTGTGCACCCTGGGTGAGCGCACGTCGGGAAGCTTTTTGAGCGGACCATGCGGGGACGGCGGTTTCAAGGGAGGGAACCGCTCTTGGCTGCGATGTTAACTTCTTCGACAGGCGGCAGGTTGTCTCCTCTTCTTTCAGGCAAAGAATCTTTCTGGGCCGGTACCGCGCGAGGTAGGGGAATGCGCCGGTGGGGACTGGAATGGGGAGCGACGGCACTCCTGCTGCTCGTGGTCGGCACGTGCGCCCGTGGCGCGCTGTACTGGCGCGAACGGTGCCGGCGGCTGGAGGCCGCTCTGAACACGTTCGATCTCCCTCGCGCGAAGTCCGCGGTGCACCAAGGAGCCAGCGTCCGGGTCCGGGGATGGGCGGGTCTGACCGTGCTGATGGTCGCGACCCACAAGGGCGACCTTCTCTTCGTTCGCGAGCTACTGGCGCGCGGGGCGGAGGTCAACGCAACGAACGAGCGTGGGGAGGAGGCTCTGTACTACGCCACCTTCGAGAACCGGAGGCACATCATCCGCACGCTTGCCGCGGCGGGCGCTGACGTGAACCGCCCCAACGAAGAGGGGGTGACCCCGCTCATGCTCGCCGCGATGCAGTGCGAGGCCGCCACCGTGCAGGAGCTTCTGAGTGTGGGCGCCGTCACGGGCCTCCAGGAAGTTCGGGGCCGAACGGCGCTGAGCTACGGCGTAGAGTACGGCACTCCCGAGGTCGTCCGGCTGCTGCTGGCCCACGGAGCTGAACCGCGCGTAAAGGATCGGCAAGGCAACACCGCACTGAACCTCGCCAGAGCGCGGCTGTGGAGGATCGCGTCCTGGGCTGAGGATGCGGGACGAGAGGAGCGAGCCGCGGAGCGCCGGAATGCGACTCGTATTATGGAGATGCTGCGTCAGCACGCTGCGACGAGATGAGGGGCGTCGATCCTCTAGGGACCGGCTAACTGGGATGAAGATGCACACACGCGTAGGCTGCCATTTGAGCCGAACGATGGTCTGCCTGGTGGTACCGCTGGTGGGGATTGCGGCATACCGCGGAGGAGCGGCGCAGGCTCTGCCGGCGCCGTCCGTGAAGGTCGAGACTCTCTTCGCCGAGGGCTTTGACGACGGGGGCCTGCTCCAGCGCGGCTGGTACGACGGCGGCCGTTTCAAGGTCACCCCGGCGGGGCCGTTCTCCGGGAAGGGGTGCATCGAGTACCACTGGCAGCGGGGCGGCACGCAGCCGGACACCTCGCAGGTCCTCCGGCGTATCTTCGAGCCGTCCGAGGGCGTGTACCTGCGCTTCTACCTGAAGCTCTCGAAGGGCTGGGGGTGGACGGGCCGCGGCTACCATCCCCACATGATCCAGTTCATGACGACGGAGAACGCCCAGTACCACGGGCCGGCGGCCAGCCGCCTGACGACCTACGTGGAGCCGTGGAACGGCCACCTCAGGCTGGCGGCGCAGGACATCCAGAACAGGGACGCGCCGCACGGCCTGACGCAGGGCCCGCTGAAGGGCGGGTTCAACGGGGTGACGTTCGACAGCAAGGACGTGCTTTTCAAGGACGACCGCTGGCACCGCGTGGAGGCGCTGTTCAAGCTCAACAGCCTGGACCTGCAGCGGGACCGCCCGCGCGCCGACGGCGTGGTGCGCGCATGGTTCGACGGTGCCCTGGTGGTCGACCGCCCGGACGTGGTCCTGCGTTCCACGGACTTCCCCAAAATGAAGTTCAACCAGCTCCTGCTCGCGCCGTACTTCGGCCCCGGTCTCCTGCCGCACGAGCAGACGCTCTGGCTCGACGACCTGGCGGTGGGACGGCCGCGGTAGTCGCCGCCCTATGCCCGAGCGCTGCGATAACGAGAGCAGGTGGGACGCTGTGCCGTCGGAGTCGCCCGCCTTGTTCGAGCTGCTTCGGCAGGCAGGCCCCGTGAAGGCCTCCGTGCGGTTCGCGATCGGCACTGAAGGGGGGCACCGGGTGGAGGTTCCGGCCGTCCGGCTCCAGCTCACCGGCACGCTCCGGGTGGAGCCGCTGCACGACCGCTTTGCCGTGCTGGTGGACGGATGGGGACCGGACGACTTTGCGTGGTTCGCCCGCCGGAAGGGACGGGGACGGCCGGACTACTGGCAGGGGGCGATCGAGCACCGCCCCTCGGGCCGCCCGGACGTGGTAGTGTACTTCACCGCGCCGCTGGACGGGCTGGAGATCCGCCTGCGGCGCGGCGATCGTCGGGAGCCGGCCTACGAGCCCGGGACCGGCATCCCCATCGACTTGTAGATCTGCTCGATCTGCTCTTTTTCCTTGATGGCGTTGGCGTGCTTCGGGTTCAGCTCCAGCGCGCGGCGGTACAGCTTCAGCGCCCCGCGGTACTTCTCGCGCGGCGTCTGGCCCGGCTTCTGGTACTCGACCCAGTAGCCGACCTGGTAGTTCGCCTCGGCCACTTCCGATTTCAGCTTGGCGTCTTTCGGGCTCCTGGCGAGCTTCGCCTCGAGCGCTTTCAGGGCGGCTTCGTCGTACTTTTTAGCGCTGCCGGCTTTGGCGGCGGCCGGCTTGGCAGCGGCCTTGGCGTAAACGGCGCCGGCCGCGCCGGTGATAAGCCCCGCGGTGAGGGCGATAGCGATCAAACGCATCTTCGTGTTCACTCCTGGCATCGATCGGTCCAATACGCATTACGCATTACGCGCCCGGTCCGTCGTCTCCTGTCTGCAGCCGCTGCAACTCGCGTCGGTAGTCCTCGGGCGTGTCCATATCTGCGAGCACCGCCTCGTCGCCCACGACGACGTGGTGGACCGCCTCCGGATGCCGCCGCAGAAGCTCCCGGAGACCGAGGGCCGGGTCCAGCTCGGCGATCTCCTGACGGAGCGAGGCGTGGATCACGAGCGGATGACCGCGCCGGCCGCCGTAAGACGGGACGACGATCCCTTTTCCCCTCTCCTGGGCCGCCCGCACCAGCGCCGCGACCAGAGCGGGCTTCAGCGCCGGCTGGTCGCCAAGGGCGATGACGAACCACTCCGTCTCCTCTGGCGCGGCGGTGAGACCGGTCCGGATGGAGGAAAGCATCCCCTCTGCGAACCGTGGGTTGAAGACGCACTCCGCGCTGGTGCCGGCCAGATTTGCCGAGATCTCCTCGGCGCGGTGCCCTACCACCACCACCACGTGCCGCACCGGTGACGCTTGGAGCGCCCGAACGACGGCCTGGATCACGGTCCCGCCGCCGTAGGGCAAGAGGGGCTTGAGATCGCCCATCCGCCGGGATTCCCCCGCCGCAAGGACGATTGCAGTAGCGATGGCGTTCATCAGAGCGGCGGACCAGGGAGAATGAGGGAAGGGGAGAAGGGGAGAATGAGGAATCGAGCGGGTCCCACTCTTCGATTGTCACACTCCCATTCTGATGTCCAGAACCTACGCACTCTCCCATTCCCCCGTTCGCGCGTTTTGCGCCTCCGTGATTCCGCTGCTGGTCCTCCGTGCCGTCATTCCCCTCTCCCTCTGCCTCGCCGTCTCCCCGTCCCGCACGGAGGACGCCGCGGGGCAGTGGAGGCCCGCCGGCGTGCTTTCCGAGGGCCGCTACGCGCCGGGCGCGGCGCTTCTTCCGGACGGGCGCGTGGTGATGGCGGGCGGCTACAGCTTCGAGACGGACCGCACCCTAGTCACCTCCGACATCTTCGATCCCGCGGCGGGGACCTGGTCGGAGGGGCCGCGGCTGCGGTTCGACCGCAACTTCCCGCTGGTCCTGGGGCTGCCCAACGGCGACAGCCTGTTCGTCGCCGGATTCCGGCGGCGGGGCGGAACGACGGCCACGGTCGAGCGGCTCGACGCGCGCGCGTTGACCTTCCGCGAGAGTGAGCCGGCACAGGAGGAGCGGGAGCTGTTCGCCGCCACCCCGATGGCGGACGGCCGGGTGCTGATTACCGGCGGTTACTCCACCACCCGGCGGAAAACGCTGGACAGCGCCGAGATCTACGACCCCAGGACCGGCCGTTTTACGGGGGTCGCGGCGCGGATGGGCTACGTGCGGTTCGGACATACCGGCGTCCTTCTCCCCAACGGTAGGGTGCTGATCGTGGGCGGCAAGGTGCTGATGGGGAATCTGGATGTGCTCCCCGCCGAGCTGTTCGATCCGGCGACCGGGCGCTTCACCGAGACCGGGTCGCTCAGCGTCTCCCGGGACCGGTGCAGCGCCTGGGTGCTGCCGGACGGGAAGCGAGTCCTTGTCGCCGGCGGCTCCGCGCACGAGGGCGGGACGGTCCCCGCCCGCCGCTCCGAGATCTACGACATCTCCGCCGGCAAGTTCAACGCGGGCCCGGAGCTGGTGCGCGACCGGATGGCGCACACGACGACGATGCTTGCCGGCGGTCGGGTGCTCCTCACGAGCGGCTGGAGCACCTCCGAGAACGCCACCACTCGCCAGGCGGAGCTGTGGGACCCGAAAGCGGAGCGTTTCCTGTCCGCCGGCCTAATGCAGGTGGGACGCCACGACCACGCCGCGGTGCTGCTGAAAGACGGGCGGGTCCTGGTTGCCGGAGGCAAGGAAGGCCCGGCCCGCAATGGGGTGGAGACGCCGCTGCCGGCCGAGATCTGGAGCCCTTAAGAGCACGCTCGGCGGGCATCCTGTCTGCCTCCTGCCCGGCCGCATCGTCAACAAATTCAATTGTTTGACGAGGTACGAGCCGGGTAAGAATTCCCGGGGGAAGTTGGCTCCGCACGGTACGCCTGCGCCACAACAACATGACGATGGGACACGATATACAGCCTGCCTCCTTCCAGCAGTTCCTGGACGATTTCGCGGAGGCGATCGAGCTGGCGTCTTGCGACGAGGCCGAAGAGGGCTATGCGGCGCTCCTCGGCGCGCGGCGGGACGCGGAGCGCTCCGAATCCAACGCCGGCGAGAGCATGGCGACCGCGTATCGCTATGATGTGGCCCTGCGCGTCTACACCAGCCGGTACCTGCCGCAGGCTCAGGGCAAGCAGCCGTCTCGCGACCAGGAGCCCGCCGCGCGGCCCGGCTTCGTTTCGTCCGCACGCCAGGCGGGGTAGTTACGCGTTGTTGAGTGACCGAGGCAGCGGCAGTCATGCGAGCCAGGCCATCGCCCCCCGCCTTCCCTCTCCCAAACCCGGAAAGGCCGCCCCGGCAGCCGTCTAACGGCGAGACCCTCGCGATCACCTACGCGCGCACGCGTGATCCCGCAGCGCGAGAGAAGGCGATCCACGCGTTCCGGAGCCTCATCGAGATCCTCGCGGGGAAGATGGCGCGCAAAGGGGCGCCGCTGGAGGATCTGATCCAGGTCGGCACCATCGGGCTCATCCTGGCGCTGGACCGCTTCGATCCGCAGCGCGGCGTCAAATTCACCACGTACGCGGTGAACACGATCGTCGGCGAGATGAAGCATTACTTCCGGGACTGCACCTGGCTGGTCAAGGTTCCCCGGCAGCTTCAGGAAGTGGCCGCCTCGGTGCAGCGCACCAACGATCAGATGTGCCGGGAGCTCGGCCGCGCGCCCACCATCACGGAAGTGGCGCACCGCCTGGAGCTGTCCGAAGAGCTCATCGTGGAGGCGATGGAGCTGGAGGTCGTCTACGCCCCGTACTCGCTGGACGCGCACCTCGGCGCCGAAGACACGGAGACCCACGACCGGTTGACGGACGTCCTCGGCGGGAGCGACCGGCGGCTGGACCAGATCGTGGACCACGAGCCGCTCTGGCAGGCCATGGACTACCTGGAGCCCCGGAAGCAGTGGATCCTGCGCCGCCGCTATTTCGACGACTGGAGCCAGACCGACGTCGGCCGCGCCATGGGCATCTCGCAGATGCACGTCAGCCGTCTGGAGCGTGAGGCGCTGGGCGAGCTGAAACAGACGATGGCGAGGTGAGCACGAGGCAGAGAAACAAGAAAGCGGGCCGGCCCCAGGGCCG
>JGI10216J12902_101239589_pt1 | contig 12905 bp, 12 predicted proteins | sample KanNatreferecore_FD_12902 | JGI IMG/M metagenome (IMG submission 12902)
GCATCGCGAATCTTGAATCTGAAATCTGTGGAATCATCGATTTTCGATTTCCGATGACCGATGACACGTCGATGATTTCTCGCTGTTCAGGGCCGTCGATTCTGCTACAACTCGGTCAATCACCAAATGGAAAGCGAGGCCCACTATGTTTAGTCGAAGAACTCTTTGGTCGCTGACGCTGACCGGCGTCGCTTGCGGAATCTCACTGAGCATCCGCGCCGCGGAGCTGCCCATCGTCCGCGACGTCGAACTGCAACCTCTGATCGCCCAGACCAAACGGGTCGTCGAAGCAACCGATTATCTGGGCGTGCCGTTCTCCGCCGCCGACAAGCAGGCGCTCGAAGCGGCGTTCAAACAGACCGAGGCCGACAAAGGCAGCGAGGCCATCCAGCGCGTTCTGGATAAATACTGCCTGCTCGGCGTGAACATCAATCCTGAGTCGCGCGTGAAAGTGGCGCAGGGACCCGCCAAACCGGAGCTGGTTGAGAAGGGTTGGCGTCAATTCCTGGTCAAAGTGCACAATGAGGCGGGCGTGACGGCTGAGTTGAAAGGCGTCAGTCCCAATGCGCTGTCGGTTCACAATTCACCGTGGCGCCAGACGTCTTCCGATCAGCAGCTTCGGAAGCGGGGCGCGGGTCCGGCGGCGGGCGAGGAGCGCGATCTCTGGCTCGATCTTCAGACATTCGACAGCCAGCCGCTTCGTCCGACACTGGGCGGATTGAAGCTGGAGTATCGCATCATCCAGCTTTACAGCCGCGATGCCGGCCAGCGCGAGGGCAAGATTGGTTTCAATGTGGGGCAGGGAACCCAGGACATCGGGCATCGCAACGAAGTGGACTTGCTGTTCGCGAGTCTGCCCGCCAACGAAGTGACCTTCCGCGTCCGCGACGAGAATGACAAGCCGACAATGGCGATGTTCGTTATTCGCGGCAAAGGCGGTCTGATCTATCCGTCCCAGGCCAAACGGCTGGCGCCGGACTTCGCGTTTCATCCGCAGGTCTATCGCGCCGACGGCGAGAAGGAAAAACTGCCGCCGGGCGAATACACCGTGGAATACACGCGGGGGCCGGAGTACGTGACGAAGACGGCCAAGTTCAAAGTGGACGGCAGGCGCGAGACGTGGGAATTCAAACTGGATCGCTGGATTGATCCGGCGAAACTCGGCTGGTGGTCCGGCGACCATCACATCCACGCGGCCGGTTGCGCGCATTACACGAGCCCCACCGAGGGCGTCCATGCGCCCGACATGATGCGCCATTGTCTGGGCGAAGACCTCAAAGTCGGCTGCAATCTGACCTGGGGACCTTGCTTCGATTATCAAAAGCAATTCTTCACCGGCAAGGACGACAAAGTGTCGAAGCATCCTTACCTGCTGCACTATGACGTTGAGGTTTCCGGTTTCGGCTCGCACCAGTCGGGTCATCTCTGTCTGTTGCGGTTGAAGGAACAGATTTATCCCGGAGGGGATTCCTACAAGCACTGGCCGACACTGTGCCTCAATACGCTTCGATGGGCGCAAAAGCAGGGCGCCGTGAGCGGTCCGGCACATTCGGGCTGGGGATTGCAAACGGGGCGCGGTGATCCGGAGCCATCCCGCGCCGGATTGAAGCCGAACGTCACGCGTGAAGAACTCATCCGGATCGCCAGCGAGAGCGGCGACGCATTACCCACGTTCAGCATCCCGCCTTTCGACGGCATCGGCGCGAATGAATTCATCGTGGACGTAACGCATGAAGTGCCCGGGCCCGATGGCAAACCGGTTCGCGCGGTCGATTTTATTTCCACGGTGGACACACCCTTCGTTTGGGAGCTGAATATCTGGTATCACACGCTCAACGTCGGCTTTCGCACGCGGATCAGCGGAGAAACAGATTTTCCGTGCATTTACGGCGAACGCGTCGGGCTGGGGCGTTCGTATGTAAAACTGGATGGCAAACTGAATTACGAGGATTGGTGCGAGGGCATTCGTCAGGGGCGAAACTATGTGGGCGATGGCAAGAGCCATCTTCTGGAGTTCAAAGTCAATGACGTGGCGATGGGCGAACGCGGCAGCGAACTCAAGCTGGCCCAGCCGGGCAACCTGCGGGTGCAGGTCAAGGCCGCCGCGCTGTTGAACGAGAAGTCGAATCCTTCGCTCCGGAACCGTCGCTACAGCGACAAGCCCTACTGGGATGTTGAACGCGCTCGCATCGGCGACTCGAATGAAGTGCCGGTCGAACTCATCGTCAACGGTTACCCCGTGGCGAACCAAAAAATTGTTGCCGACGGCACCACGCGCGACCTGACGTTCGATGTGAAGATCGAGCGGAGCAGCTGGGTGGCCGTGCGCATCCTCCCGTCGTCGCACACCAATCCGATCTTCGTCCTGGTCGGCGACAAGCCGATTCGCGCCTCGAAGCGGAGCGCCGAGTGGTGTTTGAAGGGGGTCGATCGATGCTGGTCGCAAAAAGAGCGTTTTATCAAAGCGGACGAGCAGGAGGGAGCGAAACAGGATTACGAACACGCCCGTCAGACGTACCGGAGACTGCTCGCGGAGTGCGAGGTGGAGTAGTTGTTGAACGAGTTCGTATGAACCGGCTGCGAAACAAAATCGCCGCGCTGTCAGTACTTCTTGGTGAATTTCTTGCGGGATTCCTCTTCGCCCGTGGGACCGGCGCTGCCACCGGCCTTTCCGGGAGTCGGCGCCTGCGTCGTTTGGGCGGATGGAGTTGACGTGGCCTTCGGTTGTTCGATTTCCTGGCTGTCGATGGCCTCCACAAAGGCCATCCGCAAGGCGGTCAGGCTTTGCTTCAACAGTTTATCCTCGCGCGAGTCGAGATTACCCCGCGTTTTGAACTCGATCATCTCCAACTGGTCGATGAACATCTTCGCGCTCTCGATGTCCCGCACGGTTTCCCCGGTTTCCGGGTGCGGCATTCTGCCCAGCAGCATCAGGGCCATGTTGGTCTGTTGCACGACCAGGTTGGCGAACAGCGCGGACATGATTTCTTCGGGGCTGGCGCCGGCCCGCGAATCGTCGGAAGGAGGAGGGTTGCTCATGTTTTTTTCTTCTTTTTCTGCCGTCGGATCTCCGCCAGGAGGAAATGAATCAAATGTTTCAGGCGCGTCTCCAGATCGGTCGTCTCCAGCAGAAGCTGCCGTTCGAGCGGCGAGGTCAGAAGCGTACACGACACCAGATCGGTGATCTGCTCCGGATCGTTGAGCTTGGCGAGAATGTCGATTCCCTGCTTGAGCGCGAAATCGGGCGGCAGGTCCTCCATGCCCTCCATCTGTCCGAGCTTCTTCAGCACGTGAAAAGGCAGCTCGAATCCCTGTTCCAGGCGCTCAGAAACCAGTTCCAGCACTTTTGCCGTCAGCGCGTCCACGGCCACGCTGTCGGTGGCGGTGGACTCGAGCGGCCGGATGCGATGGACGCGATAGGGCTTGTAGCGGACCGCCTGCGTCAGTTCCACGCGGACGAGACCCTGCAGGATGAGGTTCGAGGTGCCGTCCTTTCGTCCGACCGAAGCGCGGATCAACCCGAGGCCGGCCACGCCGCAGGGAGTTTCCCGGGCGCGCCCCGGTTTTTGCATGGCAACGGAAAACATCCGGTGTGTGTTCAAGGCGTCGGCCAGCATCTGCCGGTATCGCGGCTCGAAAATATAGAGCGGCAGCATGGCCTGCGGAAACAGGATGGCATTGGGGAGCGTCATTACCGGAACCTCACGCGGCAATTCCATGGTTAGACTCTAGGCCACCGTGTCTGTAATTCAAGCCGTGAGATGGGCGGCGCGACCGCCCATTAGATGGGGACTTGCCAAAACCACCCTCTCCGCGCATCGTTTATTCCATGAAAGGCAAAATCGGTATCATCGTATTGGCGATCCTGTGCGTCGGGTTCGGTGTCGGGCTCTTGATTCGCCACAGCAAGGCAGTTCAGGAAGAGCAGGCCGCCGGGGCTCGTATCACGCAGTTGTCCAACGACGTTGTGCAGACCCAGGCCAAACTGAACGAACAGCTCAAGGTCAATATCACGCTGGAAACCAACCTCGCCGTTCGCACCGGCGAAGCCGAAACTCTTTCCAATAAACTGGCCGCCACCTCCACCACGCTGGCCCGGACCGAGGCCGATGCCCAGGCGGCCGCGGAGTCCGCCAAGCAGGAGATCGCCAAACGGGACGCCAAGATCGCCGATCTCGAAGGCCAGAACGACGAAATGACCAAGAAAATGGGCGACCTGAACACCGCCATCGCCGGTCTGGAAACGCAGATCGCCAACACGCAAAAGAAACTGGAGGCGTCCGAAGGAGATCGCGAGTTTCTGACGAAAGAACTGAGGCGACTGCAGGCAGAAAAGGCCGAACTCGAACGCCAGTTCAATGATCTTGCCGTCCTGCGCGATCAGGTCCGCAAACTCAAGGATGAACTCTCCATCGCCCGCCGTCTCGAATGGATCCGCCGTGGCCTTTACGGATCGGAAAAAGGCGCTGAAAAACTGCAAAAGGGACTTGCCGCCGCGCCCGGCCAGACGAACTTCGATCTGAACGTTGAAATCCGGCAGGACGGAGGCGCCACCGTCGTCAAGCCGGAGACCAACGCGCCGGCCAACCCCGCCCCGCCGAAATGACCCGGCCGAATCTTCTCTCTGACTCGTACGGCCGTGTCATGCGCGACCTGCGGGTCAGTGTGACCGACCGCTGCAATTTTCGGTGCCTTTATTGCCTGCCGGAAACGGAGGAGGCCGCCGACTTTTACCGCACGAAATTCGACGCGATCAACAATCCCGCTCCGCCCAGACCGATCCCGCGCGAGTGGAAACCCCGTTCGCACCTGCTCACCTTCGAGGAGATCGAACGCGTCGTGCGGCTCGTCGCGGGGCTGGGGATTCAGAAAGTCCGCGTGACCGGCGGCGAACCGCTGTTGCGCCACGGCCTTGAGGTGCTCGTCGGCAAGCTCGCAAAGATTCCGGGAGTGACCGACCTGGCGATGACGACCAATGGTTTTCTCTTTCCACAGAAGGGACGGTTGTTGCGGGAAGCGGGACTTCACCGCGCCAGTTTCAGTCTCGATTCACTCGATCCCGACAATTTCAAGAAGATCGCCGGCCGCGATGGCCTGCGTGAAGTGCTGGCCGGGATGGAGCTCGCGAAGGAGATCGGGCTTCATCCCGTGAAAGTCAACGCCGTGATCATCCGCGGGTTGAACGATCACGAGATCGAGGACCTGGCCGAATTCGCCCGCGACCGGGGGATCAGCTTTCGCTTCATCGAGTTCATGCCGCTGGATTCCGGCCGCGCCTGGCAGAAGGAACACGTCGTGCCGGGGCATGAGATTCTTCGCCGGCTTCAGGCGCGCTTTGATTTGCAGCCGGTCAAGTTGTCGAACCCGTCCGAAACCGCGCGGCGCTGGTCCTTTCCCGATGGCCGTGGCGAGATCGGGATAATTGCGCCGGTGAGCGAGCCGTTTTGCGGGCATTGCAACCGGCTCCGTCTCACCGCCGACGGCAAAGTGCGCACCTGCCTGTTCAGTCTGACGGAACACGACTTGAAACCGCTGCTCCGGGGTGGAGCCGGCGACGAAGAGATCGAGCGGGAACTTCGGGACATCGTCTGGCAAAAGGAGGAGCGCCATCACATCGGCGAGCCGGGATTCGTCCAGCCGGCGCGGACCATGAGTTGTATCGGAGGGTGAATGACGCACAGGCAGGCCGCTCTATTTATCCGCGCAAGTCATGAGAAAGTTCAAAGCTCAAAATCCAAAGCTCAAGGGAGGTTCCAAAAACCAAGCTCCAACCCTGGAACTGGCGTGGATGGCTTGGTTCTTCGAGCGTGGAGCTTTGTGGAGCTTTGACCTTTGAGCTTTGGACCTTCAGGTCGAGGGATAAACTCCATGTTCGGAGCAGCTTTGACCGCTGGGATTGAATTTCCGGAACAAACTGGCAAGATACGTCTGTCTATTTGGATTTCTGCGATCTGATTTATGCCGACCTACGAATACGTTTGCTCGAAGTGCGATCATCAATTTGATTTCTTCCAGCCGATTGCTGACAAGGCGCTGGCCGTATGTCCGAAGGACAAGTGCCGGATGAAGCGCTGGGGCAAGGGCAAGGTCAGACGCGCCATCACCGCGGGTGCCGGCCTCATTTTCAAGGGAAGCGGCTTTTACATTACCGACTACCGGAGCGACAGCTACAAGGAAGCTGCGAAGAAGGAAACAGCAGCCGCGACGCCGGCGGCGAGCGGCGATTCCAAGCCGGCCAGCACGAAGGCCGAAACCAAGCCCGCCCCCAAATCGGAAGCCAAAACACCAAAAGCGAAGGCGGAGGGCAAATGAGCGCCACACGCCGCGTACTGCCGGGGCCGCGGCAAAGAAGTCGCCCCGCTGCCAGGTAGTAGATGAAAACGCTCGCGATCATGTCAGGGTGCGGCATCGCGCTCGTGGCTTTGGCGGCGCCTTCGGCTGACTCGCAGCGTACGATTCGGAGCAGCTCCGGCCAGTTCGTCGTTGCTGGTTCTCCCGTTGCGTATGGGCAGGCGAATGTTTCATATACCAATAGGCCACTGGTCGAGCTGGATCCGAACACGGTGGCCGTCTCGTGCGAACGGATCAAACAGTCCCTGCTGCGGGAGATGGGCCTGCCCGACCTTTGGTATGGCCGGATTTTCGTGGGCATCAGCTCTTCCATGGCCACCAACCAGGCCCCGGTCATCGGCGCCAAGCTGTTCACGGGCGGCTGGGTGTACCGATTGGAGCTGCCCGCACAGATCGAACGACTGAAACTGGTGCGCGGTGTCGTGCAGGTGTTGTTGATGGAGATTGCCAATCGCAACGCCGGAGCGCGCTCTGCCGAAATCCCGCTCTGGCTTTCCGAAGGACTCTCGCAGCATCTCATGAACTCGGCTGAGAACGACCTCGTGCTGTCGACGCCGAACTGGACGGTCAACAACATCAATGTGAACTGGCTGGCGCGGCAGGCCGTCCGCCGCGATCCGCTCAAAGACGCGCGCGAACGGCTGCGCACTCACGCGGCGCTGTCGTTTTCGAAGCTGGGGGATCCGGCACCGGACCGGCTCCCGGAAGAACCCTGGAGAACCTACCAGGCGTGCTCCCAATTGTTCTTCAGCCAGCTCCTGTTGCTCAACGGCGGGCGCGCCGGAATGATCGAGATGCTCTATCTGCTGCCGCACCATTTGAACTGGCAAACCGCCTTTCTGACCGCGTTCAAAAGGCAGTTTCCCCGCCTGCTCGACGTGGAGAAGTGGTGGGCCGTTGTCCTGGTTCATTTCACCGGTCTCGACCCGATGAACGCCTGGTCCCGGGAAGTGGCCGTGGAAAAACTCGACGGTGCGCTCCGTCCGCCGGTCCTCGTGTCGGCGAATCGCGCGGACCTCCCGCGCCGCACGCGCATGACCCTCCAGCAAATCATCCGTGAGTGGGATTACCTCCGCCAGCGGATCATCCTCAAGCAAACCGCCACGCAGTTGCTGATGATGCGGATGAAGACGCCCGTGGATATGGTGGCTTTGGTGGATGAATACCGCTCGATTGTTGACGGCTACCTCGATAAACACGACCGGATCGGCGCGGCCAGGTCGCTGCCCGGTTTGCCCGCCACGCACGCCGATCTCCTGGTGCGCGAAACGGTTGGCAAATTGAACGAGCTGGACCTGCGGCGCGCCGTGTTCGGAACGCCCAACACCTCCGGCGTCAGCCGGTTGGCGGCGCCCCGGCAATGAGGTTGACGCCGCGGTTTCCTCCGGCGCGGCGGCTCACTTGACAGGCTGGCGACCCAAAATATAGTTCCCGCGCAATGAACGATACTTCTTCCTCCAGCAGCGAGGACCCTCCATCAGGTAATCCGCTTTCATCCCACAAGGCCTTCCGCCCCGCCGGGCGCGGGTTCTGGGCCGATACGCCGGACCGGGACTGGAACGACTGGCACTGGCAGCTCAAGCATCGCATCACCTCCACGGAACAGCTTCAAAAGCTGATGCCCACCCTGACGCCGGAGGAATACGCCGGCAGCAAACTCGCCAACACGAAACTGGCGATGGCCATCACGCCGTACTTTTTCAACCTCATTGATCCGGCCGACGAAAACTGTCCGATCCGCCGCCAGGTGATTCCGCGCATCGAAGAGACGCGCACCGAGTCATGGGAAATGACCGATCCCTGCGGGGAGGACTCGCATTCACCGGTGCCGGGACTCGTGCATCGTTATCCCGACCGCGTGCTCTTTCTCGTGACGGACCGTTGCGCCGCTTACTGCCGCTACTGCACCCGTTCGCGGCTCGTGAGCAACGCGACCGGTTACGATTTCCATCCGGAGTTCGACCGCCAGATTCAATACGTCCGCGAGCATCCGGAAGTTCGCGACGTGTTGCTCAGCGGCGGCGACCCCCTGTTGTTCAGCGACGAAAAGCTCGAATACCTGTTGAGCCGGTTGCGCGCGATCGAACACGTCGAGTTTCTTCGCATCGGCACCCGGATTCCCATCTTCCTGCCCCAGCGCATCACGCCCGGGCTTTGCGCAATGCTCAAGCGGTTCCACCCGCTCTTCATCAGCATTCACTCGAACCACCCGCGCGAGCTGACGACCGAGGTGCGCGAAGCGCTTGGCCGCCTCGCCGACGCCGGCATCCCGCTCGGAAACCAGTCCGTCCTGCTCAAGCATGTGAACGACGACGTGACCGTGATGAAGGCGCTCGTCCAGAAACTGCTCATGTGCCGCGTGAAGCCTTACTACATTTACCAGTGCGACCTGATTTCCGGTTCCGCCCATCTGCGCGCCAGTGTCCGCAAAGGGCTTGAGATCATGGAAGCATTGCGCGGCCACACCACCGGTTACGCCGTGCCTCAGTTTGTCATCGACGCCCCCGGCGGCGGCGGCAAGGTGCCCGTCAACCCGGACTACGTTCTGAGCCGCAACGCCGACCGGGTCGTCATCCGCAACTTCGAAGGGAAAATCTTCGAGTATGTCGAAGGCGCCAAAAAAGCGCCGCGATACAAACCCTCCGAGGATTTCGTCGCGCCGGAGTTGGTGTGACGCAAAACGCCGTCCAGTGGGCGGGAAGCTGACCACATCTGATTGCGCGCATCATGCCCCGCGAAACCACTCAGGCAAAGGCGGTCCGGACAAGGAAGATCATCGCGGGTTTGCAGAAGACGTATCCGGACGCCCATTGCGAACTCAATTACTCCAACCCGCTTGAGCTGCTGATCGCCACGATCCTCTCCGCCCAATGCACCGATAAACGGGTGAACATCGTCACGGGTGAGTTGTTCCGGAAATACCGGACGGCAGCGGACTACGCGAATGCCACGCCCGCCGAGTTGGAACAGGCCATTAAGACCACGGGCTTCTTTCGGAACAAGGCGAAGAGCATTCAAGGCTGTTGCCGCAAACTCGTCGAAAAGCACGGGGGCATGGTTCCGCAGACGATGGAGGAGTTGAGGCAGCTCAATGGCGTGGGGCGCAAGACGGCGAATGTCGTTTTGGGCAACGCGTTCAACATCAACGCCGGCATCGTTGTCGATACCCACGTCGCCCGCCTGTCACAACGACTCGGCCTGACCAGACAGAGAGATCCGGAGAAGATCGAACAGGAACTGATGAAGCTCGTGCCGCAGGATCAATGGACGCTGTTCAGCCATTGGCTGATCTGGCATGGCCGGCGTCGTTGTGACGCCCGCAACCCGGATTGCCCCAATTGCGAAATCAGGAAGCTGTGTCCGTCCGCGGGCCGGTTCGTTAAATCGTTGAACGGTTAAATCGTTGAATCGGGACTGACCTTAAGTTCGACGAATCCAACCATGCACGAGACCTGGCTCCTGCTGAACTCCGGACCCGGCGCCTCGGATTTCAATATGGCGTTCGACGAAGCCCTTCTCGAAATGGCTGCGCCGTTGGGAAAACCTGTGCTGCGCTTCTACGGGTGGGCGGAACGCGCTGCTTCTTTCGGTTACTTTCAGAAATACGAGGAGATCACACGGCTCACCAAGCTCCGACCGCTGGTGCGGCGTCCCACGGGCGGCGGCCTCGTTTCGCATGACGCAGACTGGACCTACAGTCTCGTCTTCCCTCCGGGTCACTGGTGGTATGCCTTTCGAGCGGCGGAGAGCTACCAGCGCATTCACGAATGGATTCGGGACGCGTTCGCGAAACTGAATGTACCGGCAGAACTCTCACCGTGTTGTCGCAAGGAAGTCCCCGGCCAATGTTTTGCCGGGGCGGAGCAGTTTGACCTGCTTTGGCACGGCAAGAAAATCGCCGGCGCGGCACAACGCCGGAATCGCCACGGCCTGCTGATCCAGGGTTCCGTTCAGCCGCCCCCGATCAAAGTCGCCAAAGCCGACTGGCAAAAGGCGCTTTGCGACACCGCTTGTGTGCGATGGGAGACGCATTGGCTCCCGCTTGAAGTTGACACGACGTTGAACCAACGGGCGCAGGAGTTAATTCGCGAGAAGTACTCACGGGCTGAGTACAATCAACGTCGCTGACTGACGTACAATTTTGTCGCATATGCGACAAAAAGTTGTTCCCCGGCGGTTCACGCTTCCGATGCGCGATTTTTGCGGCTGTGGATGCCCGCCCATGACAAGGCCATGCGGAGCTGTCAGAATTTAGTTAATCGCCGCCGGACATGACCGCCAGCCCTCGCACAATCGCCACACCTGCCGACGTTCCCAGTCGCGTGGCGCCGGCTTCAATCATCGCCACCGCCGTCAGCGCGTTGCGAATTCCGCCGGCGGCCTTCACGCCGAAATCCGGGCCGACGGTCTGGCGCAGAAGTTTGACGTCCTCGATCGTCGCGCCGCCGGTGCCGAAGCCCGTGGAAGTCTTCACGAATTGCGCGCCGCAATCGAGCGCCAGCCGGCAGGCGCGGACCTTCTCGTCGTCCGACAGCAGGCAGGTTTCGAGGATCACTTTCACCGGCCTTTCGTCCGCTGCTTCCGCAACGTCGCGCAGTTCGCGGAGCACGTAGCCGTCATCGCCGTCCTTGAGCCGGCCGATGTTGATCACCACGTCGATCTCCTGCGCGCCGTTGTCGACGGCCGATTCGGTCTCGAACCGTTTGGAGTCGGCGTCCGTGGCTCCCAGGGGAAAACCGACGACGGTGGCGACCTTGACGTCGCTGTCTTCCAGGAAATGACGCGCCTGAACAACGCGCGACCCGTTCACGCAAACCGCGTAGAACCCATGCTCCCGCGCATCGGCGCAGAGTCTCTCGATTTCCGTCAGTGAAGCCTCCGGCTTCAGCAAGGTGTGGTCGATGTAGCGGGCGAGGTCCCTGGCGGAGAGCGATGGCATGGCCCTATTTTGGAAGCAAATTCGCCACCATCGATTTCTCTTCCTTTAGTTCGTTCACCGTCGCGTCGATCTTTCCGCGACTGAACTCGTTGACGGGAACGCCCTGGACGATCTGCAGTTTCCTGCCGTCGCTGCGAACGGGAAACGAAGAAATGAGCCCCTGCTCGACACCGTAGCTGCCATCGGAACAGAGGCAGACGCTGTGCCAGTCTCCGGATGGCGTCGGCTCGATGATGGAGCGGACGCTGTCGATGATGGCATTGGCGGCGCTGCCGGCGCTCGAAGCGCCCCGCGCCTTGATGATCGCCGCGCCGCGCTGCTGGACGGTCGAAATGAATTCGCCTTTCAGCCACGCTTCATCCTTGATCAGGTCCGTCGCGGGCTTGCCGTTGATCTTCGCGTTGTAAAAATCGGGATACTGCGTTGCCGAGTGATTGCCCCAGATGGCGACGTTGGCGACGGCGGTGACATCGACGCCGGCCTTCTTTGCCAGTTGCGTCTTTGCGCGATTTTCATCGAGCCGGGTCATGGCGTGCCAGCGGTCACGCGTCACATCGGGCGCATTGTTCATGGCAATCAAGCAATTGGTGTTGCACGGATTACCGACCACGAGAATGCGCACGTCGCTGGCCGCGTTCTTTTGAATCGCGTGTCCCTGGCCGATGAAAATCTTCCCGTTGATGCCGAGCAGGTCTTTGCGTTCCATGCCTTGTTTGCGCGGCACGCTGCCGACGAGCAACGCCCAGTTCACACCGCGAAAGCCTTCGTCGAGATTCGCTGTCGGCACGACGCCCTTCAGCAACGGGAACGCGCAATCGTCGAGTTCCATGACGACGCCGTTCAGAGCGGGCAGGGCAGGTTCGATTTCCACGAGGTGCAGAATCACTGGCTGGGTCGGGCCAAACATGGCGCCGGAGGCGATGCGGAAAAGGAGGGAGTAACCGATCTGGCCGGCCGCGCCCGTGACGGCGACACGAATGGGATTAGTGCTCATAATATTTGGTCCGCGCAGTATAGGTGTCGAGATTTGCCGGAAGCAAGCGCGGGAAGGGCGGGAATGACCTCGTGGGCGCATCTCAAAATCTTGCAGCCACGCGGATATTCGGCCGCTTCCTTCCCCCTCACCCCGCCCTCCCTGTCCCGCGGCTGTGGCGATCCCTTGGGGAGAGGGAGCGACCTTGCCCGGTCTTCTGCTTGAGGAGAGTCTTGGGTTCTCGAAGGCCGCTTCGGCTGTTCCCTCTCCTCTGGGGAGAGGGTAAGGGTGAGGGGAACGCGACGCACCCATGCGCAGGGCCGCGAATTCCGCGAATTGTCGCGAATGACACTTGCCTAACGCCGCTTGGTCTTCTGCAACTTCGGGTGTGGTTTGACCGGCGGCGGCAAAGGAATCTGCGGTGGCTTCGGCGAATCGGCCCACGACGACAGCGGCTTCCACTCGCCGCTGCCCTCCAGTTGCGACGGCGTTTGCCAGTCGATCCGGCCGTCCGCAATCCATTCCAGGATTTTGAATCCGCCGATCGGCCCATAAACCTTCTGGTCGAGTCCGATAATCTTATACTTGCGCGACCGATCAAACTTGCGCTCGACCTCGGACGGCGATTTTTGAATGGCTTCC